>UMGL01003364.1_pt1 | contig 13550 bp, 10 predicted proteins | sample 1965261 | NCBI WGS metagenome assembly UMGL01 (sample SAMEA4836071, study PRJEB28245) | human gut metagenome | biome: gut microbiome; material: fecal sample | place: Denmark | collected 2008 | reverse complement strand
CGTCATCTGAGTAAGGTGACGCCCGCCACTGCGTGTGGGCGCCGCGGGATTTACGGGATTCGCAGGATTCATGAGATTTGCGGGCGCTGCGGGATTCGTCGGGATTCGTACGGGATTTGTGGAATTCATTGGATTCGCTGGGTTTGTCGGATCGGCGTCCTCGCCTGAACGACTGTTCTCGGCGGCTTCCAGCCGAGCGACTTTCCTGAAAACCTCATTACGCCGACGACATGTGCGCGTTAGGCTGCTGGCGCCACTACCCAAACCGGTTACGGTGGGACGGCGGGGACCCTGCCAATGTTGCTGGGGTGTGTGGCATCTCAACCTGATTGCGAGCGGCGGCGCCGAAGGCATTCCCAGCCGACGTTCTCGTTCAAACCGGCTGTCCTTATGACTCGTAACACATCGACAGACGCGAAGCAACACCGGTATCATGAGTTATCCACATTCCGCCGTTTCTCACTTTTCCCTGATATTCTGCGGATTGCGATGGCTGAATGCATCTTTTGACCACATTTTCCGATTGGCTGGCGCAGTACCCATGCCATCCGGAAGAATGAATAGTACCGCAGACGCGACGGTGACATCCTGCAATACGACAGGCTTCTCTCCTCGCTCCAATCTCCAGTTGTGTGGTAGGACGTGTCCCCGTCGCGGCTGCAGTCCACATATCGCAGTCATGGATTCGCAATCATGAGGGGGAAAGCAATGGTGCAGCAAGGTCTGATAACCATCAATGGATACGCCGGTTCCGACCCGGTCAATTTCGGCAAGGATGTGCCCGCCTGTTCGTTCAGGATCGGGTGTACTCGCCGCTATTTCGACAATTCCACAAAGGAATGGAGGGATCGCCCGACCATATGGATTACGGTCAAGGCGTTCCGTTCGCTGGCGCGCAATGTGCTGGCTAGCGTGCATAAAGGCGATCCGATCATCGTGTCGGGCACGTTGGCGAACGAGCAGTGGGAGCGTGATGGTGAAACCCATTCCAGAACGGTCATCGAAGCGGCTTCCATCGGCCATGATCTTGGACTTGGGATATCGCAGTTCACCAAGCAGAAATCAGGATTTGCGTCCGGAGTACCGGCGCCCGGGGTGTCGGCGCAACCGCAGGAACAGCAGCAGCAGCAGGGACAACCGCAAATGCAGCAGGCTTCCATGTCAGGTGCGCCTAATCAGGGAGCCGTGCCTCCAGAAGCCTCCGCCGGGCAAAACCAAGGGGGTCTTCCGTGCGACCCATTCGCTGAGACGCAACAGCCCCAAGCGGCTGAGGGTGAAGCATATCCCATGCCCGAAGATGATGAGAACCCTCCTGAGGAGGTATTTTGACCAGGGACGGCTTGAAATCGGGCAAACAAGAATGGCCACGAAGACATGTAGGAGTCTTCGTGGCCACGTGGTGGGGAGGAATACTGCCGGCTGGTCATATCCGCGACACGACGGAATATGGCGGCGGTGCATGGTCCGGCGGCTGCAATCGTGCGCCCTATCGGCACACAGGTGGCATCACCAGATGCGTACCCGCTTGTCGGGGTCGAGCCACATCGCGTCCTCGGGCTGCACGTTGAACGCCGTGTAGAACAAATCGACATTGCGCACGATGCCATTGGTGCGGAATTCTGCGGGGGAGTGGGGGTCGATCTGCAGGTACTGCTCAGCGAGTTCGTCGCGCAGCTTGGTCCGCCAAATCGAGGCGTAGCTCAGGAAGAAACGCTGAAGCCCTGTGAAACCGTCGATGACGGGCGCGGTATCGAGTGCTGCCTTGATGGCGTCGGTGGAGCCGTCCTCCGGTTTGTCTGCAGCGGCGTCGAGGGCGAAGGCGTATGCCTTGAGCGCGATATTCACGCCGCCCAGGTCGCCGATGTTCTCACCAATGGTCAGCGCGCCGTTGACGTGTGGGGCTTTGTCCGGCTCGTCGGCGTACTTCTCGACGAGCTGGCTCGGCACGAAACCGTTGTACTGCTCGATGAGCGCCTTAGTCCGATGCTCGAAGTGTTCACGGTCCTCGTCGGTCCACCAGTTGTTGAGTTTGCCGTCGCCGTCGTACTGGCTGCCCTGGTCATCGAAGCCATGGCCGATTTCATGGCCGATGACGGCGCCGATGCCACCGTAGTTCGCAGCGTCATCGGCTTCGGGATTAAAGAAAGGAGGCTGCAGAATTGCTGCCGGGAACACGATGACATTTAGTGACGGCTCATAATAGGCGTTGACTGTCTGCGGATTCATCAGCCACTCATCACGGTCCACAGGCTTGCCGGCCTTGGACAGTTGATATCCGTTCTCGTACAGGGACGCGGCACGCATATTGTCCACAAGTCCGGCGTCATCGCGTACGTCAAGGGCGGCGTAGTCACGCCAATGACTGGTGTACCCGATTTTCGCGGTGAACTTTGAGAGCTTTTCCAATGCCTTGCCCTTGGTCGCTTCGCTCAGCCAGTCGCTGGTGCTGATGGACACGCGATAGGCGTCAATCAGATTCCCGACGAGCTGTTCCATGCGCTGCTTGGAGCTTTCAGGGAAGTGACGTTTGACGTATTCGCGCCCGACGTCCTCACCGCACACGCCGTTGACCAGCGAAACGCCGCGCTTCCACCGGTCACGCTGCTGTTTGGCTCCGGAGAGCACCTTGCCATAGAACGCGAAATTCGTCTCGTCGAACTCATGGCTGAGCATGCCCGCCCATCCGATGATGGTGTGGACGCGTGCCCACAGCTTGAGGTCATCCAAGTCGCTTGCCGCCCAGAATGCGTCAAGCCCGGACAGGAAGCTCGGTTCATGTACGATCGTATGTTGCACAATCGCCTTGAAATCAAGCGGTTGCGCCTTGCCTGTCGGCGTCGCGTCGTATGCCGTCTGCCATGCGTCCACCCAATCGGATAGGCCGAAATGCTCCAGCGACTCGCTCAATGCCGCGTAATCAGTGGGATTGTAGGTTTTCTGCGAATCCCTTGTGGCCACGTTGTCCCAATGGTGCGAAGCGATGACGGTCTCAACCTCAAGGACGCGCTTCGCCTGTTCTTCGGATTCCAGCTCGTCGCCGTACCCGGCCTGGCGCAGTTGCTTGGCGACCATCGCCACATACTGTTCGCGGACCGGGGCGTAATGATCCTCGCGGTAGTACGCCTCATCCGGCAAGCCGATGCCCGCCTGTTCGATGTGTACGATGTTATGCTCGGGGTCTCCCGGGTCACCATATATCGCCATCGCGAACAGGTCCGGTCCCCCGGTCGGGTTCAACGAGCCGAGCACGCGGGTGAGCGCGGTCTTATCCGCGGCATGGTCGATGGCATCAAGATCGGGGCGAATCGGCTCAATACCAGCGGCGTCCACGGCATCGGTGTCGCAGAACGCGCGGTAGAGGGCACGGGACTTCGTCGCGGGACAATCGTCATCCTCAAGGATGTCGCGAATCTGGCTTTCGGCGTTCTCTGCGAGCTTGTCGAAGGAACCATAGCGAGAACGATCATCGGGAAGACGATAGGTGTCGATCCAAGGCCCGTTCACGTAACGGAACAGGTCGTCGGCGGGCTTGATAACGGAGGAGAAAGAGGCCGGGTCAAGGCCGGAAACCAAAGCGTTGCTCATAGCTTCACCCTAGCCAGATTCGGTGACAATCCGGCATTGTTCCGTCGGCGGTACTGGGCGGGTGGAGCAGCCGACCCGCAGAGCACGGGCACGGGCGCAAGAAACCGGACAATACTGCGCATGTCGTTGCCCTACAAGGCCATCGTGCACGAATACAATACGAAATGTAGGCAAAATCCGGTGCCTGTAAGGAAAGGAGTAGTCATGACTGATCAGAATATGAATCAGAATCCTTATGGACCGTATGCCAACAACCCCAACCCGAACGCGGGCCAGAATCCTGAATCCGACGACGGGAACCAGTATTCGTTCAACCCGTTCCGTCTGGTCGAGGAGATGCTGCCGCAGCGTGCGAAGAACACCATCCGCGGAGCCTATGGGCTGATTGGCATCGTCGCCGTCATCCTCGGTGTCGCGTTGCTGGTATGGCCGGGCAAGACCCTGCTCGTCGCGGCCATCGCGCTGGGCGTATTCTTCGTTGTCGCCGGCGTGGTGCGTATCGTCAGCGCCATTGTCGAACTCGGTCTGCCCGCCGGATGGCGTGTGCTTGATATCATCGTCGGCCTGCTGCTGACCATTGGCGGCGTCATCATGTTCAAGTACACGGCGTTGTCCGCGCAGACCCTGCTTATCGTCATCACCTTGACCGTCGGCATCTGCTGGATCGTCGAAGGCATTATGGCACTGACCGAGTCCTGGATGCTGCCGAAGCAGGGATGGGCGATCTTCTACGCGATCATCTCGGTTATCGCGGGCATCGCAATCCTGTTCTGGCCGGGGCCGTCGGCGTTGACGCTGATGATTTTCGGCGGCATCACGCTCATTGTGCTCGGTATCAGCGCAATCGTGCGTGCGTTCACCTTCGGCAAACCCAGCAAGCGCTGAACGTAGCTGAAGAATAGTCATCGAGACGAGCGGGCCGCCTGCCGCAACTGACAGGCGGCCCGTTGCGTTCCAGCCAACGGTTCGCCGTCTGGTGTCAAGGCAACGGCTTGCTTTGTAAGCCGCACGAAGTAGGGTTGCAATTATGATCGAACTGAAAACACCTCAGGAAATCGAAGCAATGAAGCCTGCCGGCCATTTTGTCGGCAGCATTCTCAAGGAACTGCGCGCCCAGACCGGCGTGGGAACCAATCTGCTTGACATCGACGATTATGTCCGCCGCCGCATCGAAAGCCGTAAGGGTGCAGAATCCTGCTATGTGGATTACGCCCCGGACTTTGGCACTGGCCCGTTCAAGCATTACATCTGCATTTCTGTCAACGATGCCGTGCTGCATGGCGTCCCTTATGATTATGACCTGAAAGACGGCGATCTGGTCAGCCTCGACCTGGCGATAAGCGTCGACGGGTGGGTCGGCGACTCCGCCATCAGCTTTGTGGTCGGCAAGAACAAGGATCCCGAGGACTTGCGCCTGATCAAATGCACTGAGGATGCGCTCGCCGCCGGCATCGCGCAAGCTCAGCCGGGCAACCGTCTCGGTGATATCTCTGCAGCCATCGGCGATGTTGCGCACGAGCAGGGCTACACCGTGAACCTCGAGTTCGGCGGCCACGGCGTGGGTCATATCATGCACGGCGATCCGCACGTCGCCAACGATGGCAAAGCGCATCACGGCTACAAGCTGCGCCCAGGGCTGGTCATCGCGATCGAACCGTGGTTCATGAAGACCACCGACGAGATCTACCAGGATCCGAAGGACGGCTGGACGCTGCGTTCCGCCGATGGTTCGCGCGGCGCGCACACCGAGCACACCATCGCCATCACCGAGAACGGTCCGGTGATTCTCACCGCTCGCGACGAGTGATGCAAGGTTGCAGTGACGCGGCGCAAGGTCGTCTGCGTAAGGTTGGCGTAGGGTCTGTGCAAGGCCGACGCAAAGCCGAAACGGTGTCAACGCAACGCTAGGCTACGCCACGCATGTCTGCGCATCGCTGATCGACTGACAGGGGTGGGACGTTCGCAACGTCCCACCCCTGCGGTGTTTCATCGCTGCATGGTGTCCATCGCAATATTGCAATCCGCCGGATTTGCGGAATTCTCAAGGGTAATTCGGTTATTCACCGCCCTCGCCTTACGCCCCAATCCGCAGAATCTGTGAAATTCTCATGGTCGGCGCAAACCGTGAAATCAGCTCGTTTTGCTGAAACCACGCGGCGATTGCGATGAGAAAGTGACCGTTGTGCAAGACAGCGCGAGCATGGTCTTGGCGCGGTCTGTTATGATGAACACACTCCAGCGCGCGCATATGTGCCCGCCGTTGCGTTATCGGCAGCATTGTGTCGTCGGCGTTTGAGACGTTCGAGGCGTCCGAACCATTCAAGACAGCTTGAACGATGCCGATTGGCGGGTGCGCACGTATCCAACAGAAAGGGGAGCTGATGGCGACAGCCGAGTTGGAGATCGATTCCGAACAGTACGATCTGCCGCTGGTCAGAGCGACCTCGGGTCCGGACGGCATCGTTGTGTCCAATTTGCGCAACGACGGGTGGGTCACGCTTGACCCCGGTTTCCTGACGACCGCGCAATGTGAATCAAAAATCACGTTCATCGACGGCAACAACTCGATTCTGCGCTACCGAGGCTACCCGATTGAGCAGCTGTGCGAAAAGTCCGATTTTCTTGAAGTCGCCTGGTTGCTACGTCACGGTGAACTGCCCACCCGCCAGCAGTACGAAAAGTTCTGCTCCGACATCAACCATCGCACCATGGTCGGCGAGGATTTCCGCACCTTCATGGGGTCGTTCCCGCGCACTTCGCACCCGATGAGCGTGCTCGCCTCCGCCATCAACGCGCTCGCCGCATTCTACCCTGACTCTACGGATGTCAACGATTCCGATCAGCTTGACGAAGCGGCCGAAATCATCATGGCGAAGGCGCGGACCATCGTCAGCTACATCTTCCGTCGCCGTCGCGATGAGCCCATGCTCTATCCGGACGTCTCTCGCGGCTATGTCGACGATTTCCTGCGCATGTGCTTTGCCGTGCCATACGAGCCGTTCGAATCCGACCAGCTGTATGTGCACGCGCTCGGCCGTCTGCTCATCATCCATGCCGACCATGAACAGAATTGCTCGACCTCCGTGGTGCGCATCGCGGGCAGCGCGCACGCGAACCTGTATTCCGCAGTCGCCGCGGGTGTCAACGCGCTGTCCGGTCCGTTGCATGGCGGCGCGAACGAGGCGGTGCTGCGCCAGCTCAAAGCCATCCGCGATTCGGGCAAGACCGTCAAGGAATTCGTCGAATGGTCCAAGGACAACGGCAAGCGCATCGCCGGGCTCGGCCATCGCGTCTACAAGTCGTACGACCCGCGCGCGGCCATCGCAAAGTCGTATCTGACGAAAATTATGGAGCATGAAGCGACGTCGAAGCTTCCGAAGGACGAGCGTGCGCTGTTCGACGTGGCTACGGAACTTGAGCAGATCGCGTTGAATGACGAGTATTTCGTCTCGCGCCACCTGTACCCGAACGTCGACTTCTACACCGGGTTAATATACCGCGCGATTGGTTTCGACCCGGCCATGTTCACGACGCTGTTCGCGCTCGGCCGCATCCCTGGCTGGATTGCGCAGTACCGCGAAATGCTGGACGACCCGATGACCAAGATTGGCCGGCCGCGCCAGGTGTATACGGGTGAGGCGAAGCGCGATTATGTTCCGATGGATCAGCGCTGATTTGGGCTGATGGCGTTGACTTGGTTAGCTCCGTTGGCGGCGTTTCGGGTCGGATAGTGCCGAAGGCTTGAGCGTACCAGTGGCATCGATGGTCTTTGACGCTGATGGCGCTGATGATGTGATGGCTGACGGCGTTGCTGATGCTGGTGCGTTGGCCGACGACTTTGGCTGACGGCGCGTTGATGGTGCCGGTTCGTTGGCTGACGACGTTGGCCGATTGCGACGGCCGTTGACGTTGCTGGTGCCGGTGGTTGGCCGATCGCGAGTCCGATGACGGCGTTTCTGGTGTCGAGGGTGCCGTTGGTCTCACAGATGGTGTCGAAGGGCTGAGAATACCGATGGTCTGGGGAAGTGGGATTGCTTGTCTCTGGTATCTCTCTGGTATCTTCGTCCTGGCGCAATCGTGTCAGCAACATAGAAACACTGACGAGCGCAGTCTTCCCATGGCGGGGTAGATTCCCGTTGACCGTGCCGATGACGGGCGCCGCACAACCTGTATCGCGGCGCCCGTTGTTGTTTGACTGTGTTGGATTGCGCTTCGCCCAGCCCTCGTGCGTCGTGATTGCCCTGTCGTGATTGCCCGTGTCGTGATCACCCGTGTCGTGTGATCGCCCGCATCTGTGCAAGCCGCCCTATGCGCTCATCCTCACGTTGGTTGTGAGTGGTGACTCACAATCGGTTGTGTTCTGTCGTGTCGGTGTGTGGATGAGCGTCGTCAACGTGTTTGGTTGTGAGTGGTGACTCACAACCAAACATATGGAATCCCGTCAGACGGTAGATTGCTGATGTCCTGATTCTTGGTTGTGAGCGAGGACTCACAGCCAAGGGAGTGGGGCGCTGTCAGGCTGTTGATTGTTGCCGCCTTGATTGTTGGTTGTGAGTTGGGACTCACAACCAAGGGGTTAGACAGCGTCCTTCAGTAGGCGCTTTTCTATTCGTGTTGTCGATTGTGAGTGGCGACTCACAACCAGAACAGAGGTGCGGTCAGTGCCTCTCAAATGCGTGGCGTTTGCCAGCGTGTTGTGAGCCACCACTTACAACCAACATGGGAGAAGGACAAATGACCTTGATGGGCTTGAATTCGCCGAGCTTGCGGTTGATTAATCCCCGGTCGGTGAATGTTCCGATTCATCAAGATCTCGATTATCCGAGACCTAGCCGTGCTAGTCTAACCCTGCCTTGGGCTATGCCGGTTCGGACTCCAGCCGACTAGAACCCAAGACGCGCGGTTTCGCCCAATCTGAGTCCCGACCTGACCGAGCCCGTTGGAATCAATAGCACATCATCAGAGACAATACGCGGAATCCGCCGCTCATACTCCAAAAACGAGCGTGAATACCAAAGCGACGATCGCGATTCCGCCCTGCTTCAGAATAATCCACGGACTGCTGGTATAACTGCCATATGCGGCGACGGCGATGATGTATCCCAAGAGCCATGCGACCGCTGCCTGCGAGTGGTATGCGAACAGCGCAATCAGCAACAGGACACCGATCAGCAGGTTATACACCCCCTGGTTGCGGAACAGCGTTGTCACAGAATCGCGCGATAGTTCCTCGTGCGTCATGCCGAACACGCGCCCCGTCGAGGACGATGTAGTCGCGATGGTCTCCAAATAGAAGATGTACATGAATTCAAGAGATACCAAGGTCACAAGGACCATGCTGACAATGTGCATGACACTACTTCTTTTTCTTTCTTCTGTTTCTCACGATTGCGTGTGGGGCGGACCGTAGATAACGCTCGACATCCGCATCACTGCAGATGGCTTGACGTTCGCCGACGGTCGCATCAGAAAACGGGGCAAACGAAAGGTAATACAGGTTATACCATTCATCTGCCCCGCAATTCCGAGATATTCGTCAGTTCTTGTGCAGCTTCTCGTTGAGCGCAATGCCGACCTTGCGGTAGCGCGCCTCGATGCGGCCGCTGACCGAATTGCGGATGAACAGGATGTTGTTCTTGCCGCTCAAGTCCGAACCCTTGACCACGTCGAGCGGTTCGACGGCGGCGACCTTCGCCTTGTCGTATACGGTCACCTTGGTGCCGGCGGTTACGTATAGGCCCGCTTCGACCACGCAGTTATCGCCCAGGGAGATGCCGATGCCCGCGTTGGCTCCGAGCAGCGAATGCTCGCCAATCGAGTTGCGCAGCTTGCCACCGCCTGACAGCGTGCCCATGATTGAAGCGCCGCCGCCGATATCCGAGCCGTTGCCGACCACGACGCCCTGCGAAATGCGGCCTTCAACCATGGAAACGCCGAGCGTGCCAGCGTTGAAGTTCACGAAGCCCTCGTGCATGACTGTCGTGCCCTCCGACAGGAAGGCGCCGAGGCGCACACGGTCGGCGTTGCCGATGCGCACGCCGGTCGGGACCACATAGTCGACCATACGCGGCATCTTGTCGACGAGCATGACTTCGACGTTGGCACTGGGGGCGCCGTTGACGGCGTGTGCTGCGGCCGTCTGCACATCCATCTTGCGCAGGGCGAAATCTTCAATCGCGAACGGGCCGTAGTTTGTCCAGACGACGTTCGTGAGCACTTCGAAGATGCCGTCAAGATTGATGGTGTTCGGCTTTGCCAGGCGCATGCTCAACAGGTGCAGACGCAGATAGGCGTCGGCAGCATCCGTGGGGGCTGCGTCCAAATCGCTTACGGTGAAGATCGGGATGCGTCGTACCCCGCGTGCGTCGGCTTGTTCGCGGACGAGAGCGTCGAACCCGTGTGCCGGGCGGTCGGCTGGTGATGGAACGGGGCCGAGGGTAAGTTTCGGATACCACACGTCGAGCGTGGCGCCGGCGGCGTCGATGCTTGCCAGTCCCCATCCCCATGCGGTGCGTTGGTCTGCCATGATATTCTCCTGCTTTCTGGCGCTTTGAGGCGCCAATGTCCTAGAGGTTTGCGATGTCCTGAAGGTGCGCGTTATCCATGGTGCGCTTACTGGCGAGTATATTACGGTTCGCGGGTTATCGGCAGGCGGATTCCGGTGCGCGAGTTGCGTTGTGGTGATGGGGTGGGCGGTGGTGTCTGGCCGAGCGGTGTTTGTCGTGGTGGTGTTTGGCGGTTGATGGTGCCGTCCTGATTGTTGGTTGTGAGTGGTGGCTCACAATCAGTAAGTGGAGTGGTTGCATCTGTAGTCGTTTGGGGCGCCCCTGTTGTTGGTTGTGAGTGGCCGCTCACAATGTGGGTGTGTTGGGTCCCGTTCTGCTGCGGTTCTGCTCGTTCATGCTGTTGGTTGTGAGTGGCAGCACGCAATCGGTTGCGTTCTTGTACGTCGAGTACACGGAGGGAAGTCATCAAGGTGTTTCGTTGTGAGTGGTGGTTCGTAATCGATGGTGTGGAGTGCTGTCCGTTGGTTGGTTGTTGGTGTCCTTATCGTTGGTTGTGAGTGGGGACTCACAATATGGACACAGCGGACCCGTTCTGCGGCTGTTCTGTGTGTCAATATCGTTGGTTGTGAGTGGCAGTTCGCAACCAACGATGTGGAATCTATCAGGCTGTCGATTGTTGTCGCCGTGATCGTTGGTTGTGAGTGGTGACACGCAATCAACGATACTGGCCTGTCGGTCGGTGGTTGGTTGTTGCCGCTCTTGTCATTGGTTGTGAGTGGACGCTCACAACCAGTTGTGTTCTGACGTGTCGGTGCGGGGACAGCCATCGTCAACCTGTTTTGTTGTGAGTCCCGGCTCACAACAGACGCATGCCGGAGACCGTCGGATCCCTGGCAGGTCACTGGCGGAAACTCGACGGATGCTGGGCGCATACCTGAGACTGATATCAGACCCTTGCGAGGCGGATATCGGGAATGGATACCGATAGATGCCACACCGCTCGCCGCCGACCCCCGCCCGCCGTTCGTCCGCCTGCGACAATCAGGAAACGACCTTACTGCGGATAACTTCATCTTCTGACCACATTGTCCGTTCCAGTTTCCGGCAGAACGCGCGACACGCTAGCGTCGACCGTATGAGTATGAACACCGTTGAATATCGAAGATCGGGGCTGATGACGCAGTCGAATGGCCGTCGCACCGAAACGACTCAGGTCCGTCTGCTGCGTATCCAAGCTGAGACGCTGATCCGTTGTCGTGAACTTCAGGCGCGCGCCGCTTCCCCGCTGATTTTTGCGCTGAGCACCGCATTGAAATTGCTGTGCATCGATGTGCCGAATGAATTGAATCATGACGAGTTGGTCGTGGTCGCGGATTCGCAGAAAACTCGCAGACGGATCGCGGGCGTCCGCTGCGTGTATTGGAGCTATCCCACGCGGCTGGTGCATCTTGAGGGTATTACGTGCGTCGCGCCGGATACGACGTGGCTGATGTATGCGCGTCGTTCGAGGCTGGAATCGTTGGTGTTTCTGGGCGATGCGTTCATGCGCAGGGATAGCGATCAACGGTGGATGACGTTGCGCGATTTTCGCGATTCGTGCCATGCGACGCATGAGCAGATTCGAAAAGCCAAGCGAAGAATGCCGGCGGGCACTGTGAATTCTCGCAGAGCCATGGTGCTGATGAGGGAGAACACTGATTCTGTCCGAGAAAGTGAATTGCGGTTGATGCTGCTGTCCTATGGCTTGCCGATGCCGCAAGTCAATCCGCACGTCGATATCAGGAACGACACCGGGCAGGCGAACGTGGGCAGACGACGGCGATTCTTCCTCGACCTTGCATATTCTGAGTGCAAAGTCGCTGTGGAATACGACGGTAAACAGCATGCGAGCAATTGGGAGGAGGATGTTCGCCGTCGTACGTTGCTCGAGGATGCTGGCTGGATGTGCGTGAATGTCACCTGGAATGATATGCGCAGTGATGTTGAACGGCGCGCGCTCGCGGTAAGTGTGGCCTCGCGCCTAGAACGCCGGTCGGGGAGGAAACATGCCGTGACAGGGCCGATTCCATTGCGACGATTGGCTTCTCGCTTGCTGCGGATAGATAAAGAGGCTGATGATTCTATGACCGAGAAGGCTGATGCGCACGGTTGATGGTGTGTTAATTGTGTAGTGCGGACAATTCGGTTGTTGTTGGACGATGGCAGTGCCGATGCCCGATCACTGGGAGAAAACTGACGGTTTACTGACGGTTGCCGGCGGTCGCCAGCGACATTGACCTCGGTTCCGCACTCGGTGTCGCACGCAAGACGCGCGTTGGATTCATGGGCCGGTGGCGGGAAGATCACTGATGTCATGGCGATATTTGACACGCCTGATGATTGCACAATGTGTGCCAAATTTGTGGCTGGATTGACGTCGGTCTGGTAGGAAGTCGTGCAATGGGGCGCGGCTTCGCAATAATCACGTGGGCGTTTTTACTGCGTTGCGGTCGAAAAGTCGATGATGTCCCTTTGCTTCTCGGTTGCACCGTAGGTGTCGTCGTTGCGTGTAACGTTTTGGAATCCGATTGTGCCCGGACGGAATCATGTCCTCCGGGGCGGTGTGTCGTTGCCGAGGTTGTCGCGATTTTCCCGGCGTGGTTACGAGCGTGACACAAACCGTGACTGTGTCAGAGGTCTGTTCATGGGATTCTTGCGATTCGACGTCACTGTAGTTTCGTAGCCATCCGTGTGGCGCCGGTTTCCGCCGACCTCGCCGCGCGTCATGTACACCGCGCCGCACGCCTCGTCGGCCTCCGCGCCCATAAACGTGTCCAGCATCAGCTCCAGCATCCGCGAGAGTCGGTAACGCATCTCCTCCTGCCCGCGCGCGACCTGCAACAGCCCGCCTTGTAAGCGGCAGGTCGTCGGTTCGATCCTCCTGCCCGCGCGCGACCTGCAACAGCAAGTCCCGCGTCTGTTCATCGTCCAATGATGCTAACTTATGCCTTACGGTCATCGTCTGGTCCTTCCCGCCATCAATTTCGCTTATCCATCAATGGCGATACTAGGCGGTGATCCCTTTCAAAGCCCGCAAGGAACAGGGCTTCATACACCAACTTCTGGGACATAACTGACCGGTGGTTTGGCCTGACCAGCGGTTTCGTTCGACTGGCTATGCGGCTTGACTGGTTTGACCGGCTTCTTGACTCTGCTCCCTTGATTGTGAGTGGTGGCTCTCAATCGTGCGGCAACAAGTCCGAATACGTCGTCACCCGTCCGTGCATCCCACTTGATTGTGCAAGTCCACTGACAATCACCCACAATGATCTTGGGTGATGAAGGCATCGCTGTTTGCTCTGACGATGATTGTGAGCACTGACTCACCTTGCGCACACGAATGAGCAATTGCCGGCGACTGATATGGTCTCTCCCCGTCTGATTGTGAGTTGTCACTCACAACTGTTCGTTTGGGGGTGG
>UMGL01000158.1_pt1 | contig 13550 bp, 10 predicted proteins | sample 1965261 | NCBI WGS metagenome assembly UMGL01 (sample SAMEA4836071, study PRJEB28245) | human gut metagenome | biome: gut microbiome; material: fecal sample | place: Denmark | collected 2008 | reverse complement strand
GTGCCGGAGACAGACCCACCAGCGGCATGATCGTCGCAAAAATACGGTTAACTTTCTGTGAAGGATAATAATCCGTCACTAATGCTTGCCAGATAACCGCCGCGGCGCAGACCCCCACAGCCTGTACAAAACGCAATACCAGCAGCGTGGCGGCGTTTTCAACCCACAGCATCCCCAGACTACCTAACGCAAAAATTGTCAGGCCGATTAATAACACCGGTTTACGACCATAACGGTCGGAGAGCGGCCCCCACAGAAGCTGGGCTGCGGCAAAACCGGCAAGGAACAGACTAAGGCTGGCACTGACAGCAGACGCAGGCGTTTGCAGGTCGGCCTGTATGGCGGCGAAAGCAGGCAGATACATATCGGTTGCCAGAAAACCGAGTACGCTCAAACCCGCCAGCCAGACTAAAAATCTTTTCCCAGGTTGCATGTATATTCTCTAAATCTCTCAATTAAACACCGCCGCAAAGTGTAGGGAGTGAAATTAGTGTTGTGAAACGGTAATATTTGATGACTGGTTTCAAAAATTTTGTAGGCAGACTATGTGGTCAGAATATTCACTCGAAGTTGTTGATGCGGTAGCGCGTAATGGTAGTTTTAGCGCTGCGGCACAGGAGCTGCATCGCGTTCCTTCTGCGGTCAGCTATACCGTGCGTCAGCTGGAAGAGTGGCTGGCGGTGCCGCTCTTTGAACGACGGCACCGTGATGTGGAGCTGACCGCTGCTGGAGCGTGGTTTCTCAAAGAAGGGCGCTCTGTTGTCAAAAAAATGCAGATCCCCCGCCAGCAATGTCAGCAGATAGCGAACGGCTGGCGCGGTCAGTTAGCTATCGCAGTGGATAATATTGTCAGGCCAGAACGTACACGGCAGATGATCGTTGATTTTTATCGCCATTTTGATGATGTCGAACTTCTTGTCTTTCAGGAAGTGTTCAACGGTGTCTGGGATGCGCTTTCCGACGGGCGCGTGGAACTGGCGATTGGCGCAACACGCGCGATTCCGGTAGGCGGTCGTTATGCCTTCCGGGATATGGGGATGCTAAGCTGGAGTTGCGTTGTTGCCAGCCACCACCCGCTGGCGTTGATGGATGGCCCATTCAGCGATGATACGTTGCGCAACTGGCCGTCGTTGGTGCGCGAAGACACCTCGCGAACGCTACCTAAGCGTATTACCTGGTTGCTGGATAACCAAAAAAGACTTGTCGTGCCTGACTGGGAATCATCGGCAACCTGTATCTCGGCAGGATTATGCATAGGGATGGTGCCAACACATTTCGCCAAACCGTGGCTTAATGAGGGGAAGTGGGTAGCATTAGAACTGGAAAACCCCTTTCCGGATTCGGCATGTTGTCTGACATGGCAGCAAAATGATATGTCGCCTGCGTTAACCTGGTTGCTTGAGTATCTCGGCGATAGTGAGACGCTGAATAAGGAGTGGCTGCGGGAGCCGGAAGAGACTCCCGCAACGGGTGATTAACGACGATAGTCGCGGAACGGGCCGTCAGCCACGGAGCGGCGTTCAATCAAGCGCGGATGCACTTCAATGGACTGCGGTTCTTCACGTTTGTTGACGATACGATCCAACAGCATGTTGAACGCTGTTTCACCCAGCGAGTCTTTTGGCTGATGGATCGTGGTCAGCGCCGGCGTAAAATAGCGGGCGTTGCGCACGTTATCATAACCGATCAGCGAAACATCCTGCGGGACGCGCAGGCCCATTTCATCAGCAGCACAAAGTGCGCCCATTGCCATGATATCGCCACCACAGAAGACGGCAGTAGGGCGATGCGGCTGCGACAGGATTTGCTGCATGGCGCGATAACCGGATTCAGGTTCAAAATCACCCTGCACAATCCAGCTTTCCGGCACCTTGATCATTGCTTCTTCCATCGCCTTCATAAAACCGGCAAGGCGGCCTGCGCCAGTGTTACGTTCCAGCGGGCCGGGGATAACGCCGATTTCGCGGTGACCGCGTTCAATCAGATAACGCCCGGCCATGTAGCCGCCTTCAAACGCGTTATCAATGACCGCATCGGTGAAGTCAGCTTTTGCTTCACCCCAGTCCATCACCACCATTGGGATATGGCGATACTCTTCCAGCATCGCCAGCAACGGCTCTGGGTACTCAGAACACATCACCAGCAGACCATCGACGCGTTTTTGCGCCATCATCGACAGATAAGCCCGCTGTTTCTCAAGATTGTTCCACGCATTACCCAGAATCAGGGTGTAACCTTTCTGGAAGCAATTTTTTTCAACCGCTTCAATGATCTCGGCAAAATAGGCCGCTTCGCTGCTGGTCGCCAGCAAACCGATAGACTTGGTGTGGTTAACCTTCAGGCTACGCGCCACCGCGCTAGGGGAGTAGTGTAATTCTTTAATCGCTGCCCACACGGCGTTGCGCGTTTCTTCAGCGACGAAACGTGTTTTGTTGATCACGTGTGACACAGTTGTAGTGGAAACGTTTGCTCGTTTCGCTACATCTTTTATTGTTGCCATTCCATTTCACTCCAGACCCTAACTTCAGCTCCTGCAAAATCGCAAGGTAAACGTTTGCCTTTACACACCTTACGCACAACAAAAGTGTTGCGGTACGCCGGAAAAACGACACGGAGCGTCAGGAAGGGGTCAATGGCCAGTACGCAAATAGTGTAAGCGTGGAATTTTGGCCGATCTTGACGAAAAGGGGAAGTGGTAAAAACACTTATCATTATAAATGACGGGAGATTTTTTCATCACAGTGTGTAAAAATGCGTAATATCACTTTTTGTGTGGTAATAAAAAAGGAGAAAACTTGATGAGCACCGACCTTAAATTTTCACTGGTAACAACGATTATCGTCCTCGGTTTGATCGTAGCCGTGGGTTTGACTGCCGCGCTGCACTGATTTCCTCTCGAGGGAGCGCGTTCTCCCTCGCATCTCCTTCCTGTTTGTTAGCAAAATGGCAAAAGTGTTTTCTCTTTTTGTTATTTTCATTTTTTTGTGATTGCTGTCATGCTTTCGCCACTTTAATGAATATCGCGTAATGACGCGAAGAGGTGGAGATAAGGCATGAAAATTAACTATCCGTTGCTGGCGCTGGCGATTGGCGCGTTTGGTATCGGGACAACGGAGTTCTCGCCAATGGGCTTGTTGCCCGTCATTGCGCGCGGTGTGGATGTCTCGATTCCCGCTGCCGGAATGTTAATCAGTGCCTATGCAGTTGGCGTAATGGTGGGCGCGCCGCTGATGACGCTTCTACTTTCTCATCGTGCCCGCCGCAGTGCGTTGATTTTCCTGATGGCAATTTTCACGCTAGGCAACGTTCTTTCCGCCATCGCGCCGGATTATATGACCCTGATGCTTTCACGCATTTTGACCAGCCTGAATCACGGAGCATTTTTTGGTTTGGGTTCAGTCGTGGCCGCAAGCGTGGTGCCAAAACATAAACAGGCCAGCGCAGTTGCCACTATGTTTATGGGGTTAACCCTGGCAAATATCGGTGGCGTGCCGGCGGCGACCTGGTTGGGTGAAACCATCGGCTGGCGGATGTCATTTCTGGCAACGGCGGGGCTGGGAGTGATTTCAATGGTAAGTCTGTTCTTCTCATTACCTAAAGGTGGTGCAGGGGCACGACCTGAAGTGAAAAAAGAGCTGGCGGTATTAATGCGTCCGCAGGTGCTGTCTGCATTGCTGACGACGGTACTGGGAGCTGGTGCAATGTTTACTCTCTACACCTATATCTCTCCGGTACTGCAAAGTATTACCCACGCAACACCGGTGTTCGTCACGGCAATGCTGGTGCTGATTGGTGTCGGATTCTCTATCGGTAACTATCTCGGCGGCAAACTGGCAGATCGTTCAGTTAACGGCACGTTGAAAGGCTTTTTGTTGCTGCTGATGGTGATTATGCTGGCAATCCCGTTCCTGGCCCGCAATGAGTTCGGCGCAGCTATTAGCATGGTGGTGTGGGGCGCAGCAACCTTTGCGGTCGTACCGCCGTTACAGATGCGCGTGATGCGTGTCGCCAGTGAAGCGCCGGGTCTGTCTTCATCAGTCAATATTGGTGCCTTTAATCTTGGAAATGCGCTGGGAGCAGCTGCTGGTGGTGCGGTAATTTCCGCTGGGCTGGGATACAGCTTTGTGCCGGTGATGGGAGCGATTGTCGCGGGACTGGCATTATTGCTGGTGTTTATGTCAGCCAGAAAACAACCTGAAACAGTTTGCGTTGCTAACAGCTAATTAAACAAAAACGCAGAAGGATAACCTTCTGCGTTACAGTTGCTGACAACGTGCGATTTATCTTGCCGGATGCGGTGTTAACGACTCATCCGCGTTGACATGAAAAGACGCGTTAGGCGTCGTATCATGCAGCGCTTGTCGGATGCGGCGAGTGCCTTATCCGACCTACATCGATGATCCGCGTAGGCCTGATAAGCGTAGCGCTTCAGGCAATGCTGCATTTGCCATCAGTTATTATGCAGCGAGATTTTTCGCTACGAATTCCCAGTTCACCAGCGCCCAGAAGTGCTCCAGATAGCCAGGACGTGCATTGCGATAGTCGATGTAATAAGCGTGTTCCCAGACATCAACGGTCAGCAGCGGAGTCGCATCGGTGGTCAGCGGAGTACCCGCGTTAGAGGTTGAAACGATAGCCAGTTTGCCATCGCTGTTTTTCACCAGCCAGGTCCAGCCAGAACCAAAGTTTTTGATCGCTGCATCAGTAAACTGCGCTTTGAAATCGGCAAAGCTGCCAAAAGATGCGGCGATAGCTTCAGCGACTTTTCCAGTCGGTTCGCCACCGGCGTTCGGTGCCAGGCAGTTCCAGTAGAAAGTATGGTTCCAGACCTGAGCTGCGTTGTTGAATACGCCACCTTCAGAGCTGCGAATAATCTCTTCCAGTGATTTACCTTCAAACGCGGTACCTTTAATCAGGTTGTTCAGGTTAGTGACATAAGTCTGATGGTGCTTGCCGTAGTGATACTCGATGGTTTCCGCAGAAATGTGCGGTGCCAGAGCATCTTTAGCATATGGTAGTGCAGGTAATTCGAATGACATTGCTACTCTCCTTTATTATTAATTTGCATACGTACAATAGCCTTATTGTGCGTATGGATAGGGTAGCAAATTAAAAGGTGAGACAAAAGATGAACTTACCCTGTTGCCGTAACAACAGGGTAAAGTTTTAGCGAAGTGTTTTTGGGGTCATTACCCGACGAGCGCCAACATAGTGGCGCTGCCAGTAGTCTTCACTGAGAGAAGTGATTTGAATTTCCTGACCTGTGCGCGGTGACTGAATAAATTTGCCGTTGCCGACATACACGCCGACATGATCGGCTGTGCCGCGTCCCTGAGTACGGAAAAAGACCAGGTCGCCGTTTTTCAGTTCACTACGTTCGATTGGCGCTGCATCACGCAGGTGATACATTTCATTCGCCGTACGCGGAATACGAATTTTCACCAAATCTTTATAAGCGTAATAAACCAGGCCGCTGCAATCAAAACCGGTACGCGGTGAGCTGCCACCCCAACGATATGGCTTACCAATTTGCTGCATCAGTTTATTCATTGCCACTTTCGTAGCTTTTTGCACCTTCGCTTTGTGCGCGTCGGCAAGAGTTCCTGACGCGGCATTTTTGACTTTCACACAATGCGATTTATAGCCCTTACGTTTGGTACACTTTTCGGTAAAGCTGGCTGAGGCCGTTTTATTGACGGCGTGTTTGCTGCGAGTTTTGGCGTTTTTAGAAGCGGTAATGGAAGATTTTTTAACGGAAGAAGCGGTTTTGCTTTTGGTCGTACTTTTACTGGCGGCTTTTTTCGCTGTTTTCTGGGTCTTTTTGGTGGTTGCCGTGCTTTTCTTTTTATCTGCTTTTTTGGTGATATGAGTGGTAGCAGAACTCTCCCTGGCTTGCTTTGAAGCATGGGCCATAGGCGTTAAAGGCAGGGTGGTAAAAAGTAAAGCACAGAGCGTGATCGAAATACGGTTTATCCGCGCCACTGAGCGTCCCTCTGTTAAGGCAGGTCTATCATGCCTGCGTCTGATTTACAAAACTTGATGATTCTAATGCATAGAAGAAGAGAAAGTTAATAGCTTTTATTGTTAAAAAATACGTTTCGTTGGCGAGCGCAAAAAAATGCAGCAGTGAAAGCTAAAAATGGTTATAAATACGCCAGTTTGCCGGCATCAGAGAAGAAACGAATATTTGAAATGCAACAAATAGAGCAAAGGGATAAAATAGCAAAAGCGTGATGAAAATGTTATTTTCCGATGCCGCACTGACCCGCTACAATGTCAGATTACTGCCGTAAAGAAGTTTGAGGAAGCAAGACAATGAGCACCACTATCGAAAAAATCCAACGCCAGATTGCTGAAAACCCGATCCTGCTGTACATGAAAGGTTCACCGAAACTGCCGAGCTGCGGTTTCTCTGCCCAGGCAGTCCAGGCGCTTGCCGCATGTGGCGAACGTTTTGCCTATGTTGATATTCTGCAGAATCCGGACATTCGTGCGGAACTGCCGAAATATGCTAACTGGCCGACCTTCCCGCAACTGTGGGTTGACGGCGAGCTGGTCGGCGGTTGTGATATCGTGATCGAAATGTATCAGCGTGGCGAACTGCAGCAGCTGATCAAAGAAACTGCCGCTAAATACAAGTCTGAAGAGCCGGACGCGGAATAATCCGTCCTGCAATACTGACGGATGCGAACGGGCATCCGTCAGTCCTTTCTCTATCCCCAATCCAGCCCTTGCGGCGAACTTGAAAATCCCGCCTCACGCAGCAGCGTAAACATCGGCGTTTGCCGGACCGGTAGATCATTCACTTCTGTTAGCGTAAAGCGCAGCCGTGGTTCGCGACGCAGTGCGGTAGTCAGCGCGTGGAAAACCTCTGGGGCGAGTAATTCCTCTTTTTCCTGCCAGACCAGCATTTTTTTGCCACCTTGCGCCAGATAGAGTAACAATTTGCCGCCAGAAACGACCACCAGCGCACCCGCCCGACGCGTTGGAACCAGCGTTGCCGGATGTGCAGGCCAGGGCAGAAGATTTCCCCACACATTAGCCGGATCGTTGGCAGAGAGCGCCACTGGTGTATAGTGGCGCGTTTGCGTGGCTTGTGTCGCCAGATCGCGCAATCGGTCAATAGTCAGACGTTCAGCGAATTGCGCGCCACCCAGACCTTCTACAAAACGACCTCGCATAATTCGCCCGGAGTCTTCCATACTTCGACAAAGCGTTTGCATCGATGGAAACCCGCCAGGGATATTTTCGGCTATCACCGCCTGACGACTGATGATGCCGTAGCGGTCGAGCATATTTTCCGCCAGCGCCAGCATCCTTTCGGTATCGTTTAGTGGCTCCACCTGCAATAACGACCAGCGTCCAGCCAGATTTGGTGTGTTGTAAGATACCCGCGGCGAGACGGGTTGCGCATAGACAGGACGTCCACGACGAGCCCGGTGACTGCGGCGAGTTGAGGTGCGTGCGTTGGAACTGCTGCGGGTGAGGGCGCGTAACGGTGCCCAAATGTCGCTGGTGATGACGCCTTGCCAGACCAGCGCCCATAACGCCTCTTGCAGGGCAGAGAGATCAACCGATTCGCCGATTTTGTCGCGTATCCGTTGGCTGATTTGTTGTGCAAACCAGGCTCCTCCGTCAGCCAGAACAGCGACTATCGCTTGTTGCAGCGCCGAACGATTCGCCTGATCCGCTTCGGCGGGAGTGAACGATTCTGCAGCATATTCCTGTAGATGCAGTGCCACCAGGCCGTCATCTTCACCCAGTTTTTTTTGCCCCGACCAGATAACCGCACCGGTTGCCAGTAATTCATCGAGCATTTCTGACGAATAGTCGCGTACGCGGGCAGGCAGGATCTGGCTTTCCCAGAGTGAGGCGGGTAAACCGACTCCGGCAAGCTGTTCGATCACCCGCATCACGCCATCTACGCCCTCATAAACGCCTGGCGATGTTGAGGCAAAGAGCGCCGGGCTACCATCGGTGGCGGGTAATACGCCCTGACGTTCCAGCAGCAATCGCGCATAGGTCGTGGCTGCAACGGGACGCGTCGCTTCTCTGGCGGCTTGCAGCGAGCGCAAACGCAGACGACGAAATACTTCATCGCTCACCCAGATGTCTTGTTGCAGATTCATCACCAGACCCTGTTCACGCAGTTGCTGAAGCTGCTCTTCGACAATGGCAATACCGAGACTAAACTCATGAGCCAGTTGTTCAGCCGTGACCAGAGCATGAGCCCGGAGATAGCGCAGAAAGAGGTCGCGAAGCGGGTAACTGACTCTATGTAAATAAATCTCTGGCAATGACTCTGGTAGTCGTACGCCGAGGGCATCACGCAGCCTGGCGGCATCATCCATACAGGCAAGACGCTCCTGTCCGCTAATCATCGCTGGGAAGATTCGTTTTACTGCAAGAAGATTTTCCAGATACGACGCAACCTCTTCACTGCTGCCTGTATGCCGTTGCGCCAGGTCTTCAACGGTCATTGGCCCCAGTTCGCGCAGCAGGTCGAACAATCCTTCTTCACCTTTCGCTCTTCTGCCAGGAGCCAGTCGTTGCAACTCTTCTTCCACCTGGCGAATGACCTGCGGGTCGAGTAATTCCCCCGGATCGACCTGTCCGAGTAGATTGCGCAGTAACTCGCTGTCCAGCGACAGTACGGATGCCCGGCGCTCTGCCAGCGGGGCGTCGCTCTGGTACATAAATTCCGCGACATAGCCGAACAATAAACTTGTGGCGAAAGGCGAGGGCGTAGTGGTCGTTACATCGGATATTTGAATTTCGCCACCGTTCAGGCGACGCATCAAACGTTCCAGTGCGGGAAGATCATAAACATCTTGCAGACATTCGCGTAGGGTTTCGAGAATGACCGGAAAATCCGGATATCCCTGAGCGATTTCCAGCAACTGACTGGCGCGCAGCCGTTGTTGCCAAAGCGGGGTGCGATGGCCCGGAGTGCGCCCCGGCATTAATAATGCCCGCGCGGCGCATTCGCGAAAACGGGCGGCGAAAAGTGCCGAGCTGCCTACCGCCTCGCGGACAATTTGCAGCAACTTTTCTGGTTCAAACAAAAAAATCGCGGCATCGGGCAATTTACCATCGGTGTCAGGAATACGTGCAACAATGCCGTCATCACTGGCGACCACCGACGCGTCAGCGCCCCATAGCGCATGTATTCGCCCGGCAATCGCCAGCGCCCAGGGTTCATGCACCCGTCTTCCATAGGGAGAGTGCAAAATAATACGCCAGTCACCAATTTCATCACGGCACCGTTCGAGGACCAGATGGCGACTCCCCGGAACGATGCCCGTCGCGTTGCGCTGCTCCTCAATCAACCCCTGAATATTGGCGATCGTATTTTCTTCTGCCAGCCACGGGGGAATAGTCCCGGAAAAGAACGCGCCATCCGCCAGCAAATGAAGAAAATCGCCGATCATCTCGCCTAATTCAGCCGGACGTCCGTTACCTTCACCACGCCAGAAGGGGAGCCGGGCAGAACGACCCGGAGCAGGAGTCACAATCACCTGATCGCGGGTGATTTGCTGGATCCGCCATGAGGTAGCGCCGAGAGTGATAATGTCGTTCACCCGCGACTCATATACCATCTCCTCATCCAGTTCACCCACCCGCCGCGAACCGGCCTTTTCTTCACCTTCGGGTAATAACACGCTATACATGCCACGATCCGGAATGGTGCCGCCGCTGGTAACCGCCAACAATTGAGCGCCAGGTCGGGCGGTCAATATCCCGGTCTCCCTGTTCCAGACCAGTTTGGGGCGAAAAGCAGAAAAATCGCCAGAGGGATAGCGCCCGGAAAGCATATCCAGCGTGGCGTCAAAAACACGTCTTGGCAGATCTTTCCACGGTGCGGCACGGCGTACGCGGGAGTACCATTCGTCTACCTGTAATGCATCCATCGCCGCGGCGGCAACGGTTTGCTGCGCAAGGACGTCGAGAGGATTATGCGGTGGTGTCAGGTTTTCCAGCCTGCCTGCGAACATACACTCTACAATGACTGCGGAATCGACTAAATCACGCCGGGTACGGGGGAAAAACAGCCCTTTAGATACACCGCCAACCTGATGTCCGGCGCGACCAATGCGTTGTAACCCACTGGCAACAGAAAGCGGCGTTGCCACCTGAATCACCAGATCCACCGCGCCCATATCAATCCCCAGTTCAAGACTGGAGGTTGCGACCACGCAGCGTAATTCACCCGATTTCAGCGCCTGTTCGGTGATTGCTCGTTGTTCTTTAGAGACGGAGCCGTGGTGTGAGCGGGCAATAAAAACGTCGCTACTTTGTACACGGTTAGAGGTTGCGCCGGAGGTCGACTCGAAATGGGCCGCATCAACGGCGATAGACGGGGAACGCTGTAAGCGTGCGGCGTAAAGCTCATTTAATCGTGCCGTCAGTTTTTCCGCCAGCCCGCGTGAATTAGTAAAGACAATGGTCGAGCGATGGCGCAACACTTCATCAAGGATACCCGTTTCAATATATGGCCAGATGGAGCCTTCCCGGCCGGCATGGCTGTCTTCGCCGGTGCCGCTGGCGACCGATGAGACATCATCCATATTGGCGACCGGTACGACAATTCGTATCTGCGGATGGCGCATTGCGGGCGGGTTGACTACCGTAACCGGGCGATCGCCACCAAGAAATGCTGCCACATCGCTGGCTGAGCACACAGTGGCAGAAAGGCCAATTCGCTGTGCTGAGGTGTGGAGCAGCGCATCGAGCCGCTCCAGACTTAACGCCAGATGCGCACCACGTTTACTGCCCGCTACCGCGTGGACTTCATCAATAATTACCGTTTCGACGCCGCGTAGCGTTTCGCGCGCGCGGGAGGTCAGCATCAGATAGAGTGATTCGGGTGTGGTGATCAGAATATCCGGCGGATTACGGGTGAGTTTGCTGCGTTCCTGTGCAGGCGTATCGCCAGTACGGATCCCTACGCGAAGATTGACTTCCGTTTCGCCGCGCCGCCGCCGTTCATCGGCAATACCCTTCAACGGGATCTGCAAGTTGCGCTGAACGTCGGTGCCCAGGGCTTTTATCGGTGAAATATAGAGGATGCGTGAGGTTTTACGCTTATGCGCCTCGCGGGTATCTTCGCCGCCTTCGCGGAAGAGCCGATCGAGGGCGTAGAGAAATGCTGCCAGCGTTTTCCCGGAGCCGGTCGGTGCAATCACCAGCGCATGTTCGCTTCGCGTCGCCACATGCCAGGTTTGCGGCTGGACAGCGGTCGGCTGTTTAAAGGCGCGAAGAAACCAGTCGCGGGTCGCCGGTGAAAACACGTCCGGCAGGAGCGATGAAGGGTCTGGATTATCTGCCATTAACGCTATTCCCCGTGAATATCATGCAGGATGCGTGGAATAGCCTCACTATAGATGCCTGAATCATTGCATGTCATCAGGCATCGACTCGATTACACCTCTTCGGCGGCAGGTAGCGGCCAGCCTCCCAGACGTTTCCAGCGGTTGACGATTTCACAAAACAGCACAGCAGTGCGTTCGGTGTCGTACAGCGCGGAGTGCGCCTGGGTGCTGTCGAAGTCCATGCCAGCGGTCTGGCAAGCCTTTGACAATACGGTTTGTCCGAGTGCCAGCCCGGCCAGTGCAGCAGTGTCAAAAGTGGCGAAAGGGTGGAACGGGTTACGTTTCAGTGAGGCGCGTTCTGCGGCGGCCATCATAAAGCTGTGATCAAAATTGGCATTGTGCGCCACCATAATGGCGCGGTTACAGCCGCTCGCTTTAATACCTTTACGTACAACTTTAAAAATTTCGTGCAGCGCCTCGTATTCGCTGACCGCGCCGCGATCGGGATCGTTCGGGTCAATGCCGTTGAAGGCGAGGGCTTCTGGTTGCAAATTTGCGCCGACAAATGGTTCGACGTGGAAATGTAATGTGGTGTCCGGCATCAGCCAGCCTTGTTCATCCATTTTCAGGGTGATGGCGGCAATCTCAAGCAGCGCATCGGTTTTGGCGTTAAATCCGGCTGTTTCAACATCGATCACAACAGGATAAAAACCACGAAAACGGTCGCACAGACCGGTAAGTTGAGCGTTATCGGACATCTGATTCTCTTAATACGGATAAATTGCAGCGCGCATTATGACAAATATTACTTGTCGATGCAGTAAAGATGCGGGCGCGATGAGTTCACGCCCGGCAGGAGATTAGTTGCCCAGACCGCGACCGGCGTCTTTCTCTTCGATTAACTCAATTTTGTAACCGTCCGGATCTTCCACAAACGCGATAACCGTAGTACCGCCTTTTACCGGACCCGCTTCACGGGTCACGTTACCCCCGTTTTGACGGATTTTTTCGCACGCTTCAGCGGCGTTATCTACGCTAAGCGCGATGTGACCATAAGCAGTGCCGAGTTCGTATTTATCCACGCCCCAGTTGTAGGTCAGTTCAATCACCGCTTCTTCGGTTTCCGGGCCGTAGCCAACAAACGCCAGTGAGTATTTGTATTCCGGGTTTTCGCTGGTACGCAGCAGTTTCATGCCCAGCACTTTGGTATAAAAATCGATGGAGCGTTGCAAATCGCCAACGCGCAGCATGGTATGAAGAAGACGCATCTTTTTATCCTCAAAATGGCTAACAGATTCAAAATGTTGTTTTAGTATAGCGGCGGCTTTACGCCGCTCGCAATGTTGGATTACAACGTCGGGTAATCGGTATAGCCTTCCGCGCCGCCACCGTAGAAACTTTCGGCACGCTGTGGGTTAAGCTCAGCTTTGCGCTGCAAGCGGGCGACCAGATCCGGGTTCGCAATCCAGTCACGACCAAATGCCACCGCATCAATTAACCCTTTGCCGATCAGCGTTTCAGCTTTTTCTACTGTGTATGCACCTGCGCCGATAATCGGACCGTGGAAACGGGCGCGTACTTTTTCGCGGAACGCATCAGTATACGGTTCACCCCCCGCCCAATCTGGTTCTGACATATGCAGATAAGCAATGCCGCGTTTACCCAGTTGTTCAATCAGATACAGTGCATCGGCTTCTTCATTCGGGCCGTTATCTGTGTTCTGGAAAGTACCGATTGGCGAAACGCGAATGCCAATGCGATCGGCACCCCATTCTTCAATCCCGGCATCGACCACTTCCAGTACCAAACGTGCGCGATTTTCCACGCTGCCGCCGTACTGATCGGTACGATGGTTTGAAGAAGGGGAAAGGAACTGATGCAGCAAATAACCGTGAGCAGAGTGGAGCTCTACCAGATCAAAACCGGCTTCACGCGCGTTAGCAATGGCCTGACGGAAATCATTGACGATACCTGGAATCTCTTCCAGTTCAAGCGCACGCGGCATGGATGTTTCAACACGGATCGCCTGACCATTTTCATCGCGCAGAGAAGTACGTGTTCCCGCGCTAAGTGCTGAAGGCGCTACCGGTGCCTGACCGCCAGGTTGCAGGCTGGCGTGAGAAATGCGTCCAGTGTGCCACAGCTGTACGGCCATATGACCATTTTCAGCATGAACGCCAGCGGTGATTTTTTTCCATGCGGCAATTTGCTCCGGACTATGGATGCCAGGCGCACCTG
>UMGL01004290.1_pt1 | contig 13582 bp, 10 predicted proteins | sample 1965261 | NCBI WGS metagenome assembly UMGL01 (sample SAMEA4836071, study PRJEB28245) | human gut metagenome | biome: gut microbiome; material: fecal sample | place: Denmark | collected 2008 | reverse complement strand
CCAGAATGAAAGACACGATTATCAATGGTATAACTTGCCGCCATGAAAAGGCCAACTGCAAACAAAAGCCCCCATAATAGTTGCTTTTTATTCATTAAATCAATACTTTCTCTCTAAATAAACTATTCTTGAAGATGATAGTTATAACTAGCAACAATAATATTCTCTCGGGAATTCAATAACGCCCGTAAACGAACACTGGTCTGATTATGTAAGGCCAATTGCCATGGATGTTTAGGAATAAATTGCGGAACAAGAACAGTCGTCGAATAATTTCTTGCTTCTGCTCGTTTTGCAATCACATCAACGAAACGTAACGTTGGTTTTGCGATTGAACGGTACGAAGAGTGAATATCAACAAAACGGACATCTGGATATTCAGCTTTAAATTCATTTGCTGTTTTATGCTCTTTGCCTGGATTTTCATCAAACGAAACATGCATGGCAATAACATAATCACCAATCGACCGAGCGTAATTAATTGCACCACGAGTTACCCGGGTTACATTACCAACTAAAACAATCACCGTTGCACCATCGTAATCATGTAATTGAACTTTCGTCTTTTCAGCAACCCGCAACTGAGCGGCTACTTTTACATAGTGCCGATGAATCGAATGGAACATCCATAAAAGCAGCGGCATGATAATTAAGTATGGCCAAACATTTGCAAAGTGCTGCCAGAACAAACAAATGACAAGAACAAATGAAATCAAGGCTCCTACTAGGTTAATAAAGGCTTTCCCTAACCAGAAACCTTCCCGTTCTCTAAACCAGTGAATAATCATCCCAGATTGCGATAAAGTAAATGGAACAAATACCCCTACTGCATAAAGCGGAATTAACATATTAGTCTGACCATGGAAGATCAAGATCAAAATAATTGCTCCAATCGCCAAGGAAATAATCCCGTTAGAGTAACCTAACCGATCCCCACGATCCATGAACGCGTGCGGCATATATTTATCTTTGGCCATATTAAAGGCAAGAATTGGAAAGGCTGAGAAACCAGTATTAGCAGCGACCGCTAAAATCATTGCAGTTGAAAGTTGCAAGAGGTAAAAGCCTAGCCCATGCCCACCAAAGATTTGTGCGGCCATTTGGGAGAGGATTGTTGTCCGTGAATTAGGAACTACCCCCAGATAAAAACTAAAGAAGATAACGGCAATAAAGAAGAACGCTAAAATAGCACTCATAATTGCCAGGGTAGTTGATGCATTCTTTTCTTTAGGCTTATTAAAGTTAGGAACAGCATTACTTACGGCTTCCACCCCAGTTAAGGATGACGAACCAGCTGAGAATGCCCGAATAAGCAAAACAAATGACATTCCCGATGCCGGTGTTCCATAATCAACAATTGCCCGGTAATGAATATGACCAGTGGCAATATTATAGCCACCCCACACTACCATCACAATCATCATAATAACAAAGAAATATACCGGAATTGTGAGGAAGTTTGCACTTTCACTCATTCCCCGTAAATTCATAAACATGATTAAAAGGACAATAACGATCCCGATTGGAATTGAAAATTTATATAAAGCAGGAACTGCCGAAGTAATCGCTTCAACTCCAGATGTCGTTGAAACAGCCACCGTTAACATATAGTCAACTAGTAATGATCCTCCAGCAAATAATCCCCCATTACTCCCCCAATTCCGTGTGGCAACGACATAAGCACCACCACCACTAGGATAGGCATGAATGATTTGTTGGTATGATAACGTGATAGCTAACAAAAGGACCAACACAACTGCCGCAATCGGGATTGAATACCAGATTGCTGCTGCGGATAAAGTTACCAGAACAGTTGTAATTTGCTCTGGTCCATATGCTACTGACGATATTGCGTCAGAAGAAAGCATGGCTAATGCTTTAAATTTAGTTAAGTGTGTTTGCCCTTCATCAAGGGTTTTTAACGGTTTCCCGATTAAAACACGTTTCAAATAGCGCCACATACTATTTCTCCTTTGATTTTTACACTTTTTAAGTAGGTGACAATATTACAATTTATTCTTTAATTTTGCAACCTACAAATATATCTATTGATCTTTTCCTGGCATCTTTACCTTGGCATTAACCTTTTCTGCCGCAGGATCGATTTTTTTCATCCGGCTAGCCACAGCCCACCGGTAAAATCCTAGCGAGCAGATGATAATAACAACAAAATCCCATGGGTACTTCAACCAGTCCTTGCCGCCAAATCCTTCACTCCCAATGTAAGAAACTATTGAGATAAAAACAAGATAAGCCAACATCCAATAACTATTGCGTAAGTCACGTAGCCCTGATGCGTGACGATACTTAACTTCATAATAAAGATAAATTGGTAAGCCTAATAAGATAACCCCAATTACCTGAACAGTCGTCGGCCACATTGTCCAATAAATTGAAAGGCTCGTCAAGACAAATGCAAATGGCGCCAACCACGACATAAAATGTGGATGAAACGGCCGCTTTAAATTAGCATCCATTTTGCGAAGCGACATTACAGTAACTGGCCCGGTAAGATAAGCAATTAAGGTTGAACCGGTAATTACAGTGGCTAACAAACTCCAATTTCTGAAGAGACTAACCATTACCACCGCTAAAATTAGATCCACAACCATTGCAAGCCGTGGAATCATGTAGCGCCGTTCTAGCCGTCCCAACCATTGAGGCAAATGTCCAGTATGAGTCATTGCTGCTAATGCTCGTGAGGCAGTCGCCACGAACGCAACCCCTGTCCCAAATGGTGAAACAAAAGCATCCATATATAGCAAAATTGCAAGCCAATTCATCCCCAGCAGGATCGCAATATCAGCAAATGGAGACGTATAGTTAATCCCATGCCATCCTTTTTGTGCTAATAAATTCGGATCAATCGCTCCAATAAAGGCAACTTGTAACATGACATAGATCACAGCGGTAATAATCATTGAAATCAATACGCCTCGCACGATATTTTTATGAGGATTAATCATTTCTCCTCCCATGTTGATTACCGTTTGAAAGGCATCATAAGACATAATAATTCCAGAAATAGCAGCCGCTTCAAAGATTGACCGGCTACCATATGGTATAAAAGTAGTTACGCTATGACCAAAATTACTAGGATGAAAACCCGCCGCAATAAGCATCACAATTGTTAGTGTCGGTAATAAAATCTTAAAAATTGATATTAAGTTAGTAAAGCGAGTCATCAATTTTACCGACCAGAAATTGATCAAAGTAAAAACCAGCATAAAGCCAAATACAACTAACAATCCAGGAGTCGTAATATTACCGTTTTTCATAAAGTGGTGAGTCCAATTTGCCCATGCCCACGGCCACGAGCTCATATATTGAACCGAGGCCACTGCTTCCATTGGGACTAAAGTGATTAATGAAATCCAATTTGCCCATGCAGCAATAAAGCCTAAAAACGGACCGTGGCTATACTGAGCATAACGACTCATTCCCCCGCTTTCTGGAAACATTGCCCCTAATTCAACATAAGTAAGGGCAATACTAATAATGATTATTGCTCCTAAGATCCATGACAAAATAGCAGCTGGTCCGGCAACCTTTGCAGCAGTTCCGGCACCAAACAACCACCCTGAACCAATTAAGGAATTTAAGGCAAGCATTACACCAGAAAATAGCGTTATCTTCTGGAACTTCATTTTTTCCATTTCTTAGTTCCTTTCAGTTATAGCTTGGTTAAAAATTAATACTAATTTACTTTACCACAATTTAAGATTTTTAGATTAACTTTATAGTTGAACCGCCTTAACTGAATTACCATTCAGCTTTATTATTTGAAGCAAATCTTTTGTTCTCAAAATCACTGTGGCCGTATTAATGTTTGGGTGACACCCTATTAACTCCTCGTTCTTAAAGATATCAGCATCAATAATAAAGGTAACCTGATGTTGTTTATCATTAAACAAGTTAAAGGGTGAAACAGCCCCACTTGTTATTCCCAACTTCATAGCTAATTCTTCTGGGTGGGCAAATGAAAAACGACTAGTCGATAGATTCTCTTTCAATTTTTTCATATTGAGATGCTTATTTTCTAAGATTGTAACTAAATAATAGCCAGCTTTATTTTTTAGAAAAAGGTTTTTCGTACGGGCAAATTGATATTCTTGAACATACTTGTCTGCTTGTTCCGCTGTATAGACTGGGGGATGAGTAACAATTTGATAGTTTATTTTTTCGTTGTCTAAATAGTTATAGACACTGGTTGCATTTTTCGTCATTGATTTTCCTCCAATAAAAAAAGATCCCAACATTTGAAAAAACAAACATTAGAATCTTTTCTGCCCACAAAATTAAATTTTAGTCAAATGGTATTACATCATACCGCCCATGCCGCCTTGTGGAGCAGCAGGAGCTTGGTTATTAGCATTTGGATCTGGCTTATCAGCAACAACCGCTTCAGTAGTAAGAAGCAATGCTGATACGGAAGCAGCGTTTTGAAGAGCAGAACGGGTAACCATTGTTGGGTCAACAATACCAGCCTTGATCATATCTTCAAACTTGCCATCTGCAGCGTTGTAACCAATACCTTCTTTTTCGTTCTTTAATTCATTAACGATAACAGAGCCTTCAACACCAGCGTTTTCAGCAATTTGACGAACTGGTGCTTCAAGGGCAGCCTTAACAATATTGATACCAGTTAATTCATCACCATCGGCTTCAATCTTGTCAAGAGCAGGAATTACGTTAATTAAAGCAGTTCCACCACCAGGAACAAATCCTTCTTGAACAGCAGCACGAGTAGCGTTCAAGGCATCTTCAATCCGGTACTTCTTTTCCTTCAATTCAGTTTCAGTTGCGGCACCAACCTTAACAACGGCAACCCCACCCGAAAGCTTTGCAAGACGTTCTTGAAGCTTTTCCTTGTCAAAGTCGGAAGTTGACTTAGCAATTTCTTGCTTAATTTGGTCAACACGTTCTTGGATAGCTTCCTTTGAACCAGCACCATCAACGATAGTAGTAGTATCCTTTGTAACTGTAACCTTGTTTGCTTGACCTAATTGATCAACAGTAGCGTCCTTAAGACTCATCCCAAGGTCGTCAGAAATAACAGTACCGCCAGTCAAAACAGCAATATCTTGAAGTTGAGCCTTACGACGATCACCAAAGCCAGGAGCCTTAACAGAAACAACATTAAAGGTACCACGAATCTTGTTCAATACAAGAGTTGGTAATGCTTCACCAGTAATATCATCAGCAATGATCAAGAGAGCACGGCCTTCTTGAACGACTGATTGAAGCAATGGCAAAATGTCTTGGATATTACTAATCTTCTTGTCAGTAATCAAAATATATGGATTGTCAAGGTCCGCTTCCATCTTGTCGTTATCAGTTACCATGTATTGTGACATGTAACCACGGTCAAAGCTCATTCCTTCAACAACATCAACGCTAGTGTCAACACCACGAGAATCTTCGATAGTAATTACACCATCATGGCCAACCTTTTCCATTGCATCAGCAATTAGCTTACCAACTTCTGGATTAGCAGCTGAAATAGAAGCAATTTGTTCGATATCATCCTTGGTCTTTACATCGTGTGACATCTTCTTCAAAGCTTCAACAGCAACTTCGGTAGCCTTGTCAATACCACGACGAATACCAACTGGGTTTGCACCAGAGGTAACGTTCTTCATACCAGCATTAACAATTGCTTGGGTTAAAACAGTAGCAGTTGTAGTACCATCACCGGCAATATCGTTAGTCTTTGAAGCAACCTCGGCTACTAACTTTGCACCCATATTTTCAAATTGGTTTTCAAGTTCAATACTCTTAGCAATAGTTACACCATCATTAGTAATAGTTGGTGTGCCATAGCTTTGTTCCAAAACAACATTCCGTCCCTTTGGACCCATTGTTGTCTTAACAGTATCAGCTAATTTATCAACACCACTGAGCATAGCGCTCCGTGCATCTTCAGAAAACTTAATTTCTTTTGCCATTTATGTCACCTCAAAATTAAATTCATTATTTAAAAGAGACGGTGAAGGAATTTCATTCTTTCTGTCTCCTGCTCTTAATTCGCTTATTTAACTATTCAACGATTGCTACTAAGTCTTTAGCATGAACAACTAAGAACTTTTCACCGTTGTATTCTACTTCGTTGCCTGCGTACTTATCAAATAATACGCGGTCGCCTTCCTTAACAGCTGGAGCAAGCTTTTGTCCGTTTTCTAAAGTACGACCTTCTCCAACGGCAATAACCTTTCCAGTAGTTGGCTTTTCCTTCACATTGGAAGCAAGGACAATTCCACCAACTGTCTTTTCTTCTTCAGTTTCAGCTTTTAGAACAACGCGATCTCCTAATGGTTTTAACACGTTAATCCCTCCATCTTGTTAATAAATTTTATTTTTAGCACTCAAACTCTTCAAGTGCTAACCACATGTTTAAATATAACATGTTCTCTTTAAAATGCAACAAAAACACTTTGACTTTTTTTGACCATTTTTTAAAACTTAAGAGATCATACCTACAATCCATGACTTTTATTAATAATTTAGTAAACAAAAAGCATTGGTTGAACGCTTTCATCAAACCAATACTCTCCTAATTTATTCAATTGAATCTTCAGTATAATTTTTAATGAAGTAAATTAATGTTTGAAGTTCGTTTGTTAAGTCAATGTTTTGAACTTGAACATTTTTTGGCACAGATAAACGAACAGGAGTAAAGTTAAGAATTCCCTTCACACCAGCTTCAACTAATTGGTCCGCAACATGTTGGGCCTTGATTCCTGGAACGGTTAGAATAACAACATCAATCTGTTGCTCTTTTAACTGCTTTACCATATCCTCGGATGGGTAAATTGGAATACCGCTTTTGACTGTATTGGCATATTCTGGCTTAGTATCAAATGCCGCACTGATCCGTAAATTGGTATCTTGGTGGAAATTAAAGTTTAACAAGGCACTTCCCAAACTACCAACTCCAACTAAGGCAACACTAACTAATGAGTCTTGGTGTAAGATTCCTTTAAAAAACTTTAATAGACTTTCAACGTCATAACCGTATCCCCGCTTACCTAATTCACCAAAATATGAAAAGTCACGACGAATCGTTGCCGAATCAACTTGCACAGCCTCCGAAAGTTCAGTTGATGATACCCGTTGCTTATTTGCGTCTTTCAATACATTTAAATAACGGAAATATATTGGCAACCGTTTCGCAGTCGCGCGTGGAATCTTTTTATTAGCCATTCTACTTTTGTTCCTCCTAAAACAAGCCCTTCTCAACCTAGTTTGCCAACTAATTACTAAGTTTTTGACAAGGATAATGTTACTAATTTTTACTTTGTGAAATTTAAGTCTGAGTATATTCTAGCAATTAAACCCTTTTTTGTGAACTAAAATACAAAAATATTTTCAAATTTTTATTTAAAATTAAAAATCTGCTAAAATAAAACCATATTAAATCAACGAATTAAATGAGGTTTCAATATGTTACTTTTACAGACAAATGACGTTGTGCGTCGATTTGGCGCGGACGTTTTATTTCACAATATGAACATGCAAATCCAAGAGCATGGCCGTACTGCGCTTGTTGGGCGTAATGGTGCTGGTAAAACGACCTTGTTAAAAATGATCGCTGGAATCACCGAACCAGATGAAGGAACAATTACGAAGGTTAAAGATTTGACAATTGGTTACTTGGCCCAGGATCAAGGACTCGATAGTCAAAATAGCATTTGGACTGAACTAGATACTGTCTTTGCTCCTCTCCACAAAATGGAAACGCAAATCCACGATCTTGAACAACAGTTCGCTGACCTTGATAGTTCCGATAGCAATTATCAACAAATTCTTTCAACATACGATAATTTACAAGCTGCCTTTAAGAAACAGGGTGGTTTCGAATACGAATCACGTATGCGGGGAATTCTACATGGATTTGGTTTTGGCGAAGATAGTTATGATACGCCAATTAATTCCCTTTCAGGAGGGCAAAAAACTAAACTCGCCTTAGCAAAGATCCTTCTGCAAGCACCGGGGCTTTTGATTCTAGATGAACCGACTAACCACCTCGACATGAACGTTCTTTCATGGTTAGAAGATTATCTTAAAAGTTATCAAGGTGCATTGCTTATCGTCTCTCACGACCGTTACTTCTTAGATCGTGTTGTCAACGATGTTTATGATCTCGATAATAAAACACTCACCCACTATACTGGTAACTACACGCAATTTGTTAAACACAAGCAAGAACGATTAGAAGCAGAGTGGAAACACTATGACCAACAACAAAAAAAGATTGCTAAGTTAGAAGACTTTGTTAACCGAAATATTGTTCGTGCCTCAACAACTAAACGTGCTCAGGCGCGGCGAAAGCAATTAGAAAAAATGGAGCGGCTTGAGCGTCCAGAAACTGATGATAAATCAATCCATTTTCAATTCCATTCTGAAAAAGATAGCGGAAATGAAGTTCTTGATGTGGAGCAGGCAAAAGTTGGCTACGATGAACAGATCCTTGCTGGGCCGCTTTCATTTAATGTCCGCAAGCCGCAGCGTGTTGGGATTATCGGACCAAATGGAATCGGAAAATCAACTTTACTTAAATCTATTCTCCATAAAATTCCGTTAATTAGTGGAACAATCAAACTCGGTGCTAACCTCGATATCGGTTACTATGACCAGGAACAGCAACAATTACATCCAAATAAAACAGTTTTAGAAGAAGTATGGGATGACCATCCAGAAGTACCTGAAAAAGATATTCGTTCATTATTAGGTAGTTTCTTATTCGTTGGTGATGATGTTTATAAAGTTGTTCATGACCTATCTGGTGGTGAAAAAGCACGATTGGAGTTAACTAAGCTCTCATTTAAACCGATTAATTTTCTTATCCTTGATGAACCGACTAACCACTTAGATATCGATAGTCGAGAAGTGCTTGAAAACGCAATTAACGAATTTAGCGGAACCGTTCTCTTTATTTCTCACGACCGTTACTTTATTAATCAGGTTGCAACCGATATCTTAGCAATGGAACACGACGGAATTAAACATTACGAAGGCAATTATGATGACTACCTAATTGCTAAGGAAAAAGAAAGTTCATCTGAAGCTGCTTCACATAATTCCACCACCATTACTAAAGCACCAGCTGGTAAACAATCTTATCAGAAAAGCAAAGAACAGCAGCGCGCTCGCCGAAAAATTCAGCGACAAGTCGATGAGCTAGAACAACAGATGGCGGAATTAGAAGAAAAACAAACCGCAATCCAAGAACAAATGAGTCAACCAGAGATCGCTACGGATATTGGGAAATTAACCGATCTTCAAAAAGAACTTGATGAATTATCAGCTAAATCTGAAGAATTTGAACTTGCATGGACAGAAGCAGCAGAAAAACTGGAAGAATTTGATCAAGAAAACTAAAAGAAGAAGCGGACAGGTCCGCTTCTTCTTTTAGTTTTGTCGGAATTTACGAGTATTTTCTGCAAGGTGAACTAAATTACGCAAGAAGTCGTGAGTAGATGCCTCATAGTTATACTTCTTACCTAAATCATAAATATATCCATTAATGTAATCTACTTCTGTTGGTCGATTTTTATTCATATCTTGGTACATTGATGGATAATGAAGCGGGTTGGTAACTTCACTAACATATTTAATCGTTTGCCACTCCTCCTCACGAGTGCTTAAGAGCTGAATACCAGCCCGTTCGGCAACATCGAATGCTTCATTAATTAACTGTTTGCCAAGCTTTTCTGCACCATCGTAATCGATAAATTGTCCCATTTGAATCTCAAAAAGCGTGCAGATCGTGTTAATAACAGAATTAAAAACTACTTTTGTTAGGAGGGTACCATAAAAATTATCATTAAGGTGGGGATTAATATTCGCCGTGGTAAAATCCTCAATAATTTGTTTTACCCGCTCATCTGGTTCGCCGACTTGGGGAGCTAAGTTGATCGAACCAGCACCAGGTTTACCAATAAAGTCCACATCCCCCGCCTTATTAAGGACCGTGCCAATTAAACAGGTTCCGGCCACGACATGTTCTTTAGGAAAATATTGGTTAATTTTTTCAATATGTCCCATGCCATTCATCCCGGAAAAGACATATTGATGGTCAGGACGGAAGAAATGAGCACTGCGTTGTAACAAATCACTAAGCGTCATCTGTTTGGCAAAAACGATAAACACATCTGGATCACCATCATATTCTTCTGGTGAGTAAATATTAATTGGTACAAGATGTCGATTCTCATGGTCTCGAGAAACGTAAACCCCCCCCTGTTGTTTAATAGTTTCAACTTGGGGAGCCCAGTTATCAACAAAATCAACCTTCGCACCTGCTAATTCTTGAAGCAATACCCCAAATCGTAGTCCCATTGCCCCTGCACCTAAAACCGTATATTTCAAAGCCATAATTTTTCCTCCTTAACTAAATAAATTCAATTTAGCAATCCGCTCAACGGCCTCCGTCAGTCGTGCTGGCTCAATCAAAAGGCCAATCCGCACATAACCTTCACCGTGCTTGCCAAAGCCATTGCCTGGTGCTACTGCCACGCCAGCTTTGTCCAATAACAAATCTGTAAAGCTTTCACTGGTATAATCCTTTGGAACCGGCATCCAAGCATAGAAAGTACCCTGGGGAGTAAATGCATGCCAGCCAATTTTTTCGGCCGCATTAATAAAAGCATTCCGTCTTTCTTCATAACGACCTACAATTTCGGCAATTGCATCATCACGTTGTGGCAGCGTTAAAGCATCAATAGCAGCTTCCTGTAAGGCAGGAAAAAGACTAACGAATAGGTGATCTTGAATTAAGTTTAAGGCTTCAATAATATCTGCATTACCAACCGCAAATGCGATTCGCCACCCTGCCATGTTGAACGTCTTAGAAAAGGTATAAAATTCAATCCCCACATCTTTAGCGCCTGGTGTTTCCATAAAGCTAACTGGAGCTTGACTGTCAAAGCCAATTGCGCCATAGGCAAAGTCACTAATAATGCCCACATGGTACTTTTTGGCCCACGCAACTAATTTTTGATAAAACTCGGGAGTAGCTACAGCACCCGTTGGATTATTAGGATAGTTAAGATAGAAGAATTTAGCACGTTGCGCCACCTCTTCAGGAATTGCCTCTAAGTCTGGCAAGAAATTATTTTCTGCTAATAATGGTACTGTTTCAAAATTAACTTCTCCTAATGCTGCTCCTGATAAGTAATCTGGATAGCCAGGATCAGGAAGCAGAAAAGTGTCGCCGGGATTCATCAATGCCCATGGCAATTCTACAAGCCCAATCTTGGAACCACCCAAAATTGCAACTTCTTTTTCTGGGTCAAAGTCAGCTCCATATTTTTCAGAATAAAATTTTGCCGCTGCTTCTTTAAATGCTGGCAATCCCCGAAATAGTGAATACTTATGAGTTTGCGGATCCGCTACCCATTTTTGCGTGCTCTTAACAATATAATCTGGCGTTGGCTTATCGGGATTCCCTTGACCAAGATTAATAACATCGACCCCTTCACTTATTTTTTTATTAACCTTGGCAACTAAATTGGCAAAAAATTGTTTCGGTAAAGTGTCTAATAATTTTGATTGTGCAAAATTCATCTTTTCCATCCCCTTAATGATAAAGACTTGGTCGGCGATCCTTAAACACCGGAATCGGCCCCCGAACCTGTGCTAACTGCGCTAAGTCAATTTCTGCATAACTTACTTGTTCAACTTCTCCTGCATCATGGATAATCTGCCCAAGCGGATCTATTACTAACGAATGACCATTAAAGCTATTCTCTAAATCCGTCCCAACACGATTGACCGCGACTACAAAGGCTTGATTTTCAATTGCCCGTGACTGAAGCATTATTTTCCATTGTTTAATCCGTTTGCTTGGCCATTCTGCCGAAAAATATAAGATATCAGTTCCATAACGAGCGACTGTTCTAATCCATTCAGGGAATCGCAAATCATAACAAATAAAACTTGCACTCGGAACCCCAGCTAATTCAAAGTGATTTTCTTTTTGCCCGGCTTTTAGATATCGGTCTTCATTCATTAGTCCAAATAAATGCACCTTCTCGTAACTGCTAATTAGATTTCCCTTTTGATCATAAACATAGGTTGTATTGAAAAAAGATTGTCCACATCTCACCGCTACTGAACCACCGACAATGTTAATTTGATTTCCTAACGCTAACTCACTAAGAAATTGTTGTGTCTTTTGACCGTTTTCATCTGCCAATTCTGCTAATTGATCTAAGGCATAGCCAGTATTCCATATCTCTGGCAAGACAACGATATCTGCATGGTGACTAGCGGCTTCCTCAATTGCTTGTTTAGCTTTTTGATAATTTTCGGCAGGATTTCCTAATTGAATATCAAGTTGAGCTAATGCAATTTTGCGTCTCATCACTTTCACCTCCATAAAAAAATACCCGTCCTTAACTTAAATAAGGACGAGTATTTTCGTGGTGCCACCTTAATTTACTATCCACTCACATGAATAGCCTCAGGAAGTTCATAATAAACTTCGATACTTGATAACGGATATCAGCCGACAAGTGCTTAGTTTTTTCCTCACACTTATTGTATTTTTAAGACCATCTTCAAAGCAATTTGTAATTTTCTTCCACCACCCGAAAACTCTCTTAATACTACATTGCTTTTACTCTTCTTAAACGACTAATATTTAATTGTTGTCCACATTCTAATTTATTTTTAATTGTTTGTCAATCATTTTCTAATTAAATTTCGAAAATAATTAGTCTTGACAAAAGCTTAGTACTCCAATTAAAATTTTAATTGTAGATAAAAGTAGGTCAGTCCAGGAACAATAGCCACCGACTGCAAGCTATTGCCAGTACCGAAGCCCTGCTACAACTTTAATATATTCTAATAATAAAATAATTTAAAAGTGTAAAGCGCGTCTTTAAACGAGAATGGTACCGCCATAATTGGTGTCTCGGTTAAGGGCGCTTTTTGTTTTTTGAAAGGATTTTCTATGACTCATAAAATACAAAAAGTAGTTGTTAAGATTGGTACGAGTAGCCTTGTTCTTCCTAATGGAAAAATTAATTTACGAACAATTGACCAACTCTCATTTGTCCTTGCTACATTAAATAATCAAGGATACCAACTTATTCTTGTTTCCTCGGGAGCAATTGGCGTTGGTCTTGCAAGTTTAGGATTAACAGATCGTCCTGCCGAAATCGAACAGCAGCAAGCCTTAGCATCTATCGGTCAGGCTGCTTTAATGCGAATCTATTCGCAACGCTTTTTAGATTATCAAACGCACGTCGCCCAACTTCTCCTTACCCGTGATGTGCTCACTTACCCTGTTAGTCGGCAACATACGCTTAATACAATTAATACTTTACTTCAGCAAAACGTGATTCCAATCGTTAACGAAAATGATCCCGTGTCAGTTGATGAGCTTGATCATTACACTACTTTCAGTGACAATGATGAACTCTCTTCCCAAGTAGCTATTGCCATTGATGCTGACGAGTTAATCATTCTTTCGGATATCGATGCCCTTTATGACAAAGATCCGCATAAATTTCCTGACGCACAAGTCATTAAAGAAGTGCCAGTCCTAACGCCCGAAATAGAGAACGCCGCAAGC
>UMGL01000944.1_pt1 | contig 15426 bp, 14 predicted proteins | sample 1965261 | NCBI WGS metagenome assembly UMGL01 (sample SAMEA4836071, study PRJEB28245) | human gut metagenome | biome: gut microbiome; material: fecal sample | place: Denmark | collected 2008 | reverse complement strand
GGCATTAATGAAAACATGACGCACGTAGAAAAAGGTCTGCCTGAAGAGGTGATTCCTGATTTGGCGGAGCACTTACAGGCGGGGATTGTGGTTCTGGGCACGGTAGGACGCACCGGTATTTCAGCAGCATTCCTCGGCAACACGGCGGAACAGGTGATTGATCATCTTCGCTGCGACCTGCTGGTCATTAAACCTGACCAGTATCAGACACCCGTTGAACTGGATGACGAAGAAGACGATTAACGACTCTTCAATAACTGACAAGGCCCGAGTTATCGGGCCTATTTTTTACTTACTGCTCTTCGCCGCCAAGGAAATAAATTCCCAACGGGATTGCCAGCAACACAGTAAAGACCAGGCTATAAACAAAAATCATCGATGACTGAATCACATACATTGATGTCGTCCACTCAGACAGCGGAATATTGTACTGTTCTATAACGCCGCCGATGGTCGCGCGAGTCACAACCGACGCCGCAATAATGAAAACCGCCAACAAACCAAAGAGAAATTTCTTCCCTTTCGCTGACTTCAGTTTCGCCATAATCATGATGTAATCCTTGTGCAGACAAATTTCTTGTTACCTAAACGTAACAATACCATGACATTTCACCGTTGTCTGCTCTGAAAACCTCACCTCTTAGCTGGATTTACAATCAACGCATTGATTAGTTAGCTAATGTTGCTACTTCCTTCCCTGACTATTGATGATCTGAATGAATTGTCGCGGTAAAATAGCCCCGCCAGGGGTTTCCGGCATGACGACAATTATCTGGAGGAGCCTGATAAAACAATGATCGCTGAACTGTTTACAAATAATGCGCTTAATCTGGTCATTATTTTCGGTAGCTGCGCAGCATTGATTCTGATGAGCTTTTGGTTTCGCCGTGGAAATCGTAAAAGAAAAGGATTTTTATTCCATGCGGTGCAATTTTTAATCTACACCATAATTATCAGTGCTGTTGGTAGCATTATTAATTATGTTATAGAAAACTATAAACTCAAATTTATCACCCCAGGCGTTATCGATTTTATCTGTACGTCCCTGATTGCGGTTATTCTGACGATTAAGCTATTTCTGCTGATTAATCAGTTTGAAAAACAGCAGATTAAAAAAGGTCGCGATATCACCAGTGCGCGGATTATGTCGCGTATCATCAAAATCACCATTATTGTGGTGCTTGTTCTGCTTTATGGCGAACATTTCGGCATGAGCCTTTCTGGCTTGCTGACCTTTGGTGGTATTGGTGGTCTGGCTGTCGGTATGGCCGGTAAAGATATTCTGAGTAACTTCTTTTCCGGGATTATGCTCTATTTCGACCGTCCTTTCAGTATTGGCGACTGGATCCGTTCACCGGACAGAAATATCGAAGGTACAGTAGCGGAAATTGGCTGGCGAATTACCAAAATTACGACCTTTGATAATCGTCCATTGTACGTACCGAACTCGCTGTTTTCGTCGATCAGCGTAGAAAACCCAGGACGAATGACCAACCGCCGCATTACCACGACCATTGGTTTACGTTATGAGGATGCGGCAAAAGTGGGCGTTATTGTCGAAGCTGTACGTGAGATGCTGAAAAATCACCCGGCCATCGACCAGCGACAAACCTTACTGGTTTATTTCAACCAGTTTGCTGACTCTTCATTGAATATTATGGTTTATTGCTTTACCAAAACCACGGTATGGGCTGAATGGCTTGCTGCACAGCAAGACGTTTATTTGAAGATTATCGATATTGTACAGTCACACGGCGCGGACTTTGCCTTCCCCAGCCAGACGCTGTATATGGATAACATTACACCGCCGGAACAGGGTCGCTAAATCAGACATCACTGGCGTTATGCACAAGGGTAACGCCAGTTCCCATCACATCAATGCTTCACAATATACATAGTCCGACTGTACGCCACATCTTCAGGATTATTAATGGGATAACCTTTCAGCCACGGCTTGATTAATCGTCCATTGGTATATTGATAAATTGGTGCAATCGGTGCTTGCTCCATGAGGATTTTTTCTGCCGCGTTGTAATCGGCATTACGCGCTTTAACGGTATTTTCCGTCGATGCCTGGGCCAGAACTTTGTCATATGCCGGATTGTTAAAGCGTGAAATATTTCCTGAATGCGTTGACGTTAATAATGTCAGGAAAGTGGAGGGTTCATTATAATCCCCCACCCACGAGGCGCGGATAACATCAAAATTGCCGGTGTTACGGCTATCGATATAGGTTTTCCATTCCTGATTTTGCAATTTAACATCTACGCCAAGGTTCTTTTTCCACATCGATGCTACAGCAATCGCAATTTTTTGATGGTTTTCTGAAGTGTTATACAAAAGCGTCAGCTTCAGCGGTTTTTGCGGACCATAACCAGCTGCGCTCAACAAAGTTTTTGCCTGCGCATTCAGTTCTTCCTGACTCATTTGTTCAAACGGCGAAGGTTCCGGCGTAAATCCCGCGGTAACATCTGGTGTAAAATGCCACGCTGGCTTTTCGCCCGTCCCTAATACTTTTTCGGTCATCAGGCGGCGATCTATCGTCATACTTAATGCCAGACGAACGCGCTGATCTGCCGTCGGCCCTTTTTGCGTGTTAAACGCATAATAATAGGTCCCGAGCTGCGGCGGCGTATAAACCTGCCCCGGAATATCCTTCAACAGCTTCTGATACATATTTTTCGGGAAGGATTCGGTGATATCAATATCCCCCGCGAGGTAACGCTTAGTGGCTGCGGATTCCTGATTAATTGGCAGGAAGGTCACTTTTTGCAGTACCGTTTTGGCGTTATCCCAATAATGGGTATTCGGTACCACGACCAGTTTTTCATTGACTACGCGCTCTTTAAGAACATAAGCGCCATTGCCGATCAGATTTCCGGGTTTCGTCCACTCTTTACCGCTTTCTACGTTGGCTTTTTGCACCGGGAAGAAGGCAAAGTTAGCGGTTAAATTCACAAACCACGGCAACGGTTTATCAAGCTGAATTTTCAAAGTATGGGCATCAACTGCGGTGACGCCAAGCTGGTCAGGCGTAGCTTTACCATCAATAATCGCCTGTGCGTTGTTGATTCCCGCCAGCGCGGCAAACCATGCAAATGGCGACAATGTTTTTGGGTCCACCAGACGTTGCCAGCTGTAGACAAAATCTTGCGCCGTTACCGGTGTGCCATCCGCCCATTTTGCGTTATCGCGCAGGGTAAAAGTCCAGATACGGTTGTCATTACTTTTCCACTGAGTCGCAACGCCGGGGACAATCTCCCCTTTTTCGTTCTGATTCACCAGACCTTCAAACAGATCGCGAATGACCTGAATCTCTGGCAGGCCCACGGCTTTAGCGGGATCCAGCGACGCAGGCTCATCTTTAATGTGGCGCACCAGCTCCTGCTTCTCTGCCAGTACTGTGCCGCTCGGAACTTCTGCAGCATACGAAAGAGAAATGCTGCTGACCAACAGCGCACAACACGTGACTGAAACAGAGTGCTTCATAAGTTTCCCTCTAACCGACATTAAAATTGATGCGTAATTATTTGTTTCGCCTTAAAGAAATGCAAACAACTTCCATCAAAAAAGTGACAAAGGAAGCATCAAATGTTTTAAGTATCAATATATCAAATCAGATTTAGTGTAAATAATAGTCTCCAAAATGCGGTAAAGCACATAGAACTCCGAACACTACGTTCGGGCTTCGCACGTTCAAACCCGTTTTCGGTATCATAATCAGCATCTGTCGCCATTGTACGAAGAATAAAAAATGACCAAAACGTTGAAAGGAACTGAGAATACGTTAAGAGAAGAATTAAATTAATGTATCAGCAAGTAGTGCTAAACAGCACCTTTATACTTCAGCCTATCTATAAATAATGAGAATGCCGAGCCAGCATGTCGACGGTGTGGATAGTACAGGTGATAACCGGGTAAATCTGGTGTGAATTTATCCAAAACACGTATCAGTTTTTTTTCTTTAATAGCCCGCTCAACCTGATCATAAGGTAGATACGCCAATCCATGCCCATCAATTGCAGCATCAATGATCAGGTCTATCGTATTCAGTAAAAGCTGACCTTCCATGCGAACACGAACTTCACGTCCACCGCGTATTAATCTCCAGCGATTTGCTGTACCCGATGTGGGAAGATACAAATTAATTGCCTGATGATCTATTAATTGTGACACTGACGTTGGAACACTTCGGCGAGAAAAATAATCCGGTGAGCCAACAATAGCCATTGGTATATCTGGCCCGATTCGAATGGCGATCATATCTTTATCCATCTCCCCACCCAGACGGACGCCTGCATCAAAACGTTCAGAAACGACATCGGTCAAACCATAATCAATGGTGAGCTGAATATCAATTTCAGGATGCGATTTCAGGAATGTGCGCATTGCTGGTAACAATATCGTTTTTGCTGCATGTTCTACAGTAGTAATACGTATTGTCCCGGATGGGCGGTTCTGCAGATCGCTCAGGGATGCCATGGCTGAATCTATGTCATGCAACATAGGGCCAAGAACAGACAAAAGATGCTCGCCCGCTTCAGTTGGAACAACGCTGCGCGTGGTTCGCGTCAGAAGCCGCAATCCCAATCGTTCTTCTATACGACGCACTATCTGGCTTAAAGCTGACTGCGCCATGCTCAGGCGGGCTGCTGCACGAGTGAAGCTACGCTCCTCTGCAACGACGACAAACGCCATCAGATCAGCGATTTCTTCACGCTTCATTCAGTATCTCCATGCAATCTATTAATCATTTAAATGATAGGTCTAATCATGATTTTGGGTCTAATCAACTTAATGATCAATATCTATAGTGATATCACCAACCGTTAAAACGAACCGACAACTCCATGAGGAACGGAATGATGAATAATAAAGTCAGCTTCACTAACAGCAATAATCCAACCATCTCTTTGTCTGCAGTGATCTATTTCCCTCCAAAATTTGATGAAACCCGTCAGTATCAGGCAATTGTGTTATCTCACCCAGGTGGGGGCGTTAAAGAACAAACGGCCGGAACCTATGCCAAAAAACTGGCGGAAAAGGGATTTGTCACTATTGCTTATGACGCATCTTATCAAGGTGAAAGTGGCGGCGAGCCGCGTCAGTTAGAAAACCCATACATTCGTACTGAAGACATCAGTGCCGTGATTGATTACCTGACAACGCTTTCTTATGTCGACAATACCCGAATTGGTGCGATGGGAATTTGTGCCGGTGCAGGATATACAGCCAATGCTGCAATTCAGGATCGCCGCATCAAGGCCATCGGTACCGTTAGTGCGGTCAATATTGGTTCGATATTCCGTAATGGTTGGGAAAACAATGTGAAATCTATTGATGCCCTGCCATACGTTGAAGCGGGTTCAAACGCCAGAACCAGCGATATTAGCAGCGGAGAATACGCCATTATGCCACTGGCACCAATGAAGGAGTCCGATGCGCCGAACGAAGAACTGCGTCAGGCCTGGGAGTATTACCACACCCCTCGCGCGCAGTATCCAACAGCACCGGGTTACGCTACTTTGCGCAGCCTTAACCAGATTATTACCTATGATGCTTACCATATGGCGGAAGTGTACCTGACTCAGCCGACGCAGATTGTGGCGGGCAGCCAGGCAGGGAGCAAATGGATGAGTGACGACCTGTACGATCGAGCATCAAGCCAGGATAAACGCTATCACATTGTTGAAGGCGCAAACCATATGGATCTTTATGACGGCAAAGCCTATGTGGCTGAAGCAATTTCAGTATTAGCTCCGTTCTTTGAGGAAACTCTGTAATGAAACATATTCAAATCCGCAATAGTGATATGGCCTGGCATATTGCTGCCAATAATCTGGGATAATTTTCATGAAAAATGTACTGATTCTTGGTGCTGGCGGTCAGATAGCCCGCCATGTGATTAATCAACTGGCAGATAAGCAAACCATTAAACAAACTTTATTTGCCCGTCAGCCAGCAAAAATCCACAAACCCTATCCAACTAATAAAATGCAAACAACTTCCGGCAAAAAAGTGATACAAGATCGATGACATAGCGTTGAAGAAAAGGATTTGATAATCCGCAAAATTTGCACAACACTGCCTGTAATACTTCCTGAACCAGAGACGATCATGACCGTAACCCGCCCACGCGCCGAACGCGGCGCATTTCCGCCCGGAACAGAACATTACGGACGTTCATTATTGGGCGCGCCGTTAATCTGGTTTCCTGCCCCTGCAGCCAGCCGCGAAAGTGGTTTGATTCTGGCTGGCACTCACGGTGATGAAAACTCTTCGGTCGTCACGCTCTCCTGTGCTCTGCGGACGTTGACACCTTCTTTGCGCCGTCATCATGTGGTGCTGTGTGTGAATCCTGACGGCTGCCAGTTGGGGTTACGGGCCAATGCTAATGGTGTGGATTTAAACAGAAACTTTCCGGCGGCGAACTGGAAGGAAGGTGAAACCGTTTATCGCTGGAACAGCGCCGCTGAAGAACGCGATGTCGTATTACTGACAGGTGACAAACCTGGCTCCGAACCTGAAACCCAGGCGCTGTGCCAGCTTATACACCGCATTCAACCTGCCTGGGTGGTCTCATTCCACGATCCACTGGCCTGTATTGAAGATCCCAGACACAGCGAATTAGGCGAATGGCTGGCTCAGGCGTTTGAATTGCCTCTGGTAACCAGCGTCGGTTATGAAACGCCTGGCTCTTTCGGCAGTTGGTGTGCAGATCTGAACTTGCATTGCATCACCGCAGAGTTTCCGCCCATCTCCTCCGACGAAGCCAGCGAAAAATATCTCTTTGCGATGGCAAACTTGCTGCGCTGGCATCCTAAAGATGCAATTCGCCCGTCGTGAACTGAAGCGCCGGTTCCACATCTACCGCCAGCCAGGTCGGTCCGTCAAGATCGGCGAAACTGACCTGCGGCACCAGCGGTAAAGCGGCGCTAATGGCACGAGAGGTACACAACATGCAGCCCAGCATCAGACTGAAACCTTGTGCACGCGCTTCAGTCGCCAGCGCCAGCGCTTCCGTCAGACCCCCGGTTTTATCGAGCTTAATATTAACCATCTCATAGCGCCCTTTCAGCGCCTTCAAATTGCTACGAGTATGACAACTTTCATCAGCACAAATCGGCAACGGATGAATAAAATTCTCCAGCGCCGCATCGTCCTGCGCAGGAAGCGGTTGTTCAAGCATCGCAACGCCTAAATCCGCCAATAGCTGGCAACGCGCCGCCAACCCTTCTGCACGCCAGGATTCATTTGCATCAACGATCAGCGTCGCATCGGGCACAGCTGTGCGAATTGCCACCATCCGCTCACTGATAAGATGGTTATCCAGCTTCACTTTCAGTAATTTCGCGCCTGCCTGCCAGAGTGTTGATGCACTATTGGCCATCTGATCAGGCGTACCGATGACAACCGTCTGTGCAGTGATAACTGTCTCGGGAAGCGTTATGCCGATCAAATCAGCCAGCGATTGCTGCTGTCTTCGCGCGGCCAGATCCCACAATGCACAATCCAGCGCATTACGTGCTGCGCCGGCAGGGAGAATTTTTTGCAACTCCTCCCGTGTCAGCCCTTTCTCTAGTTGCGGCCGGGCGCACATAATTTGCGCCATTACCGAGGCATCACTTTCCCCATAACGCGGATACGGCGTGCATTCGCCGGTGCCTTTAATACCCTCTTCTTCCAGTTCAACCACCACCACGCGCGCTTCACTGCGACTTCCCCGGGCAATCACAAACGGGGTATGTAAGGGCCAGGCTTCCTCGAATACCTTAACGGTTCTCATCTTTACTCCTTGTTGTCGCGGTGGTCTGCGGATTAAGCGCAAATAGCGTTTGCTGTGTTATTGACAGTTAGCATAAACTAGGTGTGACGTTAACTATATGTAAACAGGAAAGATAATCATGTCACAAACCGTTCATTTCCAGGGCAACCCGGTTACAGTCGCCAATTCCATCCCGCAGGCGGGTAGCAAAGCGCAGACTTTTACTCTCGTGGCAAAAGATCTGTCTGACGTCACCCTCGGTCAGTTTGCGGGTAAACGCAAAGTGCTGAACATTTTCCCGAGTATTGATACCGGTGTTTGCGCCGCATCAGTACGTAAGTTTAACCAACTGGCAACTGAGATCGACAACACCGTTGTGCTGTGTATCTCTGCCGATCTGCCGTTCGCCCAGTCTCGTTTCTGCGGCGCAGAAGGTCTGAACAACGTTATCACCCTCTCCACTTTCCGTAACGCTGAATTTCTGCAAGCTTACGGTGTGGCAATTGCTGATGGCCCACTGAAAGGTCTGGCAGCGCGTGCCGTTGTGGTTATTGACGAAAATGACAATGTGATTTTCAGCCAGCTGGTGGATGAAATCACCACCGAGCCGGATTACGAAGCAGCTCTGGCTGTACTGAAAGCATAATTTAATATGCCTGATGGTGTTGCACCATCAGGCATATTCGCGCTTACTCTTCGTTCTTCTTCTGACTCAGACCATATTCCCGCAACTTATTGGCAATCGCGGTATGTGAAACGCCGAGACGTTTTGCCAGTTTGCGCGTGCTGGGATAATTGCGATAAAGCTGGGTTAATACCGAGCGTTCAAAACGGCTGGTGATTTCGTCCAGCGAACCTTCCATCGCATCTTCGCCCACGGCTACCGTTGCGGCGTCATAATCCGGCAACAAAATATCCTGTGGACGCAGCTCATAACCGTCCAGTTGTGTCAGTGCGCGATAGATAGCGTTCTTTAACTGCCGCACATTTCCCGGCCACGCATAACGCGTAAGTACAGTATTCAGGTCAGCGGCCAGTTTCGGACGCGGCACGCCCTGCTCGTCGGCAAAGCGGGCGACGAACAGCTCAGTTAACGGCATGATGTCCTGCGGACAGTCACGTAGCGGCGGCAGATTGAGCGTCAACACGTTCAGACGATAATAGAGATCTTCACGGAACATGCCTTTTTGCACCAGTTCGACCAGATTCTTCTGCGTAGCGCAAATCACCCGCACATCGACATGCACCTCATGGTCTTCGCCAACCCGACGGAAAGTGCCATCATTAAGGAAACGCAGTAATTTCGCCTGCATCCGTGGTGACATTTCCCCTATTTCATCCAACAGCACCGAACCACCGTTCGCCTGCTCAAAGAATCCTTTCTTCCCTTCCGGAGCATGACCAAACAGTTCACTCTCGACCGCATCTTCCGGTATAGACGCACAGTTCAGCGCCAGGTAAGGTTTGCCCGCTCTGGGGCTTGCCTGATGGCAGGCGTAGGCAAAGAGATCTTTACCTGTACCTGTGTCACCCGTAATCAGCAGCGGCGCGCTTAGCATCGCCAGTTTCTGCGCCTGTTCGACAACATGCTTCATTTTCGGGCTGACGGCGACAATTTGACTGAAGGCGCTGACGTCCTGGGCGGCGACATTTTGCAACTGGCGGCCCATACGAATCGTTGATCGCAACATCACCACCGCACCGGTCAGGACGTGTTGATCATTTTCATCCTGAAGATAAACAGGCGTAATCTCCATCAGGAAATTCTGCCCATTAATAACGACATGCTCGTTATGCGAATCTTGCGGTTCGCTTTCCAGCCAACGTAAAAAATTAAAGCCGTTAATCAATTGTGCGGCGGTATGGTTGCGCAGGCGATCCAATTTTTGCCCAAAAAGCTGACAGCTCGCCGGGTTCGCCATATCCACTTTGCTTTTCATATCGACAGAGAGCACAGGTTCAGGCAACGCCTCCAGTAACGCGCTCAACGCCAGATGCTCACGTTCGGAAGGCATCCACGGGACAGTACGCACATCGGTAACACCCGCAATACGGCGTATTTCGGCCATCAGACTGCTGAAACTCTCAAACTCCAGTTCAGCAAAATTGAGGTAGATTCGCCCAATGGGATCAATCTCAATACCGCGTAAATCAATGCCTCTTAGCACGAGTAGATCGAGTAATTCGCGGGTCAGACCGAGTCGGTCTTCACAAAAGACTTCCAGACGCATGGGAACCTTCACCTGAAAAAAGAACAATTAATATGATGATATGACACTATTTGGATAGCAGGAAGGTTTCTGTCAACAATCATTGACACAAAGACGGAAAAACGGGCACTTCGGCGTAAAGATATCCGGTCAGCACCCGATATTGCATTATTTTTCGCTGGGCGTTTTGCCTTTTTGCAGCGTTTCTTTCACCTGACCGATAAGCTGACGACGGAAATCCCCGAGGCGAGGTTTGTCATCGTCAATCCACGGCAGCGGGCGGCAAAGCTCCATAGCTTTAATCCCGAGTCGTGCCGTCAGAAGTCCTGCACCAATCCCCTGAGCTGCGCGGGTAGACAAACGAGCAGCGAGATCTTGCGACATCCAGTCCATCCCCACTTCGCGCACCAGTTCGCTGGCTCCGGCAAAAGCGATATTCAGCAATACCAGCTTAAACAGACGCAAACGGCTGTAATACCCCAGTTCAATGCCATACAGCGTGGCGATGCGATTAATTAAACGCAGATTGCGCCAGGCGATAAACGCCATATCGACCAACGCCAGCGGGCTGACCGCAATCATCAACGTTGATTCCGCCGCCGAACGGCTGATTTCGCGCCGCGCCTGGGCATCTAAAACTGGCTGGACCAAATGCGCATACAGGCTGACCACTTCACGGTCGTTTTGCGTTTCATGGATTGAGGCATACCAGCGTTGCAGCGCCGGATGCGACTGATCAATACCCGCCTGCTGCGCCAGTTTTTCGCAAAATGCGCGGCCTTTGCCCGTGCCGTGGCTATGCAATAAATCACGCGCTTCGTCGCGTTCATGGGCGCGCTGTCGCAAGCGCCATAAGCGCCGCCACTCTGTTACCACAGAACCTACGCCAGCGCCGATAATCAATGCCCCAGCGGCACATCCACCCAGCGCCACCCAGTCCTGGGTTTGCCAGGCATTCATTGTCCACTGTACACCCTGCCCGACAACGCTTGCGCCAAACAGAGCCAGCCCTCCCATCACCATTTTGCGCCACAGGCTGCGTTTCGGACGTAACGCTGCGTCCATTACCGCTTCGACTTGCCCCTCTTCTTCCTGCGCTTCGTCGAGCGTGGCCGGGGCAAAATTTTGCGCCTGATTTTCGTCAAAGGTCTGCTGCGCCCTGAATTTAGGATTCTGATCGACCTCCAGAGGACCGTCGAAATCAATACGTGGTTTTAACGGTTCGGTCATCGCAATTTATCTCCTATTAAAAATTCCAGCGCAGCATCAAGACGAATATGCGGTAGTGGTTTGTCGACATCCATCACCTGCGGACGAAATGCCTCAAACTGGAAGCCTTGCTTATCCCAGAACGCCTGACCAGGCAAACGTGCGGGAACTTCGCCAGGATAAACAGTGAGCGGTGCGCCATCGCTAAGTCGATTACCACGCAGCGCCGGGATTTTCTCACCGTTAACATCAATAATGCCGCTGGTGGTCGCCTGAACTGACGCCAGCCCCAGGCAGTCCATGCTGATCCCTTCGAACGCCGCATTTTGCCAGGCATCCTGAATCAGTTGTTGCAGTAATGAAACCATATTAGCGTGCTGATCGATGGTCACATGGTCCGCTTTAGTGGCAGCAAACAATAGCTTATCGATAACCGGCGAAAACAAACGCCGGAACAGGGTACGCTGCCCGTAGTGAAAACTTTGCATCAGCTGCGTCAGTGCCAGACGCATATCATTAAATGCCTGTGGCCCACTGTTGAGAGGTTGCAGGCAATCCACCAGCACAATCTGGCGGTCAAAGCGCAGAAAATGATTCTTATAGAACCCCTTCACCACCTTCTCGCAGTAATAATTAAAGCGCTCGCGCAGCATTCCGGCATTGGTATGCTTATCGGCCTGCGCCAGTTTGGACTCGCCCCAGGTATCGACATCCGGCCACGGGAAGAATTGCAGCGCGGGCGCACCTGCCATATCTCCCGGCAAGACAAAGCGCCCAGGCTGAATAAAGTGCAGCCCCTGCTCTTTACAGTGGTGGAGATAATCGGTCCACGCGGCGGCAATGTCCGCCAGCCGGTTTTCGTCGGCAGGCGCTAGCGGGTCCAGCCCTTCGCTCATCATTCGCCATTTCGCCGACCATTCTCCGCGCTGACCATTGAGTAAGCCCGTCATCTGGCGCGACCAGCTTAAATAGTCCTGCGCCAGCATCGGCAGGTCGAGCAACCATTCGCCGGGATAATCCACAATTTCCAGATACAGCGTGGAGGTATCCTTAAAGTGGCGTAGCAGCGAATCATTCGATTTAAAACGTAGCGCCAGGCGGATTTCACTGACGGCGCGCGTTGGCGTTGGCCAGGCGGGTGGATCGCCATATAACTGCGCCAGCCCTTCGTCATAGGTGAAGCGCGGAATGCCAAAGTCACGCTGGGGAATGCGTTTCACGCCCAGCAGGCGCTCTTCACGCACCGCACTTAACAGCGGCAAACGTGCTCCGGCGTGAATATTAAGCAACTGATTAACCATCGCGGTGATAAACGCTGTTTTGCCGCTGCGGCTAAGTCCGGTTACAGCGAGGCGCAGATGTCTGTCGACACCCCGATTCACCAGCGCATTGAGTTCATTTTTAAGTCGCTTCATTGCTGTCCTGTGCTGCTCTGAAGACCAGAAAAAAAATCATTCGTAAGGATATGAATGTGGGGGCCAGGCCATTGATTATCAACTGCCCGTGTTGTCATCGACCGGCGAACTCCATAAGATGTGCAGCATTCACGTTCGGACGGAGTTCCTGACCTATGTCCCCTACTATTTATGATATTGCCAGGGTTGCAGGCGTATCAAAATCCACCGTATCACGCGTGCTGAATAAGCAAACTAATATCTCCCCGGAAGCGCGCGAAAAAGTGTTACGGGCCATTGAAGAATTACAGTATCAGCCAAACAAGCTGGCCCGCGCGCTGACCTCTTCGGGTTTTGATGCCATTATGGTGATTTCTACCCGTTCGACCAAAACTACGGCGGGTAATCCGTTTTTCTCTGAAGTTTTGCATGCCATCACCGCCAAAGCTGAAGAAGAAGGTTTCGACGTGATATTACAAACGTCGCACAATCCGGCAGAAGATCTGCAAAAATGCGAAAGCAAAATTAAGCAGAAAATGATTAAAGGCATTATTATGCTCAGTTCGCCAGCGGATGAGTCATTTTTTGCCCAACTCGATAAATATGATATTCCGGTGGTGGTGATTGGCAAAGTTGAAGGTCAATATGCCCATGTTTATTCTGTCGATACCGATAATTTTGGCGACAGCATTGCGTTGACCGATGCATTAATTGAAAGTGGGCATCAAAATATTGCCTGCCTGCATGCTCCGCTTGATGTCCATGTTTCGGTTGATCGCGTTAATGGTTATAAGCAGAGCCTGGCTGCGCATAATATTGCAGTGCGTGATGAATGGATTGTTGATGGCGGTTATACCCATGAAACTGCATTAAAAGCAGCACGGCAATTATTAAGCCAGTCACCGTTGCCTGAGGCGGTGTTTGCCACTGACAGCCTGAAATTAATGAGCATTTATCGTGCGGCAGCAGAGAAAAATATTGCTATTCCGCAGCAGTTAGCGGTGGTGGGTTATAGCAATGAAACGCTGTCATTTATTTTAACGCCTGCACCGGGCGGCATCGATGTTCCGACGCAGGAGTTAGGTCAACAAAGCTGCGAGTTATTATTCCGCTTAATTTCTGGAAAACCGTCACCACAGAATATTACCGTTGCCACGCATATGACGCTGAAATAAATACCAGCTACTTTGCCTGAATGCCAGATGCGATGCTAGCGCATCTTATCCGGCCTACATTTATAGATCGGATAAAGTACTCGCGCCGCATCCGGCAATTTAGCCCATTATCAGAACGAGTAATTTACGCCGACACCTGCATAATGGAATTTATCACTGTCGCCTTCGTCGTGATCCTGCCACTCAAACGCGTATTCCAGCGAAACGGAAAGTCCGTTCTGGAAATCATAACCGTAAAATAAACCTACACGGTTAAAATCATGGCCTTCACGTTCAATATCATCCTGCCAGTCCCAGTTACTCCAGCGATCCAGCCCAATGTGCGTATACGGCGTCACCGAGTGGTTGCCGAGCGTCAGCGGCAAATAGGCGCGAATTTCTTGCGTGGAAAACTCACCGTTATTGCGGCTGTCGTCCATATTGAAGCCGCGCTCGAGATAATAGTTCACTCGCAAGGCAACCGTTTCGTTGAAGGTATATTGCAGACCTGTTTCCGTTTCGACACGGGTATCAGCGTAACCGGTAGTGTTCAGATCGTTGGCAAATTTATACATCGACAACCAACCGTTGAAACGTAAATCGTCAGTCAGTTTCACATCCCAGTCTGGCGCGATTTTCCAGCGCTGCATATTCGCCGTGTCTTTACCCGGTTCATCAACGTAGTGATAACCATAATTACGGAAACCGCCGGTCAGGCCGAAACTGAAATCATCGCTTTCGAGGAACTGATAATGCACCTCCAGCTCCGGGCGATCAAACCACGTTCCACGTTTACCCGCGCTATAATCTACCGGCCCTTCCTGATAATAGGCCAGCGCAATTCTCCACGGCCCATTGGCGGCATTAAAATAGACAGAAGGCTCCGCCAGCCCATCCATATCTTCGCCATAACCCTCGACGTTTTCTATTTCGTACATCGCACCGATATTAAAGTGCCAGTCGTTCTTTTCCTCGGCCTGTGCGCAGGCCATTCCCGCACACATCACCAGTGCGGTACAGGGTAATAACTTTTTCATTATTGTTCCTTGTATTATCCTGGGGGAATGCCTTCCCCCTGTATTTAGCGAATTGCTATTTCCGTTTCTGCATCAAAGAAATGACATTTCGTCATATCAAAATGAATAGTGATATTTTCTCCTGCATGATAATCATTTAACGCACCAGCACGGACCACTAACTCGTGCCCCCCAACCGTGGTGTAGAGCATAAATTCCGCACCGGTTAATTCTGCCACGCTAATTTTGGCGGAAATGTTATTTTCCTCTTGCGCGTCCGGATGAATATCTTCCGGGCGTATTCCCATCACGATGGGCTTATGCAAACTTTCCTGTGTTTTCAGAACCGCTAATTTCTCTTCGGGAATGGTTAATTTAAGCGTTTCCGTAACGAATTTATCGCCATCGATCGTGCCGCGAATAAAATTCATCGCTGGTGATCCAATAAATCCGGCAACAAACATATTCGCGGGTTGGTTATAAACGGTTTTCGGCGCACCTACTTGCTGAACAATCCCGTCTTTCATAATCACAATCCGCGTCGCCATGGTCATCGCTTCGGTCTGATCGTGGGTCACGTAGATCATGGTGGTGTTCAGTTTCTGATGCAGCTTGCTGATCTCTGCGCGCATTTGCACGCGCAGCTTGGCATCAAGGTTAGAAAGCGGTTCATCCATT
>UMGL01004543.1_pt1 | contig 15539 bp, 10 predicted proteins | sample 1965261 | NCBI WGS metagenome assembly UMGL01 (sample SAMEA4836071, study PRJEB28245) | human gut metagenome | biome: gut microbiome; material: fecal sample | place: Denmark | collected 2008 | reverse complement strand
TACAGTAGGCGCTGGCGTAGTAACAGAAATCGAAGGTTAATACAAGTTTATAGCTCAATGTATCGATACATTAGCTATATAATTGAATTTTAGATTCAATAAAAGGGACCCGTTGGGTCCCTTTTATTTTATATATTTTGATGATTAAGAGTATAGGATTGAATCACTAATATATTGAAACAATGATGATTTTGTAATGTGACATATACGTTGTATTCAGGCTTCAAAGAATAATCATACTATTGATACAAATTGAGAAGAAATTTTAATATATTGTAACCTTAGATACAACTTTATTTATAAAATTAGTGTATATTATATATAAGGAGAGCATAGGCTCTCTTTTTGTGCTTTTATAGAAAAGGAGGTAATGTGATGGGCGAATACAAAAAGTATTGGATAGCCGTAGTAGCAGTTCTTATTATTGGATTCTCTATTCTTGGCTATTTGGGTACTGATGTATATCATCAAGCGCCACCGGTACCAACCGCGTATGTATCTCAAGATGGACAGGTTTTGTTCACTAAGGATGATATCTTACATGGTCAATCGGCTTGGCAATCTACAGGTGGTCAATCTGTAGGGACCGTACTAGGTCATGGCGCATATCAAGCCCCGGACTGGACAGCTGATTGGTTGCACAAAGAAGTGTCCGTAATGCTTGATATCAAGTCTCAAGAAGCTTTTGGTGTTCTTTATGAACAGTTAGGTGATGTGCAGAAAGCGGCTGTTAAAGAAGCAGTTAAAGCAGAGTACTTTAACAGTGCTGTTCGTGAAGATGGAACTGTTGTGCTTTCACCGGAACGTATTACAGCGATGAATTTAACCGGACAATATTTTATTGAACTTTATGGTGATAACCCTAAATTGTCCGAAACACGCGATCATTTTGCGATGAAAGATAATACGTTGCCAGAATTAAAAGATCGTATTGATATGGCACGATTCTTCTTCTGGACTACGTGGATGGCATCGACTCAACGTCCTGGTACAGATGCAACATACACCAACAATTGGCCTCACGAGCCATTGTTAGATCATAATCCAACACCGGAAAGCGTAGCTTGGTCTGTTGTGAGTGTTATTATTTTACTTTGTGGTATTGGTATTGTCGTATGGATGTGGGCATTCGGTCGCAAACAAGATGAACATGAATTAACACCGCCTGCGGAAGATCCAATTTCCAAATTGCATCTCACACCGTCTCAACGGTCTTTAGGAAAATATTTATTTACGATTTTGGCATTATTTTTACTCCAACTTGGTATGGGTGGTATCATTGCGCACTACACCGTAGAAGGACAGGCTTTCTATGGCATTCCATTGGCGCAGTATTTCCCATATTCTATTGCTCGTACTTGGCATATTCAAGCATCCTTGTTCTGGATTGCGATGGCATTCTTGAGTGCCGGTTTATTCTTGGCGCCGATTATTAATGGCGGTAAAGATCCTAAGTTCCAAAAATTGGGCGTGGATATTTTGTTCTGGGCACTCGTTGTGTTGGTAGTGGGTTCCTTTACAGGTACATATTTGGGTGTTGCTCATGAGATTCCGGCGTCTCTAAACTTCTACTTGGGTCACCAAGGCTATGAGTTTATTGAGTTGGGCCGCGTATGGCAATGGATTGAATATATTGGCATTCTATTTTGGCTTGTGCTCATGGTGCGCAGCATCATTGGTGCTTTCAAAAATAAAGGGGATAAAAACCTTATTGCCGCCTTTATTTTCTCTGTTGTGATGGTCGGTATTTTCTATGGCCCAGGTCTTTTCTACGGGGAACACAGTCATTTGGCAATCATGGAGTACTGGCGTTGGTGGGTTATTCACCTTTGGGTAGAAGGCTTCTTTGAAGTATTCTCTACTACGTTGATGGCCTTTATTTTCGTAACTCTTGGTCTCGTATCCTATCGTGCAGGTACTATAGCAGCGATTTCGTCTGGTGCTATTTACCTTATCGGTGGTATCCCTGGTACATTCCATCATCTTTATTTTACCGGTGTTACATCGACTATCGTGGCCACAGGGGCATCGTTCTCCGCGTTGGAAGTAGTGCCTCTTGTACTCTTAGGTTATGAAGCGTTTGAAAATTATACACGCCTTCATAGTGCACCGTGGATGCATCGATTAAAATGGCCTGTATATTGCTTTATTGCCGTATCCTTCTGGAACTTGGTAGGGGCCGGTATCTTCGGCTTCCTAATCAATATGCCGGTTTCCTTATTCTACATTCAAGGTCTAAATACGACAGCTGTTCATGCTCATACGGCGTTGTTTGGCGTATACGGGTTCTTGAGTTTAGGCTTTGTATTCCTCATCGCTCGTTATATTCGACCTGAGGTAGAATTTAATGATAAGTTGATGAAATTCGGCTTCTGGGCATTGAACTGGGGCCTTGCGTTGATGGTTCTTATCAGCCTATTGCCAATTGGCTTGATTCAAAGTTGGGCAAGTGTAACACAAGGCTTATGGCTCGCTCGCAGCGAAGACTTTATGCAACAACCATTGTTACAAAATTTGCGTTGGCTTCGCATGGTTGGCGATACCATCATGATATTGGGGGCATTGGCCTTCTTCTGGCAAATCGTGAAAGTAACTTTCACAAAGAAATAGTAATAAACGAAGCAATAATAGTAAATATGTAAATATAATATTAAATATAATATATAGACATATAAGCTAACTATAAGCTAATATGACATGGCGTTCTTTGGGTAGACAAAGGGCGCCATTGTCTGTTATACTATCCATGTCAGGCATACGTGCCTGGCTTTTTTGAGTTGCTTAATTTCTTGACATCGCTTGCTACGTATGATATAGTTTTTTAGTATGTAGTCGAGCGTTTTCGAGTACAAGAGACAGATTAGTAAATATAAAGCGAGGTGTATCCGGATGCGTAATGCCATTACTTTAGCTTGCACAGATTGCAAACAACGCAACTATCAAACGAACAAGAATAAAAAGAACAATCCTGATCGTATTGAAATGATGAAATATTGCAAATTCTGCGGTAAACATACATTACACCGTGAAACAAAATAATTCTTATCATTCATTACCTGTTGATTTGAGGATGTGAAACACAATGGCAAAGTCTAACTCAGCAGTGCAGCAGCGTGGTGGATTTGGAAAATTCTTCCGCGGTGTGAAAGCTGAACTAAAAAAAGTAGTCTGGCCAACAAAAAAAGAGCTTATCAATTACACAATAGTAGTATTCTTAGTGACCATATTCATCGCTTTGATTATTTCTGTGCTTGATGGACTCTTTGCCCAACTTTTTAATACGTTGTTGCACTTTGTTGGATAAGGGGGGCCATTACATGGAAGCAGATAAGAAGTGGTATGTAATTCATACCTATTCAGGCTACGAAAATAAAGTAAAAACCACTCTTGAACTTAAAGTTCAATCTATGGGGCTACAAGATGTGATCAGCCGAATTTTGGTGCCTCTTGAAGACGAAATAGATGAAAAAGATGGGGTTAAAAAAGTAGTAAAACGTAAGATATTTCCTGGGTATGTATTGGTGGAAATGGAAGTTAATGACCGTTCTTGGTATGTTGTACGCAACACGCCAGGTGTAACAGGTTTCGTTGGCTCTGCTACAAAACCAGTTCCACTTTCTGATTCCGAAGTAGAACATATACTTAAGTCTCAGGGCTTGGATAAGAAACCAACCATTAACGTTGATGTAGAAGTTGGTGAAACGGTTCGCATTACGTCCGGTGCCTTTGAAGATAAACTAGGTGTTATTACCGAACTTAACCCTGATAAAGGAACATTGAAACTTAGCGTAGAAATGTTCAATCGAGATACCGAGGTAGAGTTAGAGTTCTCTCAAGTTGAGAAAGCTCTTTAATATATAAATATAATAATATAACTCTAAAAAGAGCAATCGATTTTGGTTGCCAGTGGGAGGATATATATCCGTTACCACCACAGTATAAGCATAGGAGGTTTAATTACCCATGGCTAAGAAATTAGTTAAACAAGTAAAACTACAAATTGAAGCCGCTAAAGCTACTCCAGCACCACCAGTTGGTCCTGCACTAGGTCAAGCAGGTGTTAACATCGTTGCTTTCACAAAAGAATTCAACGAACGTACTGCTAAACAAGCTGGCTTAATTATTCCAGTAGTTATTAACGTATATGAAGATCGTAGCTTCGACTTCATCACTAAGACTCCACCAGCTGCAGTATTGTTGAAAAAAGCTGCAGGTATTTCAAAAGGTTCTGGTGTGCCTAACCGTGATAAAGTAGCAAAAGTAGGTCGCGATAAAGTTCGTGAAATTGCTGAATTGAAAATGCCTGACTTGAATGCTAATACCGTAGAACAAGGTATGCGCATGGTGGAAGGTACTGCTCGCAGCATGGGCATTGAAATCGTTGACTAATAAGCGTACGACTTGCGCATAAGGCGCAAATCGGTGGGAGGGAATTCCCGTTTGACCACATAAGGAGGATATTATAATGGCAAAAGTAGGTAAGAAATACGCTGAAGCAGTAAAACTTATTGAAGCTGGTAAATTCTACGAACCAGTAGAAGCAATTGAGTTGGTTAAGAAAACTGCAACTGCAAATTTCGATGAAACAGTTGAAATTGCTTTCAACTTGAATGTCGACCCTAAATACGCTGATCAACAAGTTCGTGGTGCAGTAGTATTGCCTCATGGTACTGGCAAAACTAAACGCGTTCTTGTATTCGCAAAAGGCGACAATATTAAGGCAGCTGAAGAAGCTGGTGCAGATTTTGTAGGTTCTGAAGAGTTAGTAGCTAAAATCCAAGGTGGTTGGAGCGACTTCGACGTAGTAGTTGCTACACCAGACATGATGGGTCAAGTTGGCCGTCTTGGTAAAATCTTGGGTCCTAAAGGCTTGATGCCAAACCCTAAAGTTGGTACAGTAACTCCAGACGTTGCTCGTGCAGTAAACGAAATCAAAGCTGGTAAAATCGAATACCGTACTGATAAAGCAGGTATTATCTCTTGTTCTATCGGTAAAGCATCTTTCGATGAAGAAAAATTACTTGACAACTACCGTACAATCGTTGATACTATTATCAAGGCTAAACCTGTAGCAGCTAAAGGTCAATACATTAAATCTGTAACCTTGTCCGCTACAATGGGCCCTGGTGTACCTTTGAACGTGTTCAAATTGAGCACTGTTTCTAAAGAGCAATAATTAAATATGTCTCTTAGCTGTAGACGGCTGGTATGTATAATGGATGAAAATCCGCCCGCTGAGGCTGACACTAGAACAACCTAGGACTAGTTACGACCTCATCGCGTGCGATGGGGTCGTTTTTACGCTAAGATAGTACATAGAGCACCAAAAAAATCTACAAGGAGGTAATCTAATGGCTGTCACTGAATCAAAAAAAGCAATCGTTGCTCAAATGAAAGAAACTCTTTCTGAAGCAAAAGGTGCTGTATTGATTGGTTACTCTGGTTTAACTGTTGCGCAAGCAACTGATCTTCGTCGCAAAATGTTGGCTGAAGGTGTTGAATACAAAGTAATCAAAAATACTTTGACTCGTATCGCTGCAAACGAATTGAATCTTGAAGGTTTCGCTGAGCATTTAGAAGGCCCAACTGCGTTGGCTACTTCTAAAGACGATGCTGTTGCACCTGCTCGTGTAATCGAACAATTCATCAAAGCAACTGAAAAAGAAGTTGTAACAGTTAAAGCTGGTATCGTTGAAGGCGAAGTTATGGACGCTGCAGGCATTAAAGCAATTGCATCTCTTCCAAATCGCGAAGGTATGCTTTCCATGTTGCTTTCCGTATTGCAAGCTCCTGTTCGCAATGTTGCATACGCTGTCAAAGCTGTTGCAGAAGCAAAACCTGCAGAATAATATTTTTTGCAAAGTATTCGTTGGCCGCTTGAGGCTGGCACTATAAACTAATTTATGGAGGAAATCTAAAATGGCATTGAACATTGAAAACATCGTTGCTGAATTGAAAGAAGCAACAATCCTTGAACTTAATGATCTTGTAAAAGCAATCGAAGAAGAATTTGGCGTAACTGCAGCAGCTCCTGTAGCTGTAGCAGCTGCTGGTGGTGCTGAAGGCGGCGCTGCTAAAGATTCCTTCGACGTAATCTTGAAAGATGCTGGCGCATCTAAAATCAACGTAATCAAAGTTGTTCGTGAAGCAACTGGTCTTGGCTTGAAAGAAGCTAAAGCTATCGTTGACGGCGCTCCTGCACCTGTAAAAGAAGGCGTAGCTGCTGAAGCTGCTGAAGCTTTGAAAGCTCAATTAGAAGAAGCTGGCGCATCCGTAGAATTGAAATAATTCTGGACATATTAAAGGCGTACCTTATGGGTACGCCTTTTTTTATTGAAGCTTATAAATTGATGCGAGTTTTGTTTTGTTGACTAATTTTGCCTCTCGATACGATAATGCATTAGAAAAGTCTTTGTCATATTTTTTCGGAACGATGACATAGGCACCAAGATTATTTGATACATCTTTTAGAAATGTTTCTTTAGTTATTGTAGGCATTAATGTTTTGCCTTCGGTCCATATAGAATCATCAGTTGTATCTACGAAAACTTGGGTGGGTATAGTATCCATGTAATATACAATAGAAGTATAGTAACTGCCATATATATATATTGGTTTTGATGTATCTTCGATGAACGTTCTAAACTGTAAACCAGACTGATTAAATAATATTGGTGGTACTGTAATTGTAATAGCCGAGTATAAAGTAATTAGTGGAACTAAAGCATATATTGCTAGTTTAAAAAATGATGTTATGTAGTATCGACCGATTAAAATCATACATACTATAATAAAGGAACCTACGATTAATGGTTTACTATCAAGACTTTGATCAAAAGCTGTAGCAAATGTAAAAATCATGTAGTAAATACCTAGTGGTAGGGTAATTAAATAATTAAACTTTTTGAATGATTGAGTAAATTCACCGGTTTCTTTGTCAGTAACTAATTCACAAATTTTTACGGCCGCCCATATTATACAAGGGATAATGGCAGGTAATGTGTAGGTTAGATACTTGGTAGCTACTAGAGAGTAGAAGAGTACTATAACTATAAACCATATAATACCTAATAGATCAAAATCATCTTTCCAGTTAATATCTTTTAAATGATAGACTATTACAGGTGTCCATGGTAATAGTGAAAGGGGCACAATTAATAGATAGTAATACCATACATTAAATTTAGGATGTTCAGATATAAGGGCTCGATCAACATTGTGTAGCCCTAAGAAGCCAGAAATAAACTGCTCACCGTGTATGGAATACATAGCAATATACCAAGGGCTAGCTATCGCTATAAAGACTAATAGTCCGAAGGGATTGAATAGTAATTTTATATCCTTTGAAAGTCGATAGATTTCATCCTTTCTATGGATTGCGTAGCGTGCACATACATAAATAAGTAATATTAGACCAGGTAAGATGATGCCTATAGGTCCTTTGGTAATTACAGCTAAGGCCGCAGCAATGTAAGCTTTCACCATAGCTGACTTGTCATTGTTGGTAAATGCTAAATAACTATATCCAAATATAGCTAAGGTGAAGAAAAATAAAAATCCATCGGTTATAACTGCATGAGATATGTACCAAAACTGTAGTGTACTCATTAATAAAATCGCACAAAGTACACCGGCAAAGGTGTTTTTAGACATGCGGTAAGTTATATGATACATTAGGGCCACACTAGCTCCCGCAACAAGTGTATTCGGTATACGAGATGTAAAGTCTGATATGCCAAATAGTTTGTACGTAATCATAAGTGCCCAATAGGTGAGCGGTGGTTTATCATACCATACGTGATCGTATATCATGGGGGATATCCATGAGTTATGTTTTAGCATGGTGATGGCGGAGAGAACATAGTTGGACTCCACCGGATCAGTGATTGGCAAATAGGCATTATAAAAGCCGTAGCTCAAAACGGTTAATAAAAAGAGCGCACCTATGCGCAGCATGTGATTGTTAATCATAGTTACTCCTTACTTACATAGTTTATATTATTGTACTATAGGGCGTGTAATATTTAAACCAATCAAAGATAAAAATAGAGCACTTATAAATATGGAGATAATATGGAGATAATATAGAGATAGTTACAAAAAAATAATTATTTATGAAATGATATATTGTATAGAATATTGTTTATTCGGAATACATGAAATAACTTTTATGTATACAAAATACATGCTATAATGAGCGCATAAGATAAAACCGTTTCATTAAACTATCATCTAATATATGAAATAGTGGAAAGAGGATCTATTATGAGAAAAGAACATGATTTCCTAGGTGAATTAGAAGTAGCGGATGAGTTATATTATGGTGTACAAACGATTCGTGCCTTAGAAAACTTCCATATTACGGGGAAACATTTAGACCAAGATTTTATTAAAGCACTAGCAATGGTAAAAAAAGCATCTGCTTTAGCTAATATGAAAACAGGTCGTCTCAATGTATCTATCGGTAAAGCGATTGTTCAAGCAGCTGATGAAGTTATTGCAGGTGAATTTGCTGACCAATTTCCAGTTGATCCAATTCAAGGTGGTGCTGGCACTTCTGTGAATATGAATATGAACGAAGTGTTGGCAAATCGTGCTTGTGAAATTTTAGGTCATCCAAAAGGTAGCTATGATATTGTAAGCCCTAACAATCACTGTAACATGGCACAATCTACGAATGATGCGTTCCCAACAGCAATCAAGGTTTGTGCAATTTTAAAAACTAAACCTTTACTTGAAGCTTTGCAACGTCTTGTTGATGAGCTTGAGAAAAAAGCTGAAGAATATAGTGAAATTTTAAAAATGGGGCGTACTCATTTACAAGATGCGGTGCCTATTACATTGGGACAAGAGATGGGTGCTTACGCATCTGGTATTCGTCGTGGTATTAAACGTATTAAATCTGCCGTTGAAGGTGCACATGTAATTAACATGGGGGCCACTGCAGTTGGTACAGGCCTTAATGCTGAACCTAATTATATTCATGATGTAGCGTACGAATTAAGCGAAGTAGTAGGCGAACCGTTCTACACTGCGGAGAACTTAATCGATGCCACAAACAATACAGATGTATTTGCTGATATCTCTAGCGGTTTGAAGGTAACTGCACTTGTGTTGATTAAGATGGCAAATGATTTCCGCTTAATGGCATCTGGCCCTCGCTGTGGCATTGGTGAATTAAAATTGCCTGCCCGTCAACCAGGATCCTCTATCATGCCAGGAAAAGTAAATCCTGTTATCGCTGAAGTATTGAATCAAGTGTGTTACCAAGTTATCGGTAATGACCTTACTATTACATTAGCTGTAGAAAATGGTCAATTCGAGTTAAATGTTATGGAACCTGTATTGGCATACAACTTGTTCAATAACCTTTGCTACCTCAAAAACGGTGTAAATACATTCGTTGATAAATTGCTTGTTGATCTTGAAGTAGACCGTGAACAATGCGAGTACTGGTTGAATCGTTCCGTTGGTATCGTAACAGCATTGTTGCCACATCTTGGCTATGAAACAGCTTCTGCATTGGCGAAAGAAGCGTATGAAACTGGTCGAGCTATTCGTGATATCATCTTGGATCAAGGCTTATTGACTGAGGATGAAATCAATCATATTCTTTCTCCTAAAGAAATGACTCGCCCTGGTATTGCTGGTGCGAAACTTTTAAAACAAAAAGGTAACTAATCTTATAGTTCTCTTTTGATACATGAATAGAGCATGAAAATGAAAGACTGTCAACCCTTTTGGTTGACAGTCTTTTTTAATACTGATAAAATTATATATTGCAAAAGTAGCGTTTTCTGCTTTTGGATGTAAAAACTATAACACAAATAGTGATGAGGTTTTCTTCCAAGGTTGTGCTTGGTTAATGGGAAGCAAGGTTATTTTAAAAATGAAATGGACCTTGCTTTATTTGACGTTGCCCGAGCAGGAAAACTGAGACCTGTAAGATGTCTTTTTCATGCCGTTATAGAAAATGGTAGACCAGTGTGTTTTGATAGGGGTGAAAGCAAATATGTTCAAACCTGAACAGGTAGGCAAACGAACTCGTTATACGTACGCTAAAATTAACGAAGTTATCAAGATGCCGCATTTATTGGACATTCAGCGTAAATCGTATGAGTGGTTCTTGGAGAGTGGTTTACAAAATATTTTCAACGATATTTCTCCGATTAAAGACAATTCAGGTAATCTAGTACTTTCTTTTGAAGGCTTCAGCTTAGGTGAACCTAAGTATGATATTAATGAATGTAAAAATCGTGATGCTACTTACGCAGCACCACTTCGTGTAAATATTCGCTTGGTAAATAATGATCCAGAAAATATGGATATTAAAGAACAAGAAGTATTCATGGGCGATTTCCCATTGATGACAGATACAGGTACTTTCATCATCAATGGTGCAGAACGTGTTATCGTATCCCAATTGGTACGTTCTCCAGGCGTTTACTACAATAAAGAAATCGATACAATGGGTAACCGTTTGTATGATTCCACAGTTATTCCTAACCGTGGTGCATGGATTGAACTTGAAACAGATGCTAGTGAAGTGGTAGCTGTTCGTATCGACCGTAACCGTAAATTACCAGCCACTGTATTGGTACGTGCATTAGGTTGGGATACGAATGAAAGTATCCTCGACCTCTTCTGGAATGGTAAAACTGATGAGGATGGTTTACCAGTATATGATGAACGCATCGTTCGTACATTAGAAAAAGATACAACTCAATCTGCTGATGAAGCATTGGTTGAAATCTATAAAAAATTACGTCCAGGTGAGCCTCCTACTGTAGAGTCTGCTCGCAACTTGTTCGATAACTTGTTCTTCGATGCACGCCGTTATGACTTAGCGCGCGTTGGTCGTTACAAATTGAACAAAAAACTTGGCTGGCGCCAACGTATGTTGGGTCAAACATTGGCTCAACCAATTGTAGATCCAGAAACTGGCGAAATTATCCTTGATGCAGGCGTACAAGTTGGGGAAGAACAACTTGATATCGTTGCTAATAGCCATGTATTCGATGGTGAAGGTTTCGCTGAATTCTACATTGTAAATAATGATGGTGTAGAGTCCAAAGTTATCTGTAATAACTGCAACTTACCATATGATCACCGTACAGTAACACGTGAAGACATGATCGCTAACATTTCTTACTTGCTCAACCTTATGGATGGTGCAGGTCATACAGATGATATCGATCACTTGGGAAACCGTCGCCTTCGTTGCGTAGGCGAATTGTTGCAAAACCAATTCCGTATCGGTTTAACTCGTATGGAACGTGTTGTTCGTGAGCGCATGACAATCCAAGAAACTGAATCGATTACACCTCAAGCGTTGATCAATATTCGACCAGTAGTGGCTGCAATCAAAGAATTCTTTGGTTCCTCCCAGTTGTCCCAGTTCATGGACCAAACAAACCCATTAGCAGAATTGACTCACAAACGTCGTTTATCTGCCCTTGGACCTGGCGGTTTATCTCGTGAGCGTGCAGGCTTCGAAGTCCGTGACGTGCATCACTCTCATTACGGCCGTATGTGTCCTATTGAAACTCCAGAAGGTCCAAACATCGGCTTGATTAACTCCTTGTCCAACTATGCAAAGGTAAACGAATTTGGTTTCATTGAAGCACCATACCGTAAAGTAGAAAAAGTGTATGGTAAAGGCAAGGATGCTGATAAAGTTGTTAAAGTGCGCGTATCTGATAGCGTAGTATACATGACTGCTGATGAAGAAGAAGGCATGACAATTGCCCAAGCAAACTCTCCGCTTGATGCAGAGGGGTACTTCACAACTGAACATGTTGCTTGTCGTCGTGGTCATGATGTATTGGAAGTTACACCAGATAAGGTTGACTATATGGACGTTAGTCCAAAAGAAGTTGTATCCATTGGTACAGCTATGATTCCATTCCTTGAAAATGACGATGCTAACCGTGCCTTGATGGGTGCGAACATGCAACGTCAAGCGGTACCACTTTTGCGCGCTCAAGCACCACTTGTTGGTACAGGTATGGAATATACAGCAGCTACTGACTCTGGTGTTTGCGTATTGGCGCGTGAAGCAGGTAAAGTTGTACGTTGTTGGGGTAATGAAATCCACGTTCTTCGCGACAGCGATGGTCGTGTTGATACATACCATTTGAATAAATTCCTTCGTTCTAACCAATCCACGTGCTTTAACCAAAAACCAATCGTCAATCGTGGGGACCATGTTGTAAAAGGCCAAGTATTGGCTGATGGTCCTGCTACAGATGGCGGCGAATTGGCATTAGGTTATAACGTTCTTGTAGCGTTCATGCCTTGGGAAGGTTATAACTACGAAGATGCTATCTTGCTTAGTGAAGAACTCTGCAAAGAAGATATCTATACATCCATTCATATTGAAGAATACGAATGTGATGCTCGTGATACCAAATTAGGTGCTGAAGAAATTACTCGTGAGTTGCCTAATACAGGTGACGACACACTTAAAAACTTAGACGAAGATGGTATTATCTGCATTGGTGCAGAAGTACATCCTGGCGATATCCTTGTAGGTAAAGCTACTCCAAAAGGTGAAACTGAGCTTACTCCAGAAGAACGTTTGTTGCGTGCTATTTTTGGTGACAAAGAACGTGAAGTTCGCGATACTTCTTTGCGCGTGCCTCATGGCGAATCTGGTAAAGTCGTAGATGTAAAAGTCTTCACCCGTGAAAATGGCGACGAATTACAACCAGGTGTAAATAAACTTGTTCGCGTATATATCGCTCAAAAACGTAAGATTCATGAAGGCGATAAAATGGCGGGCCGTCATGGTAACAAAGGTGTCGTTTCTCGCGTTATGAGAAAAGAAGATATGCCATTCCTTCCAGATGGTACTCCAGTACAAATCGTATTGAACCCATTGGGCGTACCTTCTCGTATGAACATCGGTCAGGTTCTTGAAACTCACTTGGGGTGGGCTGTTCAAGGCTTAGGTATGAAAATCAAAGCTACGGACCTCCACATTCAAAACGTGTTGAAAGAAGCCCGTACTGATGCATCTTACTGGGAACAAATCGATGCAATCCGCGACCTTTATGCTCAAATTGAGGTATTGGAAGCGAAAGTTGCGGAAGATGTTACGGTAAATCATTTCGAAGAAAATGAGCAAATCATTGCTTTGAAAACTAAAATTTTAAAACATGTAGAAGCAGCAGCGCAAAAGAAATTGGATGCTATGGGTGGCGAAGCTCGTTTCCAAGAGCTTAAAGCTATTGAAGCTAAATACAATGCACTTCATGTAGAATTCTTTGATTCTGAAGAAGAGGCTCCTGAAATGGATCCTGCGCTTGTAGAAGAATTAGAGGCAATTAGCAAAGTCAAGAATACTCTTAACAACATTCACTCTGCTGAAGAAAAACGCGTTGAAATTCGCAAAGAGTTGGAAAGCCTTGGCTATGATTTTGACAAATATGGCATGCCAAAACCAGATGTAGCAGGTATTCATATTGCTACACCTGTATTTGATGGTGCTCACGAAAAGGACGTATTCGAAACATTGGCGATTGCAGGTCGTCCTGATGATGGTAAAACTGTTCTATATGATGGTCGTACTGGTGAACCGATGGATAACCGCGTTACAGTTGGTTACGTTTACATGCTTAAACTCCATCATTTGGTTGATGACAAAATCCATGCTCGTTCTACAGGTCCGTACTCCCTTGTTACACAACAACCTTTGGGCGGTAAAGCTCAGTTCGGTGGCCAACGTTTCGGGGAAATGGAAGTTTGGGCTCTAGAAGCATATGGCGCAGCCTATACCCTTCAAGAGCTATTAACTGTTAAGTCTGACGACGTTGTTGGTCGTGTGAAAGCATACGAAAAAATCGTTAAAGGCGAAAACATCCCTGAACCAGGTGTACCTGAGTCCTTCAAGGTATTGCTTAAAGAACTTCAAAGTATCGGTCTCGATGTAAAAATCTTGAATGAAGATCAAGAAGAAGTTGTTATGAAAGAACTTGAGGACGAAGATGAGGTGGTAGAAACTGGTATTGAAGAAGTTATGGAAGGCAGTGCTGTAGAAACTGATGAAGTAACTGTAGTAGAACCAGAAGTAGAGGAAGAGGAAGAATTACCAGCTGATAATGGCGGTGAAGATGATATCCTTAGCCAATTGGCGTACCCAATGGGCGACTCCTCTAACGATGAAGACTAAAACTATCTATAAGGAAGGGAGCGATAGTAGTGCTAGACGTAAATGAATTCGATTCCATGCGAATCGGTTTAGCCTCTCCAGAGCAGATTTTATCTTGGTCTCATGGGGAAGTTAAGAAACCTGAAACAATTAACTACCGTACGTTGAAGCCAGAACGTGATGGTCTATTCTGTGAACGCATTTTTGGACCAACAAAGGACTGGGAATGTCACTGCGGCAAATATAAACGCATCCGTCATAAAGGCGTAGTCTGCGACAAATGTGGTGTAGAGGTTACTCGTGCGAAAGTACGTCGTGAACGTATGGGCCATATTCAATTGGCTACTCCTGTATCTCACATTTGGTACTTCAAAGGAATCCCATCCCGTATGGGTCTTATCCTTGACATATCACCACGTTCTTTGGAACGCGTATTATACTTTGCTTCCTACATCGTAGTAGATCCAGCCGGTACACCATTGACAAAACGTCAATTGTTGTCCGAGCAAGAATACCGCGAATACGAAGCTCAATTTAATGAAGACGGTTATACTATCGGTGGTAAATCCGTCGTAATCGAAACAGTGGCTCAACGTAATGAACGTTTAGCTATTGTTCGTGAAGCACAACGCAAAGAGCGCTATAATGCGGCTCTTCGTGATGATGCAACAATACCAGAAGCTGATAAGGAATACGAAGAATTAACTCGCGAAGAACGCTATGAGTTAGGCGCTGCTGAAGAGGTTCTCTTCGCATGTATCGACATGGGTGCTGAAGCGGTAAAAGCTCTCTTATCAGAACTTGATCTTGAAGCATTAAATGCTGAATTGCGCGAAGAGTTGAACACTGCTAGTGGTCAACGTAAAATCCGTGCAGTTCGTCGTTTGGAAGTAGTAGAAGCATTCCGTCAATCTGGGAACCGTCCAGAATGGATGATTATGGACATCGTTCCTGTAATCCCACCTGAATTGCGTCCTATGGTCCAATTAGATGGTGGCCGTTTTGCTACATCTGACCTCAACGATTTATACCGTCGTGTTATCAACCGTAACAACCGTTTGAAACGTTTACTCGACTTGGGTGCTCCTGATATCATCGTGCGCAACGAAAAACGCATGCTTCAAGAAGCGGTTGATGCATTGATTGATAATGGCCGTCGCGGTCGTCCTGTTACAGGTCCTGGTAACCGCCCATTGAAATCCTTGTCCGACATGCTTAAAGGTAAACAAGGTCGTTTCCGTCAAAACTTGCTCGGTAAACGTGTTGACTACTCCGGTCGTTCCGTAATTGTAGTAGGTCCTGAACTTAAAATGCACCAATGTGGTTTGCCAAAAGAAATGGCATTAGAATTGTTCAAACCATTCGTTATGAAACGTTTGGTGGAACG
>UMGL01008692.1_pt1 | contig 15821 bp, 12 predicted proteins | sample 1965261 | NCBI WGS metagenome assembly UMGL01 (sample SAMEA4836071, study PRJEB28245) | human gut metagenome | biome: gut microbiome; material: fecal sample | place: Denmark | collected 2008 | reverse complement strand
GATGAAAAATCTCTAACCAACACCATTTGGTGTAGAACCATTAAAAAGACGGTATGATCCAGAACTATTTACTAAGAGTTCTGTCATATCGTCTTTTTTAATTATCGAATTGAACTTTCAATTGCTTTATTAACGCTGGCTTTTTCGCTATCTACTAAATCAACACGACTAGTAATTACGCGGATATCCATATTAATCTCACGGGTTAATCCTGGAGTATTGATCTTTGGAGTAAAGAAGTCTTTGAATTCGTTTAATCGGTCCATTGTATGGAAAATACCAGCAGTAACGGTGATATAAGTAGCAAATTCCATATCACCACCAACTGTTGCCTCTAGCCAATCCCAATCATTTCGTAACCAATCCCATGCTAACTGCTGACCAGCCGGGTTAGCCAGGACACCGCGGTACCAAGCCCTTAAGTCCTGTGGTTTGATCACTTTAGTATTTTCAAACTCGTTCACCACCTTGGTTAACAGTTCTGGATCAGCAAATTTAGTAACTGCGAAGCACAGATCTTTCTTAAGCCCTGGATCAGCCGTTTTTTGGTAGGCACTGATCATTCTGTCAAAGAGTTCAGGAGTACCATAATTTTCTGCTTCGTTTTGCAAGACTGCAGGACGAACCGAAGCAGGCAACTCAGCTAATTTATCAACAGAATTAAATAATTCGTGGGCAGCCTTTAGTGAGGCAGAATTCTTTGCATACAAGGAAGCGCTCAGTACATATGGTCTGGTTAATTGATCATCATTGCTCTCCCCTGCTTCTGGTTGCCAACCGAGTCTCATTACTTGTTGCTTGCTAATTTGATCAAATAGTTGCCGCAAGTTGTCTTCCAGTGCGGTTCCAGGAGTCACAAATTTCTTTAATGAATTAGCAATTTGATACAATGCTGCATTCACAATTGCGGAATGACTATTACTAAACCGCTGCAGTAACGGTACTAGATTAGCATAGCTAATTTCGCGACCCTCAGCTAATAAACGCAGATCCTGCAATAGTTGTAATTGGGCAATGTTATCAAGTTCACCATGATCTAAAATATCGCTTAATAACGTTTCATCATACTTCACAATGAAATGAGAATTATTACCGACATTTAAGCGGAATGGACGACCATTGTTAGCGCGTAATTCTTGATAATCTCCTAAATCAAGATCTTCCTGATCCATAATTTGTGGTGCGGCATCATAGTTTGCATTCAAAGGAATCTTCCATAACCGTCCCTGATCTTGTCCTTGGCCAATAAAGAATTGTTGCTGATGCAACTTCAAATGACCATCAATTACATTTGCAGAAACTACTGGGTAACCTGGTTGGTTGAGCCATGAATGCATAATTTCACCAATTTGCATTCCTGATGCTTCACCCAGGGCATCCCAGAGGTCATCACCCTTTGCATTACCATATTGATGAGCAGTGAAGTACTTCTTCAATCCCTTCCGTAATGCATCATCTCCTAATAAGGACCGTACCATGACTAACATCCGCGACCCTTTGGCATAAACAATTGCCCCATCAAAGATTGAATCAATTTCTGCAGGACTTTCTACGTTCACGTGAACTGACTGTACACCATCCGTTGCGTCACGTTGTAATGCCATTGGGACTTCAGATGTTTGGAACATTTCCCAAATCTTCCATTCTGGATGGATAGCATCTACTGATAGGTATTCCATCATGTTTGCGAAACTTTCGTTTAACCACAGGTCATCCCACCAGTTCATTGTCACCAGATCACCAAACCATTGATGGGCTAATTCATGGGTAATAACAGTGGCTACCAGTTGCTTATTATCAAGGGTGGTGTTATCAGGGTCTAACAGTAAATATGCTTCCCGGTAAGTGACCAATCCCCAATTTTCCATTGCTCCAGCTGAGAAGTCAGGCAGTGCTAGTTGCCAAGAGTGTTCCAATGGATATGGAGTTTGATAGAAATCTTCATAAAACTCAATTGCCCGCTTAGCGATTTCCAGTGCAAAATCTAGTTCCTTAGCCTGGTGCGCCTTAGTTGCAAACACACCAATCTTGACACCGCTCTTGGTTTCAGTCAGTTTCTTTTGCATATCACCAAATGCGAACGCAATTAGGTAAGTGGACATTTTAACAGTCCGCTTAAAGTAGTGGACCCCATCTTCGCACCGTTCTTCTGGCATATTGGCAATAATTGTTTCGCCCGGCTGTTCATCGAACTTAATCGCTAAGTCAAAGGTCGCCTTGGCTGCTGGTTCGTCCACACAAGGAAAGGCTTGCCGAGCTGCTGTCGTTTCAAACTGAGTCCCAATCAATTCCTTGCTTTCACCATTAACTTCGTAATATGACGGGTAGATTCCCATCATTGTGTCAGTAAGTTTGGCCTGATAAGTGATCTTCACAACTACTTCACCAGTAGCTGGCAGAGTAATTTTGATGATTTCATTATCATCATCAACTGAAAAAGGAACGTCTTGATCTGATACCTGTACCTGATTAACCTGCAAAAATTTTTGATTAACAGCAATTTCTGTGGTGTTAGCATGACCAGTAATCGTGGTGACACCCTTGATCATTTTTGATTGACGATTAATATCTAAATAAATTTGGTAATTATTAGGTGTAAAGTCTTCAACTAATCTTTTACTCATTTGATATTCTCCTTACTCAACTACTGGCTTTTCTATTGGTGCTAAGAAGTCTTTAACAATGTCGTATATTGTTTGACTCCAAAAATCTCGTTCGTGATTGGCACCCTTCACACGGTATGCCTCTACTGAAACCCCATGTTCTTCTAAAGCATGATACATGTCTTCCATTTGGTGATAAGGAACCACTTTGTCGGCATCACCATGCAAAAGCAAAAACGGCGGGTACTTTTGACCGTCCTTAATTTGGTATAACGGACTCATTTGACGCTTAATATCTTCCCACTTACTAGGATCAGTACCAAACAGTGAGTACTGTAAAATATCTGAACCAGGTACCTGAGAGGCATTTTTAAATGTATCTACGACATCTGTTGGAGCAAAGCAACTAACCACTGCATTCACGGCATCTGACTGATCCGTATATTCGGCAGTCTTATATCGAGGATCATCAGGAGTCAAAGCAACTAATAACGAAGCGTTTGCTCCAGAAGAAGTCCCCCAAATTGCTACTCGTTGAGGGTCAATTGCATATTGTTCAGCATGAGCCCGTAAGAACCGGATAGCAGTTTTAACATCTTGCAAAAATGCTGGAAAACTATGACCATCTAATGAATTTCGGTGTTGCACAGTCGCAACAATATAACCGGCCTTAACAAACTGAACTAACTGGGGAATTTCTTCTCCCATAGTTGGTTGGCGCCAAGAACTGCCTTGAACGAAAACAATTAATGGCCGCGGATCGCTTTTTAAATAGTCGTATCGTTGAGACCAAGGCGCTAAAATATCCATCTTTAATGCTTCACCATCCACTGTTGAATATGTCACATTTTCAATCAGACGAACTTGGCCTTTCATGGCAGCATTGTTGTTAATTTCATGAATTGTCATGCTAGTTCTCCTTTATAATTTCTTTATCTAATAGTGTCAGATGGTCATCAAAGTGGTATACGATTGGTTGTCCGTTAGGCACTTCAACTTGATCAATCTGGTTGTCCGGAACATGTTCGATGTATTTAACCAATGCCCGCAGAGAGCTTCCGTGAGCGACAATTAATTGGTTTTGATTATCTAATAGTCGTGGAGCAATATGGTCCTGCCAATAAGGCAAAATTCGTTCCAAAGTCATCTTAAGGCTTTCACTTAATGGTTCTTGAACCCCCAAGCGATCATAACGTCGTTCATGTTTACGTTGTTTTAACCGCGGTGGAATTTCAGTATAGCCACGACGCCAGCGATGCAAAGTCTCTGCTCCAACCTGCTCTTTAACAAGCGCCTTATTTTGACCACTAAGTGCGCCGTAGTGACGTTCGTTTAAACGCCACGTTTTATGAATTGGGATATATAACTGGTCAATCTCTTCCAGAACGATGTTAGCAGTCATAATGGAACGCCGCATATACGAAGTATGCACATCGTGAAACAGGTAGCCACGTGCCCGTAATTCCTGGCCGACTTTATGTCCCTGCTCAATTCCCAGCGGTGTTAATGGAGAATCACTCCATCCCGTAAAGACATTGTCAAGGTTTGCTTGACTTTGCCCATGTCGAACCATTACTAACGTAGACATTACTTTCTCCCCTTTCGTCATGGCTTTATTTTACCACCTTCAAGTCGAAAAACCGTCGTTATTCATGAATCTCAATAACATTTGATTATCAAAAATAAGAAAAGGACCATGACTTTCGTCATAGTCCTTTTCTCGATAGTGCGGCCAAGAGGATTCGAACCTCCACGGTCTAAACGACCACAAGATCCTTAATCTTGCGCGTCTGCCAATTCCGCCATGGCCGCATCAACAAATAGTATCATATCAAAAATACCATTCATTGACAACTATTTTTTCGGTTTTATTTCCTTTTCTAAGGAAAAACGACCACCACATCGTGCACAATGATACCGTGAAGTGTTGAAGCGCCGCATTCTTGGTAACAAAACACCACACTTTTGGCACCGATAAAGATAACGGTATTGACGTTGTAAATGCGCCTTGCTAGTCATTGGAGCATATCGTGAACCGCCCACCATTTTAAGTAGTCGTTTAAAATCCTTATCACGATGCTGATAACCCTTGCCAGCTAAATGGAGATGATAGTGGCATAGTTCGTGTAAAATCACCCGTTTGAGGTTATCTTCATCAAACTCCGTTAACATTAATGGATTGATATCAATGTGGTGGTCATTAAGATGGTATCGCCCGCCAGTAGTTCTTAATCGCTTATTAAATACCGTTCGATGACGAAACGGCAAGTGAAAATATTTCAACGAAAGTTGCTCAGTCAGTGATTGCAACTCTGCATCAGTCATCATTTACCACTACCTGGTTCAATCATTGTTAGTTGAATTCGTTGTCGATCATGATCTACTGATAATACCCACACGTTGACAATATCACCGACTGCCACTACTTGACGCGGATCACGAATAAACTTCTTGGTTAACTGTGAAATATGCACAAGCCCATCATGTTTAACCCCGATATCCACAAATGCACCAAAATCGACAACGTTCCGTACAGTTCCCTGAAGTTTCATGCCAGGTTTCAAATCATCCATTGTCATGACGTCGGTTCGCAATAATGGTGCTGGAAGTGAATCACGGAGGTCACGTCCAGGCTTTTGTAAATCAGTAATTACGTCCTGGACGGTTTCTTGTCCATGATCATCATCAATAAATCGTTCTGCTGATAGGCCTTGTATTTTTTTATTCGCCTGTTCATCCCCGAGATCCTTTGCATCCACCCCCGCTGCAGATAGGATTTGTTGAGCTAATGAATAACTTTCTGGGTGGATATCGGTATTATCTAATGGATTTTCACCATCGATGATCCGTAAGAAACCAACAGCCTGTTGGTAGGCTTTTGGCCCTAACCGTTTGACATTTTTCAATTGAGTACGGTTAGTATAAGCACCGTTCTCATCACGATATTTAACAATGTTCTTGGCAATCGTAGTTGATAGCCCAGAAATATAAGTTAAAAGCTGGTAACTAGCTGTGTTTAAGTTAACACCAACCCGATTAACTGCCCGTTCGATCACAGTTGCTAGTTCAGTCTTTAATTCGTTACTTGGCAAGTCGTGCTGATATTGCCCAACCCCGATGGCTTGCGGATCGATTTTTACTAATTCTGCTAATGGATCTTGCAGCCGGCGTCCAATACTAATGGCACTTCTTTTTTCTACCGGTAAATCAGGAAATTCATCCCGCGCGTCCTGACTAGCTGAATAAACAGAAGCACCGGCTTCATTGACAATCACGTAATATACGGAACGATCAAGCTTCTTTAAAGCATTAGCCACGAATTGTTCTGATTCACGACTGGCCGTCCCGTTACCAATAGCAATCATTTCAACTTGATACTTATTCAGTAAATCTAAGAATTGGCCTTCTGCTAGTTCCCGATCCTTTTCTGGAGCAGGTTTATGGGGATAAATCACTGCTGTAGTTAATAGTTTCCCGTTTGGATCCATCACCGCTAACTTACATCCGGTTCGGTATGCAGGGTCAAATCCCAGAACTACCTTTCCCTTGATTGGGGCTTGCATTAAGAGGTTATAAAGGTTTTCACCAAAGACATTAATGGCTTGTTCGTTGGCATCATCAGTGAGTTGACGCCTAATTTCACGTTCAATTGCTGGTTGTAAGAATCTCTTATAAGCATCTTGTGCGGCTTCAACGACAAATTTAGTGGCAGCATTTTCACTATGAGAACCTATCAATCTGAATTGCAGGTAATTCAGAACAGTATCGTCATCTGAATTAACACTGACACGCAATACTTTTTCTTTTTCCCCACGATTAATGGCTAAGGTCCGGTAAGATGTCATATCTTTAACAGGAGACGAGAAATCATAGTATTGTTCATAAACCTTTAATTCATCATGATCTTCACCATTCTTTTTCAAGGCTGTTACCACTTCACCATGATTGACCGTGTAATTACGAAGCCAGCCACGAACAGTGGTCATTTCACTAATTGCTTCAGCAAGGATTTCATGGGCTCCTGCTAAGGCATCATCAGCGGTTGGAACGTCATCGTTAATAAATTCTTGAGCTTTTGCTGAAAGGTCATCATCCGGATAGGAAAGAATCCAGTTAGCGAATGGTTGCAGACCGTGTTCGCGCGCAATTTGCGCTTTTGTGCGCCGTTTTTGCTTGAATGGCAAATAAAGGTCTTCAACACTTGGTAAATCAGTCGCATTTAAAATGGCCGTCTTTAGTTGTGGCGTTAGTTTTCCTTGCTCATCAATACTTTTGATAACGGTCTGTTTTCTTTCAAATAATTCATTTGCCTTATGGTATTGTTCCTGAATGCTTTGCAATTGCACTTCATCCAGAGTCCCCGTCATTTCTTTTCGGTAACGGGCAATAAAGGGAATGGTATTCCCTTCATCCATTAATTTTAAGGCCGCTTTAATTTGGTGCGCCTTTAATTCCGGCATTGCGGTCGTAACCGCTTCAACTACGTTTGTTTCCATACTGTCTCCTACTTATTTGTTTTGCCACCATGTATCAATGAGGCTTACTGGTAAATGACGCTTATGACGAGTTTTCAAATACCAGTTTTCAATTGTTTGCGCTGCTTGATCACTAACTTTTAACCCTTCTAGATAATCATCAATGTCGTGATAGCTTACTCCTAATGCTTGTTCATCAGGAAGCGCTGGCCGATTTTCCTCCAGATCAGCTGTTGGTGTCTTTTCATATAGGTGGGCCGGTGCATTCAAATATTCTAATAATGCCCGTCCTTGCCGTTTATCAAGTTGTGATAATGGTGTTAGATCTGCACCACCATCACCAAACTTAGTGTAAAAGCCTGTGACTGCTTCGGCGGCATGGTCGGTACCAACAACGGCTCCACCAAATTCACCGGCAATTGCATATTGGACAATCATCCGTTCACGCGCCTTAATGTTGCCCTTGTTAAAGTCAGAAATCTTCGCACCTGCTTCAGTTAATTCGTTCACCATTGCGTCTGTTGCTGGTTTAATGTTGACCCGCACAGTTTTATCAGGATGAATGAAATCATTAATTGCACTCATCGCATCCGCTTCATCCGCCTGTTCTCCATATGGCAACCGAACAGCGATAAATTGATAACCATCATCACCGGTATCTTTTCGAAGCCCTTCAACTGCCATCTGGCTGAGACGGCCTGCTAATGAAGAATCCTGACCACCAGAAATACCCAGCACAATGGTTTTCATCCCAGTGGTTGTTAAATAATCTTGAATAAATTTAACCCGGCGTTGAACTTCAGCCGCAGGATCAATTGATGGTTGAACTTGTAAATCATTAATAATGACTGATTGCATTTTCCGCATTATCGTCATCTCCTAACGCATTTTTCTAATTTTGTCGTGGATTTGCTTAATCATCTTCATCTTGTTGTCATAGCACTTTTGTGACAGATCAACTGGGTAAACTTCAGGGTTAAGGTCCCGCTTGTATTCATCCCATAATTTATCCAAATGGCGTTGTCGTGCTGAACGGATTTCTTCCAAACTTGGTTCATCATAAACCTGCTTACCATTGATGAAGATATCTTGTAACAGTGGCCGCGCTTTAAAATCAGTAACGGTCTTGTTTAAGAACGTGTAATTAGGGTCAAACATGAAGAGTGAATCCTGTTTGCGTGGATCTTCATCAACTAGTGTGACGTAATCACCTTCGCTCTTATCATCCTTGCAGTCGGTAATGCGCCAAACTTGGTGTTTGCCAGGGGTCGACATTTTTGAAACGTTATTAGACAACTTAATGGTATCAACCATTTGACCGTTGTCGTCTTCTACGGAAACCATCTTGTAAACTGCACCTAGTGTTGGTTGGTCATAAGCAGTAATGAGTTTAGTACCCACTCCCCAGGTATCGATCTTGGCACCCTGCATCTTTAAGTTAGAAATGGTTTTTTCATCCAAATCGTTGGAAGCAATAATCTTAGCATTGGGGAAGCCTGCATTATCCAGCATTTGACGAACCTTCTTAGAGAGGTAGGCCATGTCCCCAGAATCAATTCGAACACCAATGAAATTGATTTTATCGCCCATTTCGTGTGCCACTCGGATTGCATTTGGCACTCCGCTTCTCAAAGTGTCATATGTATCAACAAGGAAGACACAATCATGATGAGTCTGAGCATATGCTCGGAAAGCATCATAGTCGTTCCGGTAGGTTTGGACTAATGCATGGGCATGAGTGCCTGAAATCGGAATTCCAAATAATTTTCCGGCACGTACATTACTAGTGGCATCAAAACCGCCAATGTATGCGGCTCGCGTCCCCCACAGGGCGGCATCAAATTCTTGAGCACGCCGGGTACCAAATTCCATGACCGTTTGATCGCCCACAATGGACTTAATCCGGGCCGCCTTAGTAGCAACCATAATTTGGTAATTAATAACGTTCAAAATGGCTGTTTCAACTAATTGCGTTTCTAGTAATGTCCCTTCAACCTGAATAATTGGCTCATGGTTAAAGACTAATTCCCCTTCAGCCATACTGCGAATGTTTCCTGTAAAGTGGAAATCGGCTAAGTAATCAAGAAAATCATCGTCAAATTGATTTGTGGTCCGCAAATAGTCAATGTCTGATTTCGTAAAGTGCAGACTATTGATATAGCGAATAATATGATCTAGGCCAGCAAAGACAGCATACCCGTTTTCGAATGGCATCTTCCGGAAAAATGTTTCAAAAACCGCACGACGATTGCCAATCCCCTGTTTCCAATATGTTTGCATCATCGTTAATTCATAGGCATCCGTATGCAAAGCAGTGCTGTCGTCTGGGTACAAGAACTTCATCAATCTCTCCTCCTGATATAGATAAGAACAGCCACGTTAGTGACCCTCCAGTTACTAACCTGGCCGTTCTGATTTTTAAATTATTTTTCTAATACAAATTCGAACCGACTGCCCACGTATTGAGTATGAACGTACTCAAATGGACGGCCATCTTGCAAATAAGAAATTTGTGTCATCCGCAACAATGCATCACCACGACGAATATCCAGGTATTCAGCAATTTTTTCGGTCGCGTTAGTTGCAGAAACGTTTTGGGTTGCATGCCCCGGATAAAGGTGGGCCTTCTCAGTTAGCGTTCTGTAAAAGGACGATGTCACCTCATCCTTGCTAAAGTTGGTAATTAAGGCCGCAGGAATGGTTGCCACCTCATAACAAATGGGAACCTTACTCCCATAACGCACTCGTTCCATTCGTAACACCCGTTCGCCCGGTGCCAGCTTTAATTTCTGGGTTTCGCTTTCTGAAGGAATCGTTAAGTGGTATGAAATGGTCTTACTGGATGGAACCTTGCCTATAGCTTGCATCAATTCAGTAAAACTAGTGACTCCGGACATCTTTTCTTGAACTTTACGGTTGGCAACAAAAGTTCCTGAACCAACCCTTCTTTCAAGTACCCCTTCGTCAACTAACGTTTGAATGGCTTGACGTAATGTCATCCGACTCACACCAAATTCGGTTGCTAATTCCCGTTCCGCTGGTATTTTTTGGCCAACCTGCCATTTACCTTCTTCAATATTTGATCGAAGTTGATTATGAATCTGAATGTATACCGGTGATCCCATATCTCTTCGTCCTCCTATGCAACTCTAATGTTTTTATTTTAACACGAAATACTGGTTGAATTAGTACTGGTATTTTTCATAATATTCGTCAACCAAGTCCAGCATATCCTGGGCAATGCGGTGATAATCAGCAGTGGTTAAGTTTGCTAATGATACTCGAACGTTGCCCTTTTCTGCTCCAAAGGCTGTCGCGTCCATGATGACGGTACCAAATTCAACAGCTAAGCGGTAGGTAAAATCTAAGTAATTATAGTGATCCTGGTAGTATTCCGCAAATTCCTTACCATGGCGTTCACTCATTAAACGATAAATATCTACTAAAGTGTAGTAGTGAGTATTTTCAGGTGTTTGGTCAGCAGTCAATCCCAGAGTATTCCAGAATTCGTTGTAACGATTTGTCACCGTTTGCCGCGACGTGGCAACATATTCATCACCAGCTGGCTCACGTAAATTAGATAGAGAGAACATGTCCATCATAATTTGCTGTGGAGATGATAATCCAGCGGTGTGGTAAAGGCCAATCGCACGGCTATCAGCAACCATCCGGTCAATAAACTTCATTTTGTGCGGGTCTGTCGCTACAATCGAATAGCGTTCTTCATCCAATTCATTTAAGTGAGAATTTAAGAGATTTTCATAAATTAACCGATCACACACGTTTTTCTTGTGCATGCAAATTAATCCTAAACGTTCACCAGTAGCTCCATAAAGCTTGGAAAATGAATAAACTAAGATCGTATTATGAGGAGCAACGGCAAAAATTGATTGGTAGTCTGGTGAGAAAGTTCCATAAACGTCGTCAGTAATGATGATAAGGTTTGGGTTAGCTTTCAAAACTTCCTTAAATTTTTGAAGGTTTTCAGGAGTGATTGCCCGCGCCGTTGGGTTCGTCGGGTTAACAGCAAAGAACGCCTTTACCTTTGGGTCCTTGAGTTCTTCGAATTGTTCATCCGTCATTTGCCAATTGTTGCTCCGTCGCGTTGTCACTGTCTTAACGTGAAAGTCATATTCACTCAAAACAGGGATTTGAAGGTATGGCGTAAAAATTGAAGAATTAACCACAACGGTATCACCAGGATATAAAATGTGAGCGCTGTGCAATTCTTGGAAGATATAAACCATGGCTGCAGTACCACCTTCTGTTGGGAAGATGTCGAAGTCATCAGCTAATTGCTGGTCTTTAAAACAATTTTTTTGGAGATACTGTGCCAAAATTTTTTCAGTGTAGCTCAAGCAGCGTGGCGGATAAGGATAGTGGTCACCCAAAGCACCGTCAACTAATTCATACATGAAAGCATCACGGTCTTGGATATCTAAATGGTTAACGGCTGCTTGAATCGCATTCCGTAGAAATTCATCCCGTCGAGAATCACCTAAGGCGTTCATGACACGTTGATAAAGGCCTTCTTGACGGACATTTCCTGCCATTCCAGCATCTTCGTTAAATGTCTGTTCAGCTTCAACTACTCCCAGTTCTAGCAATCTAGAATAAGCAAGACGCCCCGTTGTTTCAATCCAATTGGGGTTCCCACGTCCGCCATTTACTACTTGGTTGTGTCGTAAATTATTCTTAGCTAATCGCTTAAAAATTGCGGCAATTTCAAAGTTAGAAAGCTGATCAAACTGTTTAACTTTGGTATCATCAACTGCATTAAAGATTTTTAAATCCGCTGTCATGTTGGAAAGTCCTTTCCATTTTTGTTCTCAATAAAACCTGTTTCTCTTAATTATAACAAATTGGTTCAAACCACGTTATGATTATTAGAATCTTTGTCCATCAAAAAACTGGCTAGCTTGATCGCTAGCCAGTTTAGAAAATGGTCTAATTATTTATTTTGATCAAATGGATCCCAGGTGTACTTAGCACGAGCACCACCAATTAACTTCGGACGAGAACGAAGGTAAGTTGTATGTGCCTTTCCTACTTCCTTAACAGAAGTCCGTACTGGGATTTGAACAAACTTAACTTGCATCCCAATTGAGGTGTCACCAATGTCCATTCCGGCCTTGGCTTGAATGTGTTCAACTTCAACCGGATCTTCAAAGTTTTCGAAAGCAGCAATTTGGCCTGCTCCACCAGCATGGATTTGTGGGTAAACAGTTACGATTTCAAGACCATACTTTTTAGCAACGTCCCGTTCTACTACCAAAGCACGGTTCAGGTGTTCACAACCTTGAACAGCTAAATGGATACCAAGTGGCTGCAATACCGAAATAATTTCCTTAATGATTGCCCGACCGATTTCAATGTCAGAGTCTTTACCAATATGTTGTCCTTGAACTTCACTGGTACTGAGACCAACAACGAACAAATCACCTTTCTCAAGCTTGGCTTCTTGAAGTAATTCAGTTAAACCAGTCCGCACTTCGTTACGATAGGTGTCGAGTTCTTCTGTCATAGTAACAACCTTCCTTTTTATGATAGTTTTTATAACTTCATTATATCGACCTTATTAAGAAAACGCTAGCAAATAACCTATGACAATGTTCAAAAACGTCGAAATTTAAACTTTAATTTGACTAATTTCTTTTAACCACTTTTGTGAGCCTTCATCTAAGGATGAATCGATCGGAAAATGAAATGGTTGCAGCAGCGCTTGTACAGTACTCCAGTTAATACCATCATCATTCGTAATGGTGGCTTTCATTTTGGATGTTAATGCTTGTTGGACAGCCGCGTCAGTTGTTTTATTCATTAACGTAATTGTCGTAATCTGACGCGCTAATATATTCACAATGCATTTATCTAGAGCTTGCTCGCCAATTACATCTTTGACAATGATTTTCTGTTCTAGTGGGATGACAGGTAGTTCCCGTCTCATGAAATGGTCCAGAACTGCCCAATTACTACTCAACTGATAGTAGAATTGCCATGGCACTCGTGAATTAACGTATTTTAGAACTTCCTGTACGGCTGACTCCATATGAAAATTATTTTCTAGTAAGCGTGGCATTAACTCCTGCAAGAAGCGCTGACAGCTTTCACGATCTACTGCTGATAGTTTTTTACCACTGGTTAAATTAAAACGAACTAGTAGAAAATTGTTCGCCATATTAGGACTAATTTTCCTGGATGACCGCTGTTGGCGATGGCGAAATTCTTTAATCATTTTTTGGCGGCTAGACCGTGCAAACTGACCCTGTTTAGGCATTTTAGAAACTCCCTTCAAAACAACAAAAAAGCCGCCACCTCAGTGACGACTTTAACAGTTGGGCTAGCTGGATTCGAACCAGCGCATGACGGTACCAAAAACCGTTGCCTTACCGCTTGGCTATAGCCCAATAATAAAATATGGAGGAGGGTGGATTCGAACCGCCGAACCCGAAGGAACGGTTTTACAGACCGTCGCGTTTAACCAGACTTCGCTACTCCTCCGTGAGGTCTGTTGTTGTTTACTAACAATCAACGATTATTATAATACACAACAATTTGATTTTTTGCAAGGCCTTTTTCGGACTTTTTTTAAAATTTGTACAAAATAAAAGACGAACTACCACGTTAGCAGTTCGTCTTTCAAATTTTCTAGTTAATACCAACCATCAAATGATGGATACGCTTGACTAAGAAACTCATCAAAATTCCAAAACCGATACTAATCAACCCGATGATCAAAAAGTATTGTACTTCGGTTGCTGACGAATAGTACTTCACGATTTGAGAGTTAACAGCTTGCCCGGCAGCATCCGCTAAGAACCACATACTCATCATTTGAGATTTAAAGGCCTTGGGAGCTAATCTGGTGGTCACCGAAAGTCCAATTGGTGAAATTAGCATTTCCGCAATTTCCACAATGAACCATGAACCAATCAGCCAAAATGGACTGACCCGCCCGCTAGTGGTTCCATGGATAATTCCTGGTAAAGCCATCCATACGTATGAAAGACCAGCAATGACTAAACCGGCCGCAAACTTTCCAGGAGCACTTGTTTGCCCTTTCCAATGATCCCACAGCCAAACAAATACTGGTGTCAAAATCATGATAAATAACGGGTTCAAGGTTTGGAAGTTAGCGGCTGCAATGCGAAAGCCACCAATCCGCAGAATAGTTCTCTGTTCCGCAAAAAGTGCTAGTACCACAGAACCGGATTCTTCGATACTCCAAAAAATAGCAGCAGCAATAAATAATGGAATGTAGGCCCATACTCGGGATCGTTCTTCCCTAGTTACCTTACGACTGTTTAACATCATTACAAAATAATAGATTGGTAAAGCTACAGCAATCACAGTAATTAGTGTAATGATATTGTTAATATTTAGCGTCTGCATTGCTGCCATAAGTGCAACTACAATCCCTAGAATTACAACAATGATCGCAGTCCAGATTAATACGGGTTTAAGTGCTTCCTGATCAATCAGATCATTAGGGTACAGACTATCTTTAGAGAGGTACTTTTTACCACCGTAATAATACTGAATCAAGCCAATGAACATTCCAATTGCAGCCAAAGAAAAACCAGCATGGAAATTAGTTTCAGAACCAAAGGCGTGCATGCCAAACCCATTAGCGGCCCATGGAACAACCCAAGGGGCAACCGCAGCTCCTAAGTTGATTCCAAAAACAAACATACTAAAACCAGCATCACGTCTTTTATCTTCAGGTGCGTATAAGCTCCCTACCATATCCGAAACATTTGGTTTCAATAATCCTGTTCCGGCAACGATAAGCGCTATTGATAGATAAAGAGCACTAAGATCGAACGGCAAGGAAAGCACAATGTGGCCAAACATAATTAGTACTCCACCAATAAAAACCGTTCGTCGTGATCCCCAGACACGGTCTGAGAGCCACCCGCCTAGCACACTTGACAAGTAGACTAGCGAACCATAAATTGACATCACAGAAGCAGCAGTGCCTTGTGACATGCCTAAGCCACCTTTGGTAACGGCATAATACATATAAAACAACAGAATGGCACGCATTCCATAGTAGCTAAACCGTTCCCACATTTCAGTGAAGAAGAGTGTAGACAAACCACGCGGTTGGCCAAAAAATGCTGTATCTAGATTTTGATTCGTATTCATTAAATACCTCCTGAACCAAAAAATGCGCCAAACTGACGCAATTAAGATATTAATTAGAATTAGTTAAAATTATCATTTGAAATTAATAACAGCTTTCTTAGTATACACCTTTTTGGTGGAAACTCAAATTGATTTTCTAAATTGGCATGGTTTTAGAAGTATGGCAAACTTTCTTAATGGACTGTCTTTTTATGTTGAGTATATTTTTAAAACCGTAATTTGCACACGAAAAAACAAGCAGAAACTTCATTAATTCAATAAATATAACCCATCTTAAATGCAATTCAATGCACACGCTTTTTCCGTGTGCATAATATTCTTAAATAAACAAAAATCACCCTTGATTAAATCATACAAAAAGTTGATATATCAAGGATGATTAAATATTGTAAAACTAAATTATGCCAACTAGAGGAGTCGAACCTCCGACCTTCTCTTTACGAGGGAGATGCTCTACCAGCTGAGCTAAGTTGGCAAAATAAAAAAGGAAATGCTGATCGGTAATTACAATCAACATTTCCTCTCAGCAACTGCGAATGTCGGACTCGAACCGACGACACCCTGATTAACAGTCAGATGCTCTACCAACTGAGCT
>UMGL01008037.1_pt1 | contig 18235 bp, 27 predicted proteins | sample 1965261 | NCBI WGS metagenome assembly UMGL01 (sample SAMEA4836071, study PRJEB28245) | human gut metagenome | biome: gut microbiome; material: fecal sample | place: Denmark | collected 2008 | reverse complement strand
GTCCGCCCGTCTTGCGGGGTTACCGATAGAGGTATTTTCCTTGGTCGATTTTTCTGGAGATTTCGCGTAGTTCCTTCGCCGACCTGCGGTCTTCATCGTTGCCGTGTTGCATCCGCGCGGCCTTGGCGTCCAGATGATGCTGGGTCGCCGAGTATGAGAGAATCCCGAGTATCAGTATCAGGACGATGACGAGAAGCCATTTCATCGGCTACCCCCGTTGTCCCACTCCGAACAATGCCATGCATGCCGCCTGCTGCCAGGCGGTTCCCCAGACCCCTACCCCTTTGCAGGAGTCTGGCGTGGGGATCCAGTGGTCGTAGCATTGCCCCTGGTAGTAGAAATCGCAGCGGATGCGGGCTACCGGTCTCAATGGCGCTTCCGCCGCCGAGGCCGGTGGCGCTGCGGATATCAGACCTAGCAGCATGATTGCAGTGCTGATAGCCGCTGGTATTTTTCGGATCATGATGGACCTCCCCTTGTTTCGTTCACGGGTTACTGCCGTGGAACGATATCAGTTTAGCTTTCCGAGGTAACGTATGGGTGAACACCGTGTCAGCCCTTATCCGTGTTCCGGGGTCTTCCGATTTCGATGACAGGATTGGTGTCCTTCGTCGGTCGCAGTTCTCGGTGGTGCAGTCGCGTTGCGCGTATCGCCCGGTCGCAGCGACTCGCGATATCGACTGTGGGACTGGTATCGCGCGCATGCGAGGCACGGTCGATATCGGTGTGCCCGGCGTGACCCGCGATATCGGTGTTTCCGGTCTTGCGGGTGTGTGTCGTGATATCGGGTACGGGAAAGGCCCGCCCCGCATGCCGTGGCGTGGCGGGGTAGGCCTTTCCGATATCGGGCGTCCTGGTGAGGGGTGCCTGTGGCCGGTCAGAATTCGGGTTGTTCGGGTTGCCGGGTGAACATGTCGTCGTTCTTCCACGGGTCGCCGGCCGTGTCGTTCGTGGCGGCGGGTTGGGGTCGGGACGGGGCGCGGTCGATGCGGACGGTCGCGTATTTGATGCTGGCGCCGATATCGTCGACGGTGAGCTCGTAGGTGCTGCGGCGTTCGCCCTGGTCGGTCTGCCAGTCGCGTTGGGCGTATCGTCCGGTGACGACCAGGCGGGTGCCTTTGCCGATACGGGACGCGGCGATGTGGTCGGCGATCGGCCCGTAGGCGACGCAGCGGATGAACGTGGTCTGTCCATCCTCCCATGCCCCGTTGCGTTCGACGGCGGCGGTCTGGGCGATGCGGAACCTGGCGACGCTGCGTCCGGTGGTGGTGTGTTTGATTTCGGGGTCGGCGACGAGGTTGCCGGCCACGGTCATCGTGATCTCGTTGACGGTTGCCATGGGTTTCCTCCTTGGGGGTTGGTTGTGTGTGGCGGGCCGTGCCCGTGCCTGTCCACGCGGCGCGCGCGTGATATGCGCGCCGGGCGCGGGGGTTTATTCGGTTCGGGTGTCGAGCTCGTCGCTGTCGTACCGGTAGATGAGGGTGGCGTTGGGCGCGTGGATGGTGAACGTGTACCTGTCGTATGCGGGTCTGCCGTGGTGGTATGCTTGGCCGGGCGTGATCGGGGTGTCGTCGCCGTCGGCGTGGCTTGCGGCGCAGGTGACGGTGATGTCCAGGTCCTGCCATGGTTGTTTCTTCCAGGCGTGGATCAGGTCCGTGGGTTCGGGGCGGGGCGCGTACCCGTCCTGGTCGATGTGCAGGCGCATGCTCGGGTGTGCCTGGATGATGGCGACGGCCTGGGCCGGGTCGCGGGTCCAGGCGAGCTGCCGGTTGAGCCGCTCCTGGGCCAGGGTTTTCCTTTCGATGCCGTTCATGATGGTTCCTTTCTCGGGTGGTGCCGGCCGCGGGGTACGGCCGGCGTCGGTGTTCAGTGTCGGGTGAGTGTCTGGACTTCGTCGTCGGTGTACCGGTAGGTCAGGCGGGCCGGGCCGGCGGTGAGGGTGAACGCGTATTCGTCCCATGCGGGCCAGCCATCGTGGAACGCGTCGCCGGGTTCGATGTCCCGTTCTTCCGTGGGCCGGGTGGGGCTCCCGGCGTAGAAGCCGCGGCAGGTGACCTGGATGCCGTCGAGGTCTATGTCGGCGAGGTGGCGGAATCGTCCGCTCCATACGGTCCACAGGTCCGCGAGGTCGGGTCGGGTTTCGTATCGGTCGTGGTCGATGTCCAGGCGCATGCCGGGGTGGGCGTGGATGATGGCGGTGATGTCGGTGAGGCGGGTCGTGGCGGCGAGCCGGTGTTGTGTGTCGAGGCGTGCCTGGCCGCGGCGGCGTGGCATGGAAGGGATGGTGGTGTCGGGGGTCATGATGGGGTTCCTTTCTGTTGGTTGCGGGGTGTTGCGGGGTTAGTAGGTGGCGAGGTTGATGGTGATGACGGGCAGGTCGATGTCGGGGGTGCCTTGGTCGGGCCAGTCGATGCCGGCGGTTTGGAGGATCTGGGTGAGGCAGCTGCTGTGCCGGGCGGCGATCTGCCATTGCCAGCATTCGCGGTTGCTCATCCCGTAGGCGCGGTCCCACATGGGGGTGCCGGTCGGGTCGGTCGCGGGCGTGGGCCGGTTGAGCAGGTCGCGCAGGGCGATCGCCTGGGCGCGGTCGGTGGTGTCGATGATGATGGATTTGGTGAAGGTGATCGCGGTGACCCATCCTCCCCCGTCGATGTCCTGGCTGTTGGCGCTGACCTGGACGGTGAGTTTGTAGTTGCACATCGGGTGGCTCCTTTCTGTTGTCTCGCGTGCCCCCGGTCCGGTATCGGGCCCTGTGTTTTTCTTGTTGACCGGATGGTCAAGCGAAGCGTTAGCGGTGGTAGCGGCGCATGTCATAAGACGACGCGCCGCCCCCGCAGGGGGCGGTGCGCGGCGGCGTTGACATGCGACGCGTGCCGCTATGATCCTTAAGGCGAAGCCGTCCGGGGCGACAAGAAACACAATGGTTGGCGGCGAAGCCGTTCCGATCGATGGGAATGCCGCCCGCACAGCGGGCGTCCATGTCTCGGGCGCCTTTGGGGCGCCGGCGGCGGGCGGTGTTGGATGCGCCGCCCGGTGTCGCTGGCCGGTCGGTCACTGGCCTGTGGTGTGCGTGGCGCATTCGGGGCAGAGCCATCCGGTGCCGTCCTCGCGGGCGTGGGCGCATTGGTCGCAGGTGATGGAGCCGCACCGGTCGCATCGTGCGGTGTGGGTCTCGCACATGTGGCGGGCGCATGACGTGCAGGTGTTGCAGCATCCTTGTTGCGGGTCGTCGGGTGTGTGGGGGCCGGTCGTGCAGGGCGTCCCGTACCATGGCTTGTGCTCGTCGGGGTCTTCGGGTGTGTTCGGGTCGCGTGGCGTGTCCCGCCATACGCCGGCTGGCCGGTCGTACCAGCGGGCGGGCGGCTGTTCCGGTGTCCAGTCGAGGTGGGTGTCGAGGGTGTTCAGCCGGCTGGTGGCGATGTTGGGTTCGATGAGTTGGTCCCAGTGCTCCCGGATCCATTGGTCGGTTGTGTGCTCGTCCATGTGGTCGGGGACGTCGAGGGTGAACATGGTGCCGCGCAGGATGCTGTATTGGATTTCGATGTGTGTCATGGCGGTGTCTCTTTCCGGGCGTGTGCCCTGTGTTTTTCTTGTCGGCCGGATGGTCAAGCGAAGCGTTAGCGGTGGTAGCGGCGCATGTCATAAGACGCCGCGCCGCCCCCGCAGGGGGCGTTGCGCGGCGGCGTTGACATGCGACGCGTGCCGCTATGATCCATGAGGCGAAGCCGTCCGGGGCGACAAGAAACACAATGGCTGGCGGCGAAGCCGTTCCGATCGACGGGGATGCCGCCCGCGGCGCGGGCGTCCATGTCCCGCGCCCCGCGCGGGGCCCGCCCCCGCGGTGTGGGGGCGGGGTGGTTTCAGCAGTCCTGGCCGACTTCGGTGTAGAAGACGGTGTCGAACTGGTTGGCGTCCATGAGGGCGTCGCACCATTGTCTGAGGCTTGTGCTGCCGCCGTGGTTGACGGCGCTGGCGATGCGGTCGCGCAGGTGTTCGTAGTCGAAGGCGTTCGCGTCGATTTCGTACGCGTAGGGCGCCCAGTCGGGCCATGGGGCGAACACGGCGTCCCATTGGTCTTCCCTGACCCATCCCCAGTCGCCGATGCGGTAGACGGGGTGGGTGCCGGGCAGGTCGTCGTAGTCGCCGTAGTCGCGGACCATCGGTTCGAATTGGCTGTCCACGGTTTCGACCATGCGGGTGATGTCGCCCGCGCTGACCGTGTCTTGGGTGAACGGGTTACGGATGGTGCGCGGCCCGTACAGTGTCCAGATGGCGGCGTGCGCGGCAAGCGCGTGGCATGGCAGGCTGCGGATGTAGCGGGCGCGGTGCTGCCAGATGGCGGTCAGGTGGTCGGTGATGGCCTGTACGACGGGTTCGCCCTGCCCGGTGAAGCCGATGTAGTCGCCGTCCGCGTAGGCGTCGGGGTCGAATGTGGGGTGGTCGGCCTTCCACGTGTCCGCGCGTCCTTCGGTGAGCAGGTCGCGGAACGCTCCGATGGCGTATCCGTTGGTGAGCGGGTCGTCCGATTCGGGGTCGCGGTTTGCGGCGTCGATGGCGCATGCCGCTGTAGTGCGTCGTGCGTCCCCGGTCATGGGGGCGGGGTCGGCTTGCGCCTTGCAGGCGATGGCGTCGAGGTATGCGCGCGTGTCGGCGAGGATTTCCGGGTCGCCGGCCGCCCGGGCCGCCGCCTGTGCGATGATGGCGTCCATGATGGTTCTTCCCCTTCCGTGGGTGTCAGCGCTGTGTGGCGTGGCCGGTGACGGTTCGTGGCGCGCGGGGGCGTGTCCATTCGGCGCGGCACGCGTGGAGCGTGCGCCGGATGCGCTCTTGGGTGCGTTCGATGCCCGGCCGGTGTTCCTCGATGAGGCTGCCGGTGCCGAGGATGACGCCGAGGATGCCGGCGAGCAGGATGTTGCCAAGGAGTTCCGCCTGCTGCGGGTCGGTGATGGTGTTCATGATGTTGTTCCCTTCTAGGGCTGTGTGCCCTGTGTTTTTCTTGTTGACCGGATGGTCAAGCGAAGCGTTAGCGGTGGTAGCGGCGCATGTCATAAGACGACGCGCCGCCCCCGCAGGGGGCGTCGCGCGGCGGCGTTGACATGCGACGCGTGCCGCTATGATCCATGAGGCGAAGCCGTCCGGGGCGACAAGAAACACAATGGCTGGCGGCGAAGCCGCTCCGATCGATGGGAATGCCGCCCGCACAGCGGGCGTCCATATCCCGCGCCCCGCGCGGGGCCCGCCCCCGTGGTGTGGGGGCGGGGTGGCGGTCAGTGGGTCTCGGTGACGCTGTCGGGGTGGATGTTGTTGGCCACGCCGTCGAGGATGATGCCGGCGAGGCTGATGCCGGGTTGGGATTTGCGGGCGGCGAGGGCGAACCGGGTGGCGTCCTCGTCGTGGCCGGTGAACCATGCGAGATAGCCGATGGTGGCGAGCAGGTTGGCTTCACGCCGGTCGGCGGCTTGCCCGGTGGCCGGGTCGTCAAGGGTCAAGTCGGCGGCTTTGGCGAGCAGAATGCCGGCGGTCGCGTACCTCTCGGGGCTCATGGTGGGCGTCTTGGAGTCGAACGCGGTCTGGAGCGTGCTGGCTGCCCACCTGGCGTGTTCGGGGGTGTGCGGTTCGATGGCGACGGCGGCCGCGTGTTCCGCGGTGCCGGCTTCGTCCGCGTTGAGCGCGGTGACGATGAGCGCGTCGCGCACGCCGATACGGTCGGCGGCGGCGGCCATGAGTCTGATGCTCTCATCGCCCATGCGGGTGGGGTCTGTGGCGTTCAGCGCGTCGAGCCATGCGGCGAACACGGGTGTGAGCAGGTGGGCGAGCACGCGCGTGTCGGACGTGTCGAGGTCGCGGGCGACGGCGGTGATGCCGAGCTGCATGGCGGGTGCGACGGCTGTTGTGGTGATGGCGGTGTTCATGATGCTGTTCCCTTCTAGGGCTGTGTGCCCTGTGTTTTTCTTGTTGACCGGATGGTCAAGCGAAGCGTTAGCGGTGGTAGCGGCGCATGTCATAAGACGACGCGCCGCCCCCGCAGGGGGCGTCGCGCGGCGGCGTTGACATGCGACGCGTGCCGCTATGATCCATGAGGCGAAGCCGTCCGGGGCGACAAGAAACACAATGGCTGGCGGCGAAGCCGCTCCGATCGATGGGAATGCCGCCCGCGCAGCGGGCGTCCATATCCCGGACGAGTGCCGGGACGGACGGTGCGCGGGCCGCGACGAGACCGGTGGTCGGCGTAAGACAGCGGGACGGGCGTGCATGCGCGGGGATGGGGCGGCTTCTTCGTCGCCGGTCTGCATGTCAGGGACCGTCATGGCGTGGGATGAGGGTCGTCGGGCCTGTCCGGCAGATGATGCCCAGGCTTATGCTCCGGCCAGTCGTCTTCGACTCGCCGGGCGGCGGGCATGACGGGTCCGCTGCGGCGGGGCGCTCCGCGTGCCCGGATGGTGTGGCGTCACCGGCGACGGCCGTGGATGAGGATGCGAGCGATGGTGAAGAGGCTGTAGCCTGCGGCGCCGGCGAGGATGATGATAAGCAGGATCCAGAGCCATCCCAGGGCTGGCAGGAGTATGCATTCGACCGCGATCAGGGCGAACGTGGGCAGGATCGCCGCGAGGATGACGAGCGCCCTGGTGAACCGTTCCTTGTCGTCCATCACCGTGTCTCCTTGCTGCTGGTATAGCGTGCCCGCCATCTGGCGGCGCATCGTTCGATGCGTTTACGTCCGATGATCTCCGGGCCCAGGCCGGCCTCGCGGAACACGGTCGTCGGGCTCTCCCCCGCCGCGACCCGTTCGGCGACCCGCCTGGCGAACCCGGTGTTCCACGTGATCCGTGTCTCGTCGCACCGTTCGACCGCGGGCAGGGACGCGATCCGTGTCCGTTCCCCGCGTGTGAACGCGCCCGTGCGGCGGGCGGCCGGTACCCGGCTCATGCGTCCTCCTAGTCGAGGGCCTGTTCGGCGTCGATGCAGAATCCGATGGCCGCGTCCCAGGCGCGCCTCCAGGCGATGATGTACGCCTGGGCGGGTGTCTGCCCGGTGAGGTGTTCCGCCAGCAGCGACCGGATCGCGAGCCGTTCGACCAGGTCGCGCGCCCCGTCACGCCCGTCGCCGGCGGGACCGCTGTCCCGCCTGGCGTCTGAGAACAACGGCGTGTACGCCTTCCGGCCGCCGGCAGGCGTGGGCGGCATGTCCTGATGCGAAGTCGTCATGCCCTTCCACACGCCCCCGCACCGATACCATCCGCGGGTGCGTCCGGCGGACGCCTATCGTCGCGCGTGACGTGGCACGGGACGCCGGGGCGCTGCCTGTGTCGTATGGGATTGCGCGATGCACAGCAGGATCAGCATCCAGGTGATCTGGACCATGTTGTCCGACGCGGCCGTGTTGAGCGAAGCCACTGTGATCATCGCGATCACGATCATCGTGTTATACCGCATCCTGGTCTCCTTTCCGGAGGTATCACGGGCCGACCATCGGCCCTGCTTGTCCTCCTACAGGGAGTCTCCCACGAATATCGTCGGCAGGAAGGCCAAAACCGGGAACTCGACGTCGTGGCGGTCGCCGGCCGCCGGTCTATTTCTCCGGCGCGTCCTGGGGGCGGACGCGTATGGTGTGGGCCGCTTCGAATCCGTCGAGGGCGTGCTCGTCCCACCGGTCGTTGTACGTGTAGTCAAGGTTCCCGCCGCCGGCGGGCAACAGGATGTGTTCCCGGTATAGGTCGCGTTCGAACAGTTGCGCGGTCTGCCGCGCGGTGAGCGTTGACCCTTCCATATGGTTGGAGTTCCACGCGAACTGGATCTGTGTGGGCACGTAAATCCCGTTGCCGTATGCCGTGTCACGCTCCCGGATGAGCCTGTCCACGATTCGTCGCCCTGTCATCGCCGTTCCTCGTACCTGTCCCGGTCCACCGCCTGCCCTCCATGATATCGGTTCCGGGGCGCCGGTTCTGGTATCAGCTGGTGATGGTATGGAATCTTCCGGTGAGTGTGTCGGCGGGGGTGAGTCCGCTGTTGAGCAGCAGGATGGCCGCCCTTCCCTCGTGTCCGGGTCGTGTGGCCTCGGCCGGGTCGTTGTCCGCCCGGTGGCATCTGATGTTGAGGTAGATCGGGCGTTCCGCTTGTTGTCCGAGGAGTTCGAGCACATAGCGGATTCCCCTGTCCCACAGGCGTGTACGGACATGCACGGCGGTCTCCGGCGCACGCTTGTAGGGGCGTTCTCCGGCGACCGCCTCGTAGGCGCCGGACTGGTCTCTCCAGCCGAATACCAGGCCGACTGCCTGTATCGTGTCCTGCTGTCGGAGGGGATGACGCATCCTGTGTTGTACGAGATAGTGAAGGCCCTTCGCGATAAGGTGGCATGGTTCGAGGGGATCGTCGTCGTCCCCGAGTATCGGCGTCGGGGTATCGGTTTGCAGGTCAAACGGTTCGTGGACCGATGGGCCGCACAGCATCATGCTGATTTCATGATCAGTTCCCCTTCGAATGCCGCTGCCCGCCGCCTCAATGAGGAAACCGGCCACAAGGTCCTGGAGCCCGGTGTCGACCTCGTGTTCAAGCTTGCAGATTTCGATACCGGGGAGGAATCCAGAGTCGTGTTCCCCGTCGAGAGGGGCATGGATCCGACCGGCGTGGTCGATGCCGTGCGCCAGCTGCGCGTACCGCATGGGCGTTCCCTCCGGTTCGGCCAGTATCCGGTGCCAGCAGGGGCAGGAGTCGACCTTGATGGGCGGGAGCATCACGTCCCCGCTTGGGATTACGGCCGTATCGGATGGTTCGAATGGGATGCCCGTGGATACCGCGGCATGGTGTTCGCCCCGGCTCCCGGCATGCGTGTCGGGTGAGGGGCATCCGGACATGGCGTCCGGGTCGGTGATGTTCTGTGGGGTCATCGTGTCTCCTCTTGGTCGGGGTGTGTGGTCTGGTCGGTTTCGCGGTTGAGTCGGATGGCGACCTGCATGGCCTGGCCGGGGTCGACGTTTGCGGGGTCGGTCGCGCCGAGGACGGCGAGGGTGTGCTTGCAGGCCCAGGTGTGCCTGTGGGGCGCGTGCCCGGTGGCCTCCCGGTCCCGTTCATGGTCGGTGTCCCCGGCGTGTGGCCGGCTGGTGGCGTCCATGAGCCGTTGGTTGTGGATCTGGGTCCAGTGGCGGGCGAATGCGCGGCCGCCGGTCATCCGTGCGGCCCAGAACGGGTCGCCGAGCGCCCAGTCGAGGTCGGTGAGCACGGTTTCCGCGCCGTGTCGGGCGATGAGCCCGGTCAGGGCGCGGGTGTCGCGGTCGGTCTGCCGGCTGGTGGCGAGCCCGCGGGCGGTCTGCCGTTCGGCCAGGTGGCGCAGGATTGCCGTGGCGCCGGATTGCGCGTCGGGGTCCTCGCTGTGGCCTGTGCCCGCGGGGTCGTGGCTGGTGGCGTCGATGGCTGTGGGGTCGTGGACGGTCTGCCAGGCGTCGGGTTCGGGTGGCCGGTAGTCGTCCCACTCGCCGGCCGTGCCGTCGCCGCTGTATCCGTTCGTTCCGTCCTGTGGGGCGTCGTCGCCCCCGTCGGGGGAGATGTCCCCGTAGGGGACAGAGGGGGAATTAGTTAATCCTTTGTTGGTTGCCTGCCATTTTGGCAGGGTTCCGTTGCCGTTTTGGCAGGGTTGTTCCGCCTGTCCGGTTTGAGGCCTGCCATTTTGGCAGGTCTCGGGAATCGTTGGGGTTGTTGGGTTTTCGTGAGGCCTGCCATTTTGGCAGGTCTCCCCCGCCGGCCCGTCCGGCTCGTCCCGTATGCCGGCGGGGGCGGTGTCGGCCGCCTCGTGCCCGACGGTGTCTGCGTCGATGGTGCCGGTGGCGTCATCGACGCCGGGGATGGTGTCGCCTTCGAGGTCGCGGGCGCGTTCCGTCTGTCCCTCGTCGTCGAGCCGGTTGAAGTTCTCGACCAGCACGTCGTAGACCTTGGACCGGTAGCCGCGGCGGACCAGGCGCCCGGTCTCAGGGTCGCGCGCGTTCCATGACTGGTCGGGGTTCTCGCGCATGTAGCCGAGTTCGACCAGGCGTGTGACCGCGCGGTACGCGGTACGGGTGCCGCAGAAGCACGCCGCAGCGACCGTTTCGATGGACGGCCAGGCACACCGGCCGTCCATGTAGTACGCGCGGTACGCGTAGTACGCGAGGATCGCGCCCATCGTCGGTGTCAGCCGCTCGTCGCGCAGCCGGTATACCTTCTCCACGGTTCCCGCGGTCATGTCACTCGCCCTCCCTGATTGTCATGTGCAGCAGGCGGGCAACCGTCCTGAGGATCAGGCCGCGTGCGCCGCCGCGTCGTCCGGTGTCTCTCTCGGTGTCCGCGGGCGCGGGGACGACGGGCTTGCGGGCGATGGCCCGCATCTCGTCCGCGTCGAAAAGGCGACCTGCCCGTTGCCGTCGGTGGTTGTCGGTGCTCATCGTGTTCATCGTGTGTGTCCTTTCGGCTCGGGGTCGGCGGTGTCCTTGGCGTCGTGCTGCGGGACGGTCCCGTATGCCGCACGCCGGTGCTGGCTGGGGTAGGCGATGCATTCCCATTCCCACATCCGGTTCTTCCCGTACCGTTTGTCGGTGTGCAGGCGCATCTCCTGGATCAGGGCGCGGGTCTGGTCCTCGCTGCGGCGGATCACACCGGCCCGTTCGAGGTCGGTCAGGCACGTCCACGCGGTCTGCACCGAGCATCCGCACAACCGCGCCAGGGTCGCGGCGTCCACGATGGTGGTCGGTCTGACGATGGTGCACCCGTCCGCCAGGTACAGGAGCACCAGACGCTTGGTCGGGTTATCGGCGACGGCCGGATGGTACAGCGCCCAGTGCAGGGGGCTGAACTCCGTGGTCGTCGGCATCGGCACGTGGACGGCGTTCATGGTCTTCCTGCCGCTCATCGCGCCCCTCCCCTGCTCTGCCGGGTCTCCAGGCGGAACACGCGCACCGGCCCGTCGTCCTCGCCCGCCGCGAGCCTCGCCCGCGCCTGACGGGCCGCACGGTCCGCCGTCGCGCCGGTGATGTCCGTGACCAGGCCGGCGTCCGTCAAGGCGCGGACCGCGAGCATCACGTCGGAGGGTCTCACGCCGAGCCGGCGGCGCAGACGGCGCATGCCCACGGCGACGACCGTACCGCCGTTGCCGGTCGCGTCCGCCGCCAGCAGGCATTGCAGGACGCGCCGCGCGGTCCCGTCGAGCGAGGCGGTCGGCGTATCCCGTCGCGCCGGCTGTCCCATGGTGATGGTGTTCATGATGGTTTCCTTTCCTTTGCCCGGCATCCGCCGGTCTCCTGTGTTTCCGTGCGTCGCTGTCGGTTCACATGCCCCGTCCCTGTTACCGGCCGGTCGCCCGTGACGAGCCGAGGACGCGACGCATGTGCGGGTAGGCGTCGATGTCCGGTGCCGCGCCCGCGTGGTGGCTTTCGAGCCAGTGGCGGATCTCGCCGGACAAGCGCCGGGACGGGTCGCGGCCGGTCGTGCACCGGCGCATGAGCTCATCCCATGCGGCCGGCCCGTACCGGGCGCGAACAAGGCGTTTGAGGACCCGCATGTCCGCGAGATACACGCCCGCCCCGTCCTGCCCGTCGTCATCCGGCCCGTCCGGGTCCCCCGCCCACGCTTGGTAGCTGGCGCGGTCGCCCGCGCAGCCCGTGTCCTCGGGCCCGCCGGCCACGTCGTCCTCCTCGCACACGCGTCCCATGCCCGCCGCCCGTTCCTCGCGGCGCAGGCGCGCACGGACCGCCCCGGCGTCTGCCGCGTCCACACCGTCCCCGTCGGCCTGGCCCGCCACGCGCTTGTGGCTGCGGCCGGGCGCGTGCGTCATGCCGCCGCGGTATTTCGGCCGTTCACTGGCCATCCACTCGCCCAACCGGTTGCCGACCAGCGTGTTCACGAACGCGCCCAACGGCCGCCGGTCGGGGTATGCGGCCCACCGGCGCAATCCCCCGTTCATCAGCTCGACCGCGACATCGCACAGAATGTCGTCCACGGCCCACGCGTACCCCCACGCCGTGAGCCGTGCCGCGGCCTGCCTGCGGTTCTCCTCGATCGCCTCGTCGACTTGCCGGGGCGTGACCCCGTAGGCGGCGAGGAATTCACGGTCGTCCATACGCCACCTACCTCAATCCCAGTCGCCGGATCGCGCGTCGCGCCGTCATCAGGGATCCGGTAAGCCCGTCAGTGACGGCACGCTCCGCATCGGGACGGACGCCATGCGCCCGCACCCAACGGCCCCACGCCATCCAGTCGTCGTCATCGGCGACCCCGTCATGCAGCACCGGCCGCGGGAACCCATCCCCCGCGTCCGACCCGTCGCCGGCGGCTTCCAGCCCGTCGCCGGCCAAGTCGGACGGGGCAGGGGCGTCCACGTCACGTGGGTCATCCGCACGCGCCGACGTCGGGACATCGACCGCCACCGGCTCGGGTTCCACGGTCACGGGATCCGGCGCGGGATCAGCCGCGCCAGTGCGATTCCCCGGATTCCCCGGATCCGCCTGCCCGTCGTCCGTCCCGTCGCCGGCCAGGTCGGCGGTGTCACCCGCCGTTGCGACAGCCAGGACGACGGCAGGGACGTCTGCGCCGTCTTCGTCGACGGCGGTCGTGTCGTTGGTGTCGGTGATGTTGGGGGTCACGCCCATGATGTCGTCACCCCCGAAGGCTTTTGGGGCGGGCGGCTCCTGCCCGGCCGTGCGCGGCACCGGCACCCGCCAGTCGAACAGGTCCGCCGGCCCGTCCTCCTCGCCCTTGAGGTCTTCCGTGTCGCGCCCCTCATCCGGGACGGCCGGCGCAGCCGGCACGGTGTCCGCGTCCCCGGCGACGGGCTCCATGCCGATCGCGGGCTCCGCGTCCGCAGCCGGCGCCACGGCCCGGGCGGACTTGTCGAGACGGTCGCCGGCGATGATGACGATCAGGTGCGTCGCGTACAGGAGCGCGATCGGCGGGATGCTCATGATCAACGGCGGCACCCATGCAGGCAGGGTGACACCGGTGCTGAGCACCGCGTGCAGCGCGTTGCCCGCGATGCTGAACAGGCTGAACAGCACCAGGCCGAGCCACGGATACCACGCGCCGCGGATATGCGCCTTGCGGAACCCCCAGGTCGCCCACGTGCACAGCAGGATCGTACCGTCCACGCACACCGGCCCGCCCCAGCTGAGCCACGGGTTGATGCCGCACGCCATGAACACCAGGCGCAACGCGTCGAAACTCAATACGAACGCGATCACGCCGATCACTGTGCCGGCCGCTATGCCGGGCCACATGCTTACGCTGGAATTGCGCGCCGCTTTCTCTTCCTCTTCCATGATGATCCCCTTCCGGCCATACGCCGGTCCGGGCGCCCGCACATACGGGCGCTCCTAAATATGCGGATTGCTTGGATCACGCCCGCCCACAACGCCCCGGTCCGGGGGGCGCGCGGCGGGCGGCGGCTTACAGGTTCTCTTCCTCGCCGTTGTCGATGCGGGTGAGCAAACCCAATGCCCGGTGCACGAAATCGGCCCACACCATGAACGGGTCATGCGCGCCGTCCGACACGTTGTCCGTCGGCCACAGACCGTAAGCGTCCATGCCGATCCGCCGGAGCAGCTGGTAGAACTTCTCAAGGATCTCGAACAGGCGCGCCTGGGAGCGGGTCATGACCTCGTCGACCTGCGTGCTGCCCGGCCGCCACTCGTCCGAATACATGTCGTCGATGATGGTGTCCAAGCCCGCGCCCACACGGTCGAAAGCGACACAGATATCCTCGATCCACGCCCGCATGTCCATGTCGGCGGCACTGTCGTCAGGCTGCAACACCTCACCCTCACCGAGCTCGCCCGCGACGACCGGAGCCGGCGGGACCGGCTCGGCAGCGGCGGCTCCCTCACGCTCTTCACGACTGCGACGCAACGCCTCACTCACCGTGGACTGCGTCACACCGACCTGCGCCGCGATATCCTCCTGCTTCAAACCCTCACCATGCAACCGCACAATCTCCGCCTGACGCTCCTCACGCGTCAGACTCTTCGCAGCCTCGGCACGCAGCTTGCCATCCGCGCCACGCTTCTTGCCCTCGACTGCGACAGCGCCAGCCTTTTCCTTTACTCTACCGACGGTCTTATAGCTGATTCCAAGCAGCGCCGCGATACCGCGGTTGCTAATTTTCGTGGGATCGAAGCCCATGATCAGGTCGGTCCGCTGCTGACCGGTCACCCGAATCTGATCAGCCGTGAAATTGTCACCGCAGTAAGCGATCCAGCCTTTCATGCCGCGCTCATAACCCAGGGCCACCCAGACGCGCCCGTCGAATGCCCGCTGCGCGGTCTGCACCAGGTCATACTGCGCCTCAGCGGCATGCAGCATCTTGACTTTGATCTCCTCGGTCAGACGCTTTGCCTCCCCCTCGGTGAAAGCGGTCTCTCCCGCGGGCAGCGGCGGCGTCGGCCGCGTCTGTCCCTCGAAAGTCCCGGCCAGCACGGCAACCGGATTTGTTTCGACAAGACTGTCATCATCGACAGTGTCGACGATCTCCGCCTCAAGCACCTCCTCTTGCGAGTCCTGTGACGAATCACGATATCGAGCATCACTCGACGTGGAGAATGTGGAATAATCAGTCATGAGATCAGTCCTTTCAACTTGTTCTCAAGCTCGTACGAAGTTGCCGCTTCGTACGAGCATTCTTTTTTCGGCTTTATGCTTTTCCATAAAGCTCGTTCACAGAAACACCGAAGTAATCTGCACACTCCGCAATCTCTGCCGCGCTAAAAGGAATTTGACCATGCAACTTGCGAGATGCAGTGCTTTGACTATACGCATAAGCATAGCATATTAAATGGATATCGCAACTTAAAATAGTTACAATGAGAATATGAGAATCTCCACAGAAGCCAATTCCAACTCAGCCATTGAGTTGCAGGAAACAGTGACAAAGAACGTAAGAATGCTGATTGCCGAACGAGCAGTCAGCCAGGCAGATTTGGCAGATGCCTTAGGAATCGCCCAAAGCGGACTCAGTCGAAAGGTCGGCAGAAAGACAGACTGGACAGCGTCTGATATCGCCAACCTTGCAAACTTCTTTAAACTCTCATTTGCAGAGATAGTGACTCCCATGGCACTGTTTTCCGTCCAAGCGAGCAATGATTATCAACTGGGACATAATGTCCCAGTTGATAATTCACGTCGCGAGCTTGCCGCCCCTACTGGTGCCCGGTATCTTCGTCGTCCGGACGATGGCAATGGCCTGCAAGGCCAGGCTGGTCCGCGTGCGTTCTTGCGCGCGGAGGATGATTTCTTCGGCGCCAAACCGGTGTCCGGGTCGGTGGCTTCGCGTCGGCGTATGTTGGGTGCCCCCTGCGGGACTCGAACCCGCAAGCCAATGGCGATGGATTTTAAGTCCACTGCGTCTACCAATTCCGCCAAGGGGGCAACTGTTCCATGCTAGCATGCAGGCGGACCGGGCGCGGCTGAGACACGCGTTTCGCGTCTTGCCACGCCACGCATCGGCGACGGTGGCACGCCGTTCAGTGCGAGGCGAGCAGACGGCGGCCGTAATCGAGCACGATGCCGTCGAGCAGCCCGTGTTCGCTCGCAACAAACGAATCGATGGCCTTGTCGTGGTCCTCCAGCGCCGCCTGCGAGACACGGGCGAGCACCCGGCTCCACACCAGCGCGCCGCCGCCGACAACATCGATTCTGCCCGGGTGAATGGTCTTGTACGCCCGGCGCTCCTCGCGCGTCATCCGCAGGAACCGGTCATCGACCGCATACGCGTCCTCGAGCGAAAGCCGTCTGCCGTCAACCGCGGAATGGTCGTACTCCTTCAGCCCGATGGCGAGTGCGGTCATCGTGGTCACAGTGCCCGACACGCCGATGATGGTGCGGGTCTTGCCTGCCGGGACCGTGCGGAAGGCCTCATCGATATGCTCGTCGATATCGGCGACGGCCTCGTCGATTTCCTGCTGGGTCGGCGGGTCGGTGTGCAAGTGACGCTCGGTCATACGCACCGAGCCGATATTCATCGAGAATGCAGCCTGGACATCGGTTTCACTCTGTTCGTCTCCTCCGCCGAGAACCAGCTCGGTGGATCCGCCACCCAAATCGACCACCAGATACGGGGGCTCGAGCTCACCACGCGGGACAACGCTCGTCGCTCCGAGGAAGCTCAACGCCGCCTCTTCGGTGCCGGGGATGACTTCCGGCCGCACGCCGAAAATGCGCTGGATCTCGTCTTCGAATTCCGCACGATTCTCAGCGTCACGGGTCGCGGACGTGGCAACGAAGCGAAGCCCGTCGACCGGATGCTCGGCCAGGATCTGCGCGAACTCGCGCGCCGCTGCGTACACGCGTTCAAGCGCTTCATCGGCGAAACGATGGGTTTTGTCTACGTCCTGCCCGAGCCGGACGACCCGCAGGACGCGCGGGACGATATCCTCATACCCGTTGGCGTCCACACGTGAGATTTTCAGCCGGATGGAATTGGTGCCGCAATCGATGCCGGCAACCGTCACCGACTTGCCCGTGCCGCCCTGCAGTTGCGATGCAAGCTGTGTCATACTGTTTCCTTTCCCTGTGCGCCGACGTATCGATGTCGGCGGATGCGATTTCGGCGCGTTCCCGCGCGTACGAGACTACCGTTCCTGCGACAATCGCTCGATCTGCTCGTCGTCGACGACCGTGGTGCAGCGGCAAACCGTGGGGCTGAACTCGTCGCGGATCCGTTCAAGGGTCATATCGCCGATCGGGTTGGCGCCATGGCCCATGACCAGTGTCTGGGCGAGCAGCGCATGGAGGCATTTGACGCGCGTGGGCATGCCGCCGGCGCTGATGCCCGCGATATGCTCCTCGCTGTCGCCGAGCCGTTCGGCGAGCTCGTGCCGAAAGACAAGATATCGTTGGTGCGCGAGGGCATAGGCTTGGGCCAGCTCGGCGTCTTCACCCAACCGCTCGTTGAGTTGTTTCATGACGCCTGTGGCTTCGACATGGGACACCGCCTTGACTGCTTCAGGGCTCGTCAGGTAGCAGGTCGTGGGGAACGGGATGCCGCCAGGCAGCAACGGCCGGGTCAGCACCGCCAGCGGACGGCCGCACACGCAACGAGCGCCGACCGCGACCATGCCGCGCGGAAATCGGCCAAGCTGCACGTTAACCGTCGCGATGTCCTTGGCTGTCGGCGGCTGCGCCATGAGGCGGTCAAGCAGCACGCGAGCCTCCTGCTCAAGCTGCTCTCGCTCAAGCTGTTGCGTTGGGGTTGCACTCGCCGGTGTCATCGGATGATGTTCCTCCTGTGGTGTGTGTTGCGGTTGTGATGTGGTTTCGTGATGTCCGATGCGTTCATGGTGTGTGGTCATAAGCTCGCGGCGTGCAAGTCCGGGCATCGGCGGGATTGGCCCCCGCTTCCGGTCTGCCGCCTGCCGGCCGCCCCTTTTACTGGGATGCCGACGGCGAAGACGAATCGGATGCGCTCGCCGAGGGCGAGGGGCTGGCGCTTGAGCCCGAGCTTGGCGTCGAACCCGATCCGTTGCCAGAAGAGCCACTCCCGCTCGACGAAGACGATGACGACGAGAACGATGACGAGGATCTCGACGGGGTGTCCGCCTGCTGGAACGCGTAAGCAAGTTCCTTGTACCACGGCAGCGTCGTCTGCTCATCCTGCGCGCTTGAGGTGCCGCTGCTCTTCGAAGTAGTCGAACCGGTGACCGCCTCGGGATGCTCGACCCTGACCGAAACCTCCCCCGGGAACACGAATCCGAGACGTTCGCGCGCCTGAGCGGTGACATACGCCTTGTCGTCCCAACGAGCGATATCGTTCTCCAAATCCTGCTTCTGCGCTTCAAGCGTAGCTTCCTGCTTTTTCAAACCATTGAGTTCGGAGAGGTTCAACGCGTAATCATGGAAGGTGGACACCAGCTGCATCAGGCCGATGATCACGATAATCACCGCGATGAAGAACGAGACCGGTCCGCTGTTCCTGCGTGTCTTGGCGGTCTGCTGGGTGCGCTGACGCGCCGGTTTTCGCGAACTGGTTGTCATACTGACGAAAATACCCGCCGCATTCGACTTGCGAACACGACGGGTATTGCGTAATGCGCGGCACATCTAGGGACATGCCGTCAGCACACTGCCGGTGAGACTAGGCTCACTTGGCGATGTACTTCTTGCAGGCCTTGAAGGCGCTGTAGCCGGCGTACAGGGCTTCGGAACCGAGCTCGTCCTCGATCTCCAGCAGGCGATTGTACTTGGCGATACGCTCGCCACGGGCCGGGGCACCGGTCTTGATCTGGCGG
>UMGL01010315.1_pt1 | contig 18364 bp, 18 predicted proteins | sample 1965261 | NCBI WGS metagenome assembly UMGL01 (sample SAMEA4836071, study PRJEB28245) | human gut metagenome | biome: gut microbiome; material: fecal sample | place: Denmark | collected 2008 | reverse complement strand
ATGGCTTTTCTATTTTTCTAACTTAATTTTACAAACGGCGTATCAAAAAAATTCTCTAAGTCCTTTAGTTAATGAAGACTTAGAGAATTTTTATTTAAAGATCTCTCATTCCATATAATTATGGAGAATATCATCCGAAGCTTCCTTTAATTTTAGATAATCGATATTATTAGAGAATAGCATAATCATTCGTTTCGTCTTGTAATCAGCGACAAAGCAACTGTTATATCCAGGAATACTCCCATTTGCGCGAATAACGTCCCCATCAAAGTAAACCCCACCAAAATAGGCAACTTCTTGATGCTGCGCCTGTTGGTAGTATTCATTGATTATTTTGGGATCTTTCAGCACCTCATTATATACAAACTTCCAGTAATCATTTGGCGATATAAAAAGGTTCCCTGCCCCAAAGTCTGAGGAGGTCGTTACAGTTACCCGGTGCCAATCAACTGTTGGATCCATTGGTTGCGGAATTTCTTTTTTGGAAACCTCAGAAAAATCTTTAATTTGGTGAAGATGGAGCGGTTTAGCAAAGTTTTTTCGAATATAGGTATTATAGCTTTGATGCGTTTGCTTACTAATAATGGCTGCCAAGATTTCATAATCAACATCTTGATAATCCCATGTATGCGTATGATCATACTTGAGATGTTTAAGCATATAAGCAATTTGGGCTTTTTGGCCTTTAAGTGGTTCAAATGGACGATCATTATTAATCAAGCCACTAGTATGGTTCATTAATTCCCGAATCGTAATATCTTTACTGCCATCAATCTGCGGGTAATACTTACTTAGCGAAGTGTCCCAATCTAATTGCTTTTTTTGCTTTAATTGATAAACAGCGGTTCCCGTTACAATCTTTTGAAGCGATGCCGTGGGAAATAGTCGGTCCGCCTTTACGATCTGATCCTTATTCGTGGTTTCATTATTTTCAATAGCAATCGTTTTCCCATCTTTGCCATTAACTAGCATCACCCCATTAATATGATGGTCCTTCATATAATCTTGAAGTTGGTGTTGCGTTTGTTTGTCAACTACTTCTGCCTTTACCTTTGATGGCGTGGTCAATAAGAAGATAGCAAAGGAACAAAGCGTCAAAAAAATATACAAGTTAACTTTTTTCATAATTATAAGTATTCCTTCCAGGCATCCGTTTTCGAAAAAATATCTATCTGTATTATACAAATTTTATCCCCCATCTTACAAAGTAGAATAAAAATCTGATTTTTATTACTAAAACACTTTAAATTCATTCGATTTATGTTAAAATTCTAACGTCAATAAATAAAAACCGCAAAAATAGTTCGTAAATAACGAACATTATCAAGGGAGAGCTAGAATGAATAACGACGTCGAAAAAGTTTTATATACTCAAGATCAAGTCAATCAACGCTTAGATGAACTTGCCAATACACTTACTGAAAAATATCAAGATGAATTTCCAGTTTTAGTTTCCGTAATGACAGGAGCAATGATTTTCACTAGCGAAATGATGGAGCGCCTTAATTTCAAGTTAAACGTTGATTATGTCGACGTCTCTAGTTACGAAGAAAGTTCAGAATCCACTGGAAAAGTTAAATTAATTCAAGATCTTTCCCACGATATTAAGGGTCGACCAGTTATTATTATGGAAGACATTATTGATACTGGTCATACATTAAAGTATCTTGCTGGTCTTTTCGCTGATCGTGGTGCGAAGAGTATTGAGATTTGTTCCTTACTCGATAAACCGGACCGTCGTGAAGTTAATGTTGAAGCTGATTACGTTGGTTTTAAAGTTCCAAACGAATTTATTGTCGGATATGGCCTAGACTTTAATGGCCTTTACCGAAACCTGCCATTTGTCGGTGTGTTAAAGCGTTCCGTATATGAATAATAGTTAAAGTCTGAGAGAAAATATTATTTCTTTCAGCTTTCTTTTTGGCTTTAAACATCTAAACGCAATATAGTACAGTTAGGCTAATAAAATTGATAATAATTGATTTTTGGTAAAGGAGGGGTAATCATTGCTTAGGCTTGACTGGTGTTTACGAATGCTCATGGCTGTGCCTTATGTGGTGGAATCATTGGGTTTGAGTGAAAAAGTAAGACTAAAATGGCTGGAATTCGGACCCATGCCTTAATTGCGGTGGGGGCGGCAATGGTCATGATCATTTCAAAATACGGATTTTTCGATTTAATGAAAATCACCCATAGCAATTGGAACGTTGACCCATCACGGATTGCCGCTCAAGTTGTTAGCGGGATTAGTTTTTTAGGCGCTGGGACAATCATTAATCGTCACGATGAAATAATCGATGGTTTAACTATGGCAGCTAGAATTTGGGTTATCGGCGCAATCGGTCTTGCCTATGGTAGTGGTTTATACAGTATTGGGATTATTGGTACTTGTTGCGTTCTTTTAGCAGAAGTTATTGGAAAATATCTAGATCAGTTTGCACTTAGACAAGGTAAAGGATTCTCCTGCTTTATTCAATTAGAAGGAAATACTGATGATTTGCATGCACTTATTAATCAGCTAAACAAAAAATATTTTGAAATTCCGCTTAAATACTCGATCTATGATTATGGAGACGGAAAAATATCCTGTCAACTTTATGGTGAATTAAGATCTGGCTTCAAATCAGAAAACGTCTTTACTGACCTTACTGAGCTGGGCAACATTAAAAAAGTTGAGTTAGAATAAAAACATAGGAAGTGACAAGATGGCTTATAATTTCAGAAAAGAGCAGAAAGAATTGTATGTCCCCGGAAAGAATCCCAGCCTAATCAATGTACCAATGATGAAGTATCTTGCTGTGCGGGGACATGGGGATCCTAATCAAGAAAATAGTGAGTATAAAAAAGCAATTGAAAAGCTCTATGCTGTTACTTATACCATTAAAATGAGCAAAAAAGGCACCTACCAAATTCCAGATTATTTTGATTTTGTTGTTCCCCCACTAGAAGGACTATGGTGGCAAGATGGTATCACTGGAATTGACTACGCTCACAAAGAAAAGTTCAATTTCATTGCAATGATTCGCCTTCCCGACTTTGTTACTCAAGATGTTTTTGACTGGGCAATTCAAAAGGCTAGCGAAAAGAAGCAGCTTGATTTACATAACGTAGAATTCCTGTCAATGCAAGAAGGCCTCTGTGTGCAAGCACTTCATATCGGGTCATACGATGATGAACCGGCAACGATCGAGAAAATACATAAATTTATTGAGGAACAGGGTTTACAAGTAGATATTAACGATGATCGGCATCACCATGAAATTTATTTGTCAGATCCCCGGCGGACGAAGGTTGAAAATCTAAAAACAGTATTACGAATTCCGGTAAAAAACAATTAAAAACACTATTAATAGGTAAACAAAAAGGGCATCAGAAGTTATAACTAGCTTCTGGTGCCTTTTATGCTACAAATCAATTATTTCATTCAGCTTGTACTTAATCTTCATGTTTTCTCCAGCCGAATTTTCCAAATTGTTCTTTCATCTCTTTAGACGTAAACAACTTATTGCTATCAAATGATGCTTCAATCATTTGACGATCATGTTTAATATCTTGTTGTAATTGTTGGGAATTCTCTTTCATCTAAAACACCTCAATATTTTTTCTACTTAACATCCCTGTTATATTTTCACTTCAATTCTTCATATAGTGGGGTAAGTTGCCTAATAACTGAACTGATGTATTCCTCCATATTATTAACTTGGTCTTTTCCACGAAATGCAAATTTGCCAAGCAAAAAACTGGTCTTTCGTGCATCAGAATTAAATTGCTGCTGAGCATCCCGACTATTGATGTATTTAGTCAGTGACATATGATCAGAAAATTCCATCTCATCCTTATCCCAAAGATACCAGCGTGTGGCATCAATATCATTAGCCCATTCCGGTATTTTATCCAGTAATTGATTGTATTCATCCGGCGTCCCTTGTCGTTGCTCACTCTTATAATGTTGAAACATTAGATAGACCTGTAACTGCTTTTTATCAAGCATCACCCCAATACAGGAATTATAGTCTGCTAACGATGCTAAACGATAAGAGGCCCAGTAATGATCACGCAGGTTCCAGCCGTTCGTCCAACTCTCAACGTGAACCTTCGCGAATTCGCCCGTTGGTAGTTGACTAGCGACAGTTTGATTTACCTTCTTCCACACTTGCCAAACGGCTTTAAACTTCTCTTTTAGGTCTGCAACTTCTTCTGGTGAATGATTTTCCTTAATCTTCTTAAAGGAAAATTCTGGCTGGTCAAAGATTACAAACATACTTTCAGTTAATGCTGTCATTTTAGCTCGCCCCTTTTTATCCAAGAATATCATAACTAAAAAAGCTAAACTATGACTCTTAATTTACACGAATCATAATTTAGCTTTATAGCTTCATTAAAACAAATTCAGCATCACCATATAAAAGCCAGTTCCGACCAAGATCGATAGTGGCATATTTCTTTTCCAAAGGTGAATAAATAATGTTACTAAGCCGGCAACGATTTCTAATAATGCCTTACTAGGCTCAGCAAAAGAAATATTCCGATAACAATAGATTACTAATACTCCCATGATTGCTGCCGGAAGGAATTTCCCCAGTTCTTCCAGGTAAGGTGATAATTCTTTTGACTGATCAAAAATCAGGAATGGGATAAAGCGGGTTGCCATAGTTACAACTGCTGCGATTAAAATTGAAATAATTTGTTCAGTTAATGTCATTTTTTCTCCTCGTGATTAAGTAATTTAATGAAAACAGCGCGACAAGTGTTACTAATGTCACTAATAGAAAAACATTCTTGTTGCAAAATAGTAAACAAATAATTGCAAATGCTAAACCAATCAGAGCATCACGCTGAGTTCGGGCATTTTTCAACTGTTCTGTAAACAACACAATAAAAAGTGCCGTCATTACAAAATCTAAGCCTGCTAAGTTTAAGTTAATCACCCTCCCAAGGAGTCCACCTAAACCTGCCCCAGCTACCCAACTAAAATAGTTGAATGCGGTTATGTAAAAATAAACATATGAGCGATCAAGGCTATCTGGTACTTTTAACGTTGCATTTAAGGAAAAAGACTCATCACACATTCCAAAAATAAGAATCGGCTTTAACTTTCCCGTATTGGAATATTTTTTTAACATCGTAATGCCATAAAAAATATGTCGTGAATTAACAAGGGCAGTTAGTACAAGAACGGTCAACGGCTGAAAACTTTGAACTAAAAGATTACCAATTACAAATTCGACTGATCCAGCAAAAATGGTAGCGGCCATTAATAATGGATATAAAAAATTAAAGCCCAGTTTATGCATATAGATCCCATAGCTGGCGCCTAAAAATAGAAAGCCAAGCATTACCGGACTAGTTTTTTGAAAAGCGTAACGTACTTCCTTTCTCATGGTCGAATTCTCCTTTCCTGAAATTTGCTTGAATTTAATTTAAGGGAAATATGACTTATTTCATAATTTGGCCCATCCTTTCATCACTAGCTTGTGAATATATTTTTCATTATCTGGATTAATATCCTGCCCTAATTTTGTTAAAACTGTAGTTTCGCGTTTGGGGTGATCAATTAATTGGGCTTTTCTTAGTGATGTTATGGCAAAACTAAGGCGATTCATAAATGGAACATATTCTCTACCGGTTTTCTTTGATGTTACATATTTTAGTGAATCATTAGGAATACTATCTGTATTTTTTACCAAGTATTCTGCTATTTGAGTTCTAGTAGCCGGTTGATGGATTTTTTGCAGATAGTTTAGAATTTCTTTTTCTAAAAATTCTTCTTTCTTGTACGTAGTCATTTTTGCAAATCCAGACATAATAATGCTCCTAATTAGCTGTATCAATATTTTTTAGAGACAATTTATCACAAACAGCCCCTAATGATAAACTGTAAAAATAGTCGTTTTAATTGTATAAATGGTAAAAACGTATCTTATTTAACGAAAAAAAACAAAAAAGCAACGTTAAATAATGAATAGTAAATTAAACGTGTAAGTTTGCTATGATGAAAAAGTAAAAAAGAGGAGGAGAAAAACTAAAAATCTCTTATTTAACTGCTCTCGTCTTCTTTATTGTCGCCGTACTAGTTGCCAATCTATAACAGGAGGTGCGGACTAATGGCAAATCTTTTAAACTACTTCCGGCGATGCTGGAACTATATTATCCATCACCGTTGGTCTAAGGACATCCTCCGGGCCAACCTCTTCTATATCTTTCTTGTGGTCGTGTACAACCTCTGCCACTTCTCCCTCGCCGTCATCCATTGGCACATCTTTAACCAGTTCTTCTGGCTAATGAACCTCTGCCTCTTCTTAAAGCTCAGCCTCGACATCTTAGATCGCCTTCTCCGTCAAAGATAACACCTGACGAGCGCTTATCAAGATTGAAACTGAGTAAGATAATAAGGCCACGACATTTTTCCGTGTCGTGGCCTTATTTGATTTACTATTTAACTTTTTCGGTGATACCGTAACCTGTCTTTGCCTTGTTACTAATTCGTCGCCTTTTGGGCATTTTGATTTTCGTAATTCTGAATCATTTCCTCCAGACTCTCGGCAGTATGATTCTTCCACCAAGACGAAAGAACAGATCCTGAGATATTGTGCCAGATACTGAAGAGGGTCGAAGCGATGGCAGCAGCTGGCGAGAAGTAAGTCAAGGCTAGCGTTGCCCCTAGGCTAGAATCCTGCATCCCAACCTCAAAAGTAAGGGCCTTTTGTTGCGGTTGATGTAATCGGAGCACCCGTGAGAATAAGTAACCCAAAGTATAACCCAACAGATTATGCAACATAACTACCGGGATAACAACTGCTGTGGCCGCCGTAAATAGGTTGGCATGATTAGCTGAAACCACGGCCCCAATGATGGCAAGGATTGCAAGCTGGGAAACGATTGGTAGGAAGTCCAAAACTGGCGCCAGTCGTTTACCAAAGAAGGTATGAACTACTACCCCAAGAACGATAGGGAGAACCACAATTTCAAGCGTACTCATAAATAAACTCTGCGTTGGTACCTTAACGTACTGGCCAGCAAATAAGTATAGGATTGTTGGCAACATTACCGGGGCTAACAACGTTGATAAGGCCTCAATTGAAACATCCAAGGCAACATCCCCGCCGGCCAAGTAGGCCATAACACTTGAAGAGGTCCCACTAGGACAAGCTCCTACTAAGATAACCCCGGCGGCCGTTGCGCCTTTCAACTGAAATACCAAACATAGCAGCCAGGCTAGACTCGGCATGATGACGTAGTGGGCAACCGTCCCCATCAGAACTGGAATAGGTTTTTCAACGATCCGTTTGAAGTCTTGACCTGTCAGGGTTAGCCCCATTCCAAAAAGAATTACTCCTAATAAATACTTAGTATTTGCAACAACTGGTGCTGAAAAGCTTGGTACAAAGTAGTTAAACACTGCCCATAAAACCACAAAAAGTGTGAACCATTTGCTTAACCACCTTCCAAATGAAACAACCTTCTTCATCTCTTTTTCCTCCTTTATGCTCTTAACCGTGGTAGCCAAGCGCAATCTTGGCAAACCTACTCATGCGATCTGGTGTCCAGGCTGGTTCCCATACAACCTCGATTTGAACCTTCTTAACACCTTCTACCTTGCGTAGTGCTGAATCAATCATCTGTTGCAGCACGTCTGTGATGGGGCAGCCCATCGTTGTCAGGGTCATCCGGACCGTAACTACCCCCTCAGCGGTCATATCAACACCATAGATCAAACCAAGGTTAACCAGATCAATCCCCAGCTCTGGATCAATTACATCTTGCAAGGCTTTGATAATTTGGTCAGCAACTGGATCGCTTGTCTGCACATCCGTCATGGTCTACACCCCTTTTCTTACTTTAATTCATTAGCAACCTTAGATAATTGTTCATAGCCAACCATCACGCCTCCAGTATCAGCCGAGGTGACTAGTGCCTGGTACCGGGCCAGATAACCGTGCTTAACCTTTGGCTGGAATGGTGGCAGTGACTGCCGCCGTCTATCAAGTTCTTCCTCCGATACCAGCAAATCAACCGTCCGCTTAGTCAAATCAATATGAATGCGGTCACCATTTCTAACAAGCGCGATCTCGCCTCCAGAAGCGGCCTCTGGCGAAACGTGACCGATACAGATACCGTGAGTAGCTCCTGAGAATCGACCATCTGTGATCAGTGCTACGTCTTTTTCCAAGCCCCGGCCAATAATGTCGGAAGTTGGATTCAACATTTCAGGCATTCCTGGACCTCCCTTAGGTCCCTCATACCGAATGACAACTACATCTCCTTTCTTAACGGTACCGTCATCAATCCCCTTAACGGCAGCATCGTGTGAGTCAAAGCAAACTGCTTTCCCGGTAAATTCCTTAATATCAGGATCAACCCCGGCAGCTTTGATAACCGAACCTTTTTTAGCAATATTACCGTACAATACTGACAAACCACCCACTGGCGAATACGCCTTGGCAACTGGTCGAATAACTTCCTCATTTTTTGAATAGTGGCCAGCTACATTTTCTCGAATCGTTTTGCCAGTTACCGTTGGTCGATCTGGATGGAAAACCTCTCCTCCCATCTCAATCAATTCATTCATAATTGCTGGCATCCCACCAGCATTATGAACGTCCTCCATCGTCCAGTGGGAGGATGGGGCAATTTTGGCGATATGCGGTGTTCGTTCGGCAATCTTGTTAATATCCTTCTCGGTATAATCAACTCCGGCCTCATGGGCAATCGCTAAACCATGGAGAACTGTGTTTGTAGAACCACCCATTGCCATATCGGCGGCATAAATATCATCAAAGGCCTCCTTGGTCATGACATCACGCGGCTTTAGGTTCTGCTTAACGACCTCAACAACCCGCCTTGCAGCCTGACGAACCAGTTCCTTTCGCTGTTCAGACACGGCTAGTGCCGTCCCGTTAAATGGCAAGGCCATTCCCATTGCCTCCATCAGGCAGTTCATCGAGTTGGCGGTAAACATACCAGCACACGACCCACATGTTGGGCACGCGTTTTGTTCCATCTCCAGAAAATCAGCCTTGGAAATCTTGCCATCTTTAAAGGCTCCTACCGCTTCAAACATATTTGATAAAGTGATCGCCTTCCCATTAGGATCAAGTCCTGCTTTCATCGGGCCCCCAGAAACAAATACTGCGGGAACATTGGTCCGGGCTGCTGCCATCAGCATCCCCGGCGTGATTTTGTCACAATTTGGCATAAACAATACTCCATCAAACCAATGCGCATTAATCACCGTTTCGGCGGAGTCCGCAATCAGTTCACGACTCGGGAGCGAGTAACGCATTCCAATGTGGCCCATCGCAATCCCATCATCAACACCAATCGTATTAAACTCGAATGGCACCCCGCCGGCTTTACGAATTTCTTCCTTAGCGATATCTGCTAATTCACGTAGATGAACATGCCCCGGGACGATTTCAATATAGGAGTTACAAACCGCGATGAATGGTTTATCCATGTCTTCAGGTCGCTTAATTCGACCAGTGGCATACAAGAGGCTTCGACCAGGTGCGCGGTCAACACCCTTAGTAATCTCATCGCTTCGTTTTTGAAGTTTATCGGCATCAAAAGAAAAGTTCAGTGTTCCCATCTATATCACCTCAATAAATGATTTCCCAGAGTAATTAGTGAAAAAGAAAACGGTCAACAGCTTTGACAGCTGTTGACCGTTAAAAGGATGGTCATCATCACTGCCCAGATCTAACTGATAATCTGGGCAACACGAATTAGCGCCCAAATCACATAATGATAATGACGCTAATGATAATTAATGATTGTTGTGCTGATTGATGAGTCATTCTTTTTCTCCTTAAAATTAGAAAATTATTAAAATTAGATTAGTTTTAGGATAACATGGAAATTCGAAAAGTCAACTTTTATTTTCGTCGTTTGTAAAATTAAGTTAGAAAAATAAAAAAGCCATTTGTGATAGACTTTTGAGTATCCCTAAACAAAAGAAAGGCAATCACAAATGACCTATAAACATCTTACCACAAGCGAACTGACCCTCATAGCTGATTTTTGGCATCAAGGTACTAAAGCCTATCGAGTTGCGAAATTGCTTCAACGCAGTCAAGAAACTATCTACCGTGTTTATCGTTTCCTTAATGATGGTAAAACTATCGCCCAATACCTTCAGACTTATCAGCGACATAAGCATCGTTGTGGTCGGAAGCAGACCCAACTGCCAACTGTCGAGGTTGATTATATCCATGCGCGAATCAAAGCTGGTTGGACGCCGGATACTATCATTGGTCGAAGTGAACGCCCGCTTAACTGTAGTATGCGCACCCTTTATCGCATGTTTGCTCGCAACCAGTATGTTTTTTCCGTTAAGCAGCTACCGATGAAGGGAAAACGCCATCCCAACGGCTACGTGGAACGTCGGGATAAGACTGGGCAACTAGGACGCAGTATCCACCAATGCTACCAAGACTTTCCTCACTACCAAGAAGAATTTGGCCATTTGGAAGCCGATACTGTTCAAGGGAAAGCCCATCAAGGAGCAGTCATGACCTTGGTTGAGCGTCAATCCAAAGTCATGATTGTCCTTAACGTTCACCATAAGTCGGCGGATGCGATTAATCAGCACCTCGATCAATAGCTATCAAAACTGCCACGTCATCTGTTTAAGTCGACTACTTTTGACAATGGCAGGGAGTTTGCGGGCTGGAAAGAGATCGCTAACAAGCATGATCTGCACACCTACTTTGCGGAAGTCAGTGCTCCTAACCAGCGTGGACTCAATAAGAACAGTAACGGCATCTTACATCGTGATGGTCTTAGTAAACGCATGGATTTTTGCCACTTATCTGATGAACTAGTTATTCAACTGATGCATCGACGGTATAATATTCCCCGGAAGTCACTTAATTACCGCACACCACTCGAGGTATTCATGGGTTATGTCACGAATGAACAACTTTCACCTTTTTTCTAATTTAAATTGACATTTCAGGTTTAAAAAGTGATGTTAAGAATTTTTCCTAGTATCACTTCTACTTTCTGTTTAACTTATTTTTTAACCGCCTCGGGAATCATCCCATTTCACTACATAACTCTCTTTCCCGCCATCCAAGTTTCATTCACGTGAATATTTTTAAGTTCACTATGAGCAACTGTAAAGATATCATCATTTAAGATAACAAAGTCCGCGGCCTTTCCTACTTCAAGCGTTCCATTATCATCAAAGCCGCCAATCTTAGCACCATCCCGAGTATAACCAAGAATAGCTTGTGGAACTGTAATTGCTTCTTCTGCGTTAACAATATCGTCATTAGCTGCCTTTCTCGTTACAGCCGCATAAATACTATAAAGCGGGCTATCAGGTTCTGCCCATGGCGTACATGGGGCATCCGAACTCAAACCTAACATTGCTTGAGAATTTAACATTGTTTTGACGCGGTAAGCTAATTTAAACTGTGCTGGAGAAAGGTAATGCCGATAGGATTTATCTTCTGCAAAGAAAAAGATTGGTTGCGTGACTAACGCATAGTTCATTTTACTATTGGCAATCTCTGCAAACATTTGATCAGTCATTAAGGAGGCATGCTCAATTCTTACTGATGGCATCGTTGTTAGCCATGGCTCCATCTCTTTTGTTACATCAATTACTGTTTGAATTGCTTTATCGCCCATCGCATGCACAGCTAGTTGAAGCTTATTATCACGAGCCATCTTTACTGCTCGCTTAAGCTTTTCCACTGAAGTCAAACTAACTCCCATTTTTCCCGATGGATAAGGATCAGTATTATATGCCGTTTCACCAGAAATACTACCATCCATAAATACCTTAATCCCAGCAACGCGGAGTTTTTCATCCCCGCTTGGTTGTAGTTCAACCTGTGGATCAATTTCATCAAAGACGTAGTAGATCGAGGCTTTCGGGCCAAAACCTTGTTTAACTGCATCTTGGTATAGTTTTAAAGAAGTATATGGCTTCATCCGGCCCATCATTTCACCAATTGCCACAATTCCCTCTTTAAGATAGTGTTCGGAACTATTAACCATATTAGCTACGTCGTTCTCATAGCTCTGTGCCGATTTAGCCCGAATAAGAAGTTGTGAGGCAGCTACTTCGCGCATAAAACCAGTTGGTCGTCCATCAGCAAATCGTTCAATTTTCCCACCGACTGGGTCAGGCGTGTTTTCATCAATTCCTGCAAGCTCTAAGGCTTTAGAATTGCCGACAGAAGAGTGACAGTCAGAGCGATAAATAAAGATTGGTTGCGTTGTTGACACAGCGTCTAGATCATCACGGTTAGGACTCCGATGTTCTGCTAATTTTGTCTCATCAAAACCCCAACCTTCAATCCATACATCTTCGCCTTGACCATATGCGGGAGAATTGCGAAGTGCTTCTTGCATTTCCTTGATACTATTAACATTTGGCGGAGTACAAGCAACACCATGGAGGGCATCAGCGATATATTTAGGATGGGTATGACAGTCAATTAATCCTGGCAAAACTGTTTGTCCTTGCAGATCAATCACTTCGCCTTCATTAGGTAAATTATCACCAATTCGTTTAACCGTTCCATCTTCAACTACCATGCTATTAACAAAATGATCCTCAGTATCACCAACAAAGATTTTACCGTTAATAAATGTCTGGGTCATAAACCTAACTCCTTCATATTTATAGTTATTATCCTACTGCTATCTTCGCCAAAATGAAACCGTTTTAAAATAACCTAAGTTCAAAAAAATGGTAGGTCTGTTTGAATGTAATCAGCATTCAAACAGACCTACCATTTTTATTTAATTTTACATTTTTCCACCGTAAACAGGGTAGATATCAAAATCGCCGTAGTCTAATGGCTTTACTCGCCGTAATAAGTCCATATCAGCTTCGGAAATTTCAAAATCGATTTCAGCATTTTCCTTCATGTGCGCTGGATTAGTAGTCTTTGGTAAGACAATCATTCCTAATTGCCAATCATACCGAATGCACAATTGTGGGACTGAAACGTTGTACTTTTTCGCCATCTTTTCAATTACGGGGTTGTCCAAAGCAGCGCCGTGAGCAACTGGTGAATATGCTTCAACCGCAATGTCATGTTCGTGAGTAAATGATAAAAGATTAAATGGAGTATGACCAATATGAGCTAAAACTTGATCAACAGCGGGAACGGTATCGCTATTCTTGATGATATTTTCAAGATCAGCTTTTTCAAAATTAGAAACCCCAATTGTCCGAATCTTACCTTCACTTACAGCATCTTCCATGGCCCGCCATGCCGCTAGATTTCCTTCAAGGTATCGATTGTCAGACTGATTTACTTCTTTCCATGGTTGAGGACTATGAATAATCATCATATCAATATAATCAAGGCCCATCTTTTCAAGGGTCTCATCAATGGACTTCTTGGTTACATCATAGTCTTTGTGTTCGGCAGCCACCTTTGAAGTAACAAAGATTTTATCTCGATCTACACCAGCTGTGCGGACACCTTCACCGACTCCCCGCTCATTTCCATATGCTTGAGCAGTATCAATGTGTCGATAACCAATCTTAATTGCATTACGAACTGCTTCGGCTGCTTGGTCATCATCAATCATCCAGGTTCCCAATGCAAACTTTGGAATTTTCACACCACTATTAAGAGTAATTGTCTCATCTAAAATTATTGTTCTCCATCCTTTCACATTTCAAGTTATCCCTACAAAGCTATTGTCGTCATTTTTTCCATAAATGTAAACTGGTAAGCCTTGACCAGAATAATAAAAAAAGAGGTTAAAGCTTAAAATTGCTCAACCTCGTAAAGTTTGTTACTCATTAAAATACCTGCCCATCATATAAAGGGATCGCATTTGACCATTTATTTCAGAAATCTGTGGTAATTTACCCCATTCTTTGTACCCACAGGAGGTAAAAAGATGATAGCTTGCTTGATTTTCAATATAAATATACGCAATTACGGTTCTTATATCTAGATGATCTTCAATTTGTTTTTGCGCATATGTTAATAAATCACGGCCAAGATGTTGCTGTCGATAATCTTCATGAATATAAATAGCTATCTGTGCCGAATGATCATAGGCGGGATGCGGATAAAAATACTCAAGAGCACACCAGGCGATTACTTGGTCATCCATTGTTGCAACCCAAATTGGATGAGTATTATCAAACTGCATAAACCATTCACGTCGATCAGCAACTTCGATCGGTGCACTCTCATCGTTGACTTGCAGCGGAATTGCTTGATTAAATATATCGACAATCGCTGGTAGATCATTTATTGTTGCTAACCTAATTTGGTAATCCATATCAAAGCTTCCTTACAGTATTTTTACCCACTAATTATTACTTATCATAGAAGTGCTGCCATTCTTTATTAACGTTTTCGCGAGTCGTCTTTGTCCCAGTCCATGATGGAACTTTTACAACCCCATCAATCTTACTCTTAGGTACAAATCCCCAGTAACGACCATCGTTTGAAACGCTCCGGTGATCCCCAAGAACAAAGTATTCACCTTTCGGAACTTTTGTGGCACCATTATTCTTTAACCAACTGTTCTGAACTGAGATACTACGCAATGTCCAGTTTCCAGTTCCGGTTGTTCGTTGACTCTTGCTAATGTAGTCTTGATTAATCTTTTTGCCGTTAACATAAATGTTTCCATTCTTAGAGCTAACAGTATCACCAGGGAGTCCAATTACTCGCTTAACATAATCGGTTTTAACTGATACTTGCGGATCAATGCCATTAGCATCAAATACAACAACACTTCCATGATGGATTTTGGCAGTTTTCAAACAGAATACTCGTTCATTATTTTGTAAGTTTGGTTGCATGGATGGTCCATCAACCCGAACAATTTGGAAGAAAAACTGCTTAATTACTAATGCGATTATTAACCCGATTAGAATGGGAATAATCCAACTCATTGCTTCACGAAATGCTTTCATTATAATTCCTCAATTTCTTTATTTAACTGTTATTAATCATACAACTAGTAATAAAACCTGAAAAGTTATTTATAATAAATAATATATTATTTTCACATTTAATAACATCAAAAAGATATTAAGGCTCAAAAGGGAGCGAGACAGAAGGCACTTGTGACTTCGTTTTCGAGCCCCGCAAGCAACAATAGGCCTCTAAGGTTCGGTTTTGCCGGACGTTAGAGGCCTATTATTGTACTGCGTATTTGCTTTTTATGAAAGTAACTTAACTTATGTCACAGTCCCTTTTAATTTTTATTTCTTTTCGACAAAGTACTTTTCGAAGTTCTTTTGATAGTTATGATTAATCCGTTGTTCCATTAACCACCGCATGAAATTCATGTCCTTGTTATAATGGAAAGTTGTTCCATAGCGGCCTTCTTTAATAAGCTTCTCAGCCTGCTTTTTAATTTCATTATTTTTAGCATACTGAAGGAAGGTCTTTTTTGAAACCCCCAGCCATAACTTATAGTTGCTTTCATCTTTGTTTCCATAAATCGTCTCTTGATCTTTTAAGCTATCAAAAACGTAATCTTCAACGGGGAAAGTAGCAAGTTGATAGCCATTTAATGAAACGAAGAAACTACTACGACCTTGGCGAGGATTGAGGTCAAATACCTTGAATTGGCCATCACGACGGTCATATTTCAAATCAAAGTTAACAAATCCAGTAAATTCAATACTTTCAAGGAAATTCTTGATATTGTCATAAATTTGTTGATCATATGCTGGCATAATCGCAACGTAATTACCAACATTTGCTGGATTGCAATCTTCAAGTAGCGGGTGACCGAGACACATCATCTTTACCTTATGATCTTTATCAACGTAACAATTGATGGTCCGCATATTACTATCATCACCAGGGATAAATTCTTGTAAAACGAGGTCGCCATTGTATGGACTATGCTCATAGATAATCTCAAGAACTTCCGCTAATCTTTCTGGTGTCTTAATAATATAAGCCTTTTCATACCCTTCAAAGTTTCCCTTATGCCATTGCACCGCATCAGCAGCCTTCAAAGCAATTGGAAATTCAAATGGTGATTTATAGTTCTTATAATCAAGGTCTGGTTTTAAAATATCGGTTTTAGGGTAAGGCAAACCATACTTTTCGCAGACATTGTAGAACTTCTCTTTATCCGTTAATGTTGCTACTTCATCATAATCAGCATACGGGCAGAACATGTGCTGCGAAAGTTCTTTACGATTTTTCGCAACTAATTCAGTATAGTCATCCCCACAACTAATTAAAACGGTCTTCTTGCCTTGCTTAGCAAACTCATCTGCCGCTTCAATTAATACCTTCGTAAACACTTCCGGTGATTGTAATTGTTCATTATAATGCAACTCGACAATTTTTGAATAACGGGTTGGTGCCAATGGTTGGCGAGCATATAATTGCGACTTAATCCCATATTTTTCATACATCGACCGCGCCATTCCGTAAGCATTGAAATCACTACCTAGAATCAATGGAACAAAAGGTTGTTCACTCATTAGATTCCCACTCCTCTTTATCTTTCTAAATCATTAATATAATCACGTGCAATCTTCACATCAGTTAGGTAAGGGACATCTTCACCATTAATCTTCTGGTAAGGATCTTCACCCTTCCCTGCAAGGACTACAATATCATCATTTCCACTACCGTCAATTGCCTTTTTGATCGCCGTTTCGCGGTCCATTTCAAATTGAATATGTTTAACCTTATCATGATCAATATAAGAATCTATTTCCCGGGCAATAGTCATCGGATCTTCAAACCCGGGATCATCAGTCGTCAAAATTACCTCATCTGGTTGTTCTTCAGTTAAAGCTTTTCCAAACCCTGGACGGCGCGAAATGCCTTTATCACCGGTTGCTCCTAAGACAACTGTTACTTTACCAGCATTAGTTTGTCGTTTTAAGAATGCCAAGAGTCGCTTCAAGCTAGCGTAATTATGGGCATAATCAACATAAATTGTTCCATGAGTATTACTGTTAATCATTTCCATTCGACCACGGATGTGAACATGATTCAATGTTTCTACGGCATCGTTAGCACTCGCCCCAGCTAACCCACTGGCAATGATTGCAGCGACCGCATTTCCTTCATTATAATCTCCAGGGACACTCGTTTTATAACGGCCATCTAAGTTCAACTGCTTTGCTTTCTCAGTTAAGGCGGTCAACTCAAATTCACTTTCATGAAGATCTTCTAAATCATTTCGATATTCAAAATCTATTTGGGCATTGTCAGGTAATTCGATGTTTGCTCCCCGCCGTGCAAATAAGAAAATGTCTTCTGGTTGTGTGGTTGCCTTAGCAGTGTAATAAACATCAGTAAACTTTTCAGTTTCTGCATTGATTAAGCATTTAGCAGAATTTACTAATAATTGTTCCTTACAGTGAAGATAATCAGCAAAAGTTGGGTGCTCATTTCGGCCGATATGATCTGGCGAGATGTTTAAGAAAATTCCAACATCATACTTTAAACCATAAATCCGGTTTTTCTTGTATGCTTGCGATGATACTTCCATTACTAAGTGCGTCATTCCATTATCAACGGCAGCGCGCATATCATGGAAAAGGTCTAAGGATTCAGGAGTAGTCAAATCAGATTTAAATTCATCTTCCGGCTTATTGCCTAAAATCCGATCAAGCGTTGAAAAAAGGGCAATATGATTAGCAGTACTTTGGGCTAAAATATGGTCAGCAAAATAAGCCGTTGTTGTTTTGCCTTTTGTTCCTGTAATTGCAATAATGAACAAATCATTTTGTGGATAGTCATAAAATGCTGCCCCCAGTAAAGACATTGCTTTTTGTTCGTCGTTCACGATAATAGCTGGCAATCCTTCGCCTTCTGGATATTCTTTTTCAGCCACATACGCAATCGCACCTTTTTCTTTAGCGGATGCTAGGTATTTAGGCAAAAAATTTCCTTTACAAAAGAATAAAGTTCCTGATTTTACCTTCCGTGAATCATAGGACACGCTAGTTGCGGTAAAATCAGTCAAATTACTAACATGATCCAATAAATGGTGCTCGCACAATAATGCTAAAGCAGGTGTAATATGCAATTCCATCTTGCAAATGACTCTCCTTCAATCTAATCTGCCCTATATTATTTCATTTTTTATCATAAAAATAAATAAGGGTTATCAATTAACAAAAAAGGAGACTTAGAAGAGTCCTACCCTTCGCCAGCCTCCTTTAATATTTTTCTATACTTCTGTTGTAGCCGCTTTTTGTGCGCGGTCAATTCCCGATTCATCAGGTTTGAAGTTATCAATGAAATATAACTTATACCACGTTAAGAAGGTGTAGATTGTCCAAATCTTACGACGACCATCCACCTTGCCTTCGAAGTTATCATCGGCAAGTTTTAGAAGCTTTTCTTGATCAAAGAACTCTTTTACGAAGTCTTGTTCAAAT
>UMGL01001047.1_pt1 | contig 19217 bp, 15 predicted proteins | sample 1965261 | NCBI WGS metagenome assembly UMGL01 (sample SAMEA4836071, study PRJEB28245) | human gut metagenome | biome: gut microbiome; material: fecal sample | place: Denmark | collected 2008 | reverse complement strand
TCAGCCATCGTGGCGCGGCGGAAGCGCCGTTCAGGAATGGTCTCGCTCACCTGTTCACCTCTGATTCGTTCTCTCGTATTCCGAGCGTCAAAAATACCATGCTCACTGCACAGGCCGCACACATCCAGCTATCTGCCTTATAGATGGCAGACACCTAGGGCAAATTGCCACTTAGGGGGTATCTTTCCCGGGCTTTTCGCCTGATATACGACGAATACGTGCCATCTATAAGGCAGATAGCCTTCTCATACCAGCTTGCGCTCAAACGGATCAGAGCTGATGCCCTTGGAGAGAATGTCTCTGCACCATTCCTTCGCCGTGAACAGGCTGTGATCGCGATAATTGCCACAACTTTCGATGGTGGTGGCCGGCACATCATCCCAAGTGGCTTCGAAAGCGATGAATTCCAGCGCCTCCTTCAGAGCCTTGGCCACATCCTCGATGGAGTGTTCGCCCCAGGTCAGCAGATGGAAGCCAGTACGGCATCCGAAGGGCGAGCAGTCGATGTAGCCCGGAATGCGTTCGCGCAGCAGTACCGCGATGGTGTGTTCGATGGTGTGCAATCCGCCGGTGGGGATGGCGTTCTCGTTCGGTTGCACCAAACGCAGGTCATAGTTGGACACCACGTCGCCGTTCGGTCCTTTTTCGGTATCGATGTAACGCACATACGGCGCCTTCACCTTGGTGTGGTCCAATTGGAAGCTTTCCACGACCGGCTTGTCGTCTGCCATTGCTGTTGTCCTTTCCTGCAAACTGTCCCGCATAAGCGATGTTCGTTCCTACTGTTGTCGTTTCATGGGGCGCAGTCAACCGAAGCGTCATGCGTTTTGCCGATAACGCGCTGCAATCCGGCGGAAAGGCCACGCTCAGCCGGCATTGATCGAACGGATCAGATTCATGAACCGCTCGCCATACAGTCTGAGCTTGTTGTCGCCCACGCCATTGACGGCCAGGAATTGCGCATTGGTGACCGGGCGTATCCGTGCCATGTCGCGCAACGTCCTGTCGGAAAACACGATGTATGGCGGTTTGCCGATTTCGCGTGCGATGTCGAGGCGCAGTTCGCGTAGCCTCTGGAACAACGCCTCGGCATCATCATCAGGAATATAGGAGCCAACCGCCGTGGAGCTTATCTCATCGCCTGCCTCATAAGACGTTCCATGTGCCGCTCTTCCACGTTTCGTGGGGCTTGTGCGCTCGATTTTCTTGATTTCGTAATGGAATCCCGGTGCGACCGTCTCCGCCGCGCGCGTTCCGAATTTCACGATCGGCAGACGTCCTTCTGAGATGAACAGAAATCCGTCGGTTGCCATCTGACTGAGCACATCACGTATGCGCGCCTCCGAAACACCTTCGAGCATACCGAACGTAGGCATGCTCTCCGGATTGAGATAGCTCAGATCCTGCGCTTTCGAACCACGCAGAATCTTGACGATCTTGCCCATACCGACGTTCTGATTCACATCGTGCACGCATCGGCTGATGGCTCGTGCCGTTTCGGTGACGTCCACGGTTTCGAAGGTGTGCTCGCAGTTGGCGCAGCCACCTGCGCACTTGCCGTCAGACGTACCGCCGACCGTATCGTTCTCGCCGAAATAACGGGTCATATAGATATGTAGGCAGTCGGTAGTACGGCAGTATCCGACCATGGCGTCGAGCAGACGGCGCTTTGCCCTACGTACGACTTCTTGCTCGTCGGGCGTCAGTCGTTCGTTCTCATAGTCAGAGTCAAGCAGTCGACGACGCGTAACGATGTCGGATTCGTTCCACAGCAGCGTGCAGCGGCTGGGTTCGCCGTCACGGCCGGCACGGCCTGCCTCCTGATAGTAGGCTTCAATGGATTCAGGCATGTTGTGGTGGATCACATAGCGCACATTCGATTTGTCGATGCCCATGCCGAATGCGTTGGTGGCCACGACCACAGGCACACGGTCGGTCACGAAGTCGCGTTGCGCCCGCTCACGCACGTCCGGGGACATGCCGCCATGATAGGCGACCGCGATGGGATCCGCCTGCCCCGGATCGGCACCGTCCGCCGCGCGCAATTCCGCTACGGCATGGTTGAGCGAGGCCGCGAGCGCCTCCGTTTCCTTGCGTGTCGCGCAGTAGACGATGCCGGATTCGTCGGCATGTTCGGCAACGTATTTTGCCACCCAGGAGGTTTTATGCCTGGTTTCCAGCTTGATGACGTCGAAATACAGGTTCGGTCGATCGAAGCCGGTGACGGTCACGTCCGGGTCGCGCAATCCCAGCATGGAGACGATGTCGTGACGTACACGTTCCGTTGCGGTCGCGGTGAATGCGGCTACGGTCGGACGTGCCGGCAGGTTTGCGATGAATTCGCCGATGCCGAGGTAGGACGAGCGGAAATCCTGTCCCCACTGGGATACGCAGTGTGCCTCATCGACGGCGACCAATGAGATTGGCGTACGGCTTGCGAAGTTGCGGAAACGTTCGGTTTCCAAACGTTCCGGAGCGACATATAGCAGTTTGATGAGGCCTGCCGAGGCCTGCGCGAATACGGACGACTGTTCGTCCGGCGTTTGCGTGGTGTTGATGAACGCGGCCGGAATGCCGGCGTCGTTCAAGGCATCGACCTGATCGCGCATCAACGAGATCAGCGGTGAGATGACGATGGCGACGCCCGGCAGGATTGTGGCTGGAATCTGGTAGCAGACGGACTTGCCCGCACCGGTCGGCATGACGCCGAGCACGTCGCGTCCGGCGATGATGGAGCCGACGATGCCGGATTGCCCGGGACGGAACGCTTCATAGCCGAAATATTGTTTCAGTGCGTCCAGTGCCCGGGAATCCGTTATTGCCGTCATGCCCCTTAGTGTAGCAATCAGATCTGGCGGAACGCCTGCTCGAGGTCGGCGATCAGGTCGTCGGCGTCTTCGAGCCCGACGGACAGGCGAACCAGATTGGCAGGCACTTCAAGGGTGGTACCGGCCACGGAGGCGTGGGTCATGGCACCCGGATGTTCGATCAGCGATTCCACACCGCCCAGGGATTCGGCCAACGTGAACACTTCGGTGGCGCCAGCGAACTTCTTGGCCGCTTCGAAACCGGCCGCGATCTGCACGGAGATCATGCCGCCGAAGCCGCCGTGCATCTGACGTGCGGCGATCTCGTGTCCCGGATGGGATTCAAGACCCGGATACCATACACGTTCCACTTCCGGACGGGTTTCGAGCCACTGCGCCACCTTGAGCGCATTGCGGCTGTGCTGTTTGACACGCAAGTCAAGGGTCTTCAGGCCTCGGATGTCGAGCCAGGAGTCGAACGGGGACGGCACGGCACCGGCTGCGTTCTGCAGGAAGGCCACCTCGTCTCGGGTCTCCTTGTCGTTGAGGACCACGGCGCCGCCGACCACGTCGGAGTGGCCGCCGATGTACTTGGTGGTGGAGTAGACGACCACGTCGGCACCGTCGGCCAACGGATGCTGCAATACCGGCGAGGCGAACGTGTTGTCCACGACCACCTTGGTGCCGTGCGCATGCGCCACTGCGGAGGTGGCGGCGATGTCGGTGATGTTCAGCAACGGGTTGGAGGGGGTTTCGACCCAGATGTACTTGTACTGCTTCTTGCCCAGCGCAGCGGAGACGGCCGCAGTGTCGGTGATGTCGACCACATCGAGGCCGATGCCCCACGGCACGAACACCTTGGACAGCAATCGATAGGTGCCGCCGTACACGTCGTTGCCGAGCAGAATGTTGTCGCCCGGCCTGATGGTGGAACGCAGCAGTACATCGATGGCGGCCAGGCCCGAGGAGAAGCTCAGCGCATACCTGGCACCTTCCACTGCGGCGAGCTGCTCGTCGAAGGAGTTGCGGGTCGGGTTGACGGAACGGCTGTAATCGTAGCCTCCGCGTAGTCCGCCGACGCCGTCCTGCTTGAACGTGGAGGTCATGTAGATTGGCGTGACCACGGCTCCGGTGGTCGGGTCGGGTTCCTGTCCGGCGTGGATGGCACGGGTGGCGAGTGCGGTGGCGTTCAGGGCTGCGGTGTTGGTCGAGATGGTCATGATGGGAACTCCTTGGAAGTAGCGGATGGTCTGGGTTGAACGGATGATTGACATGATGATGGATGTCCGGTATTACAGGTACTGCTCGGCCAAGCTTGGTTTGGTGGTGCGTTCCACGATGTCGGCGAAGCCGTTGGCGCGCATCCAGTCGTCGTCGAAGATTTTCTCCATGTATCCACGACCGGAATCCGGCAATAGCACTACGACGGTCTGGCGCTCATCCAAATCGTGCTCGCGGGCGTACTTGATGGCCGCCACGACGGCCATGCCGGACGAGCCGCCGACCAGCAGGCCTTCCTCGCCTGCGAGTCGACGGGTCATTTCGAAGGCTTCGGCATCGTTCACCTGCACGATCTCGTCAGGCAACCCACGGTCGAAGGCCTTGGGATAGAAGTCCTCGCCGACGCCTTCGATCTTGTACTGGTGCACGTCGTCGGGATTGGAATAGATGGAGCCTTCCGGATCGGCTCCGATGACCTGCACGGCTCCGTCGGAAACGTCCTTCAGGTATCGGCCGGTGCCGGAGATGGTGCCGCCGGTGCCGATGCCGGCCACGAAATGCGTGATCTTATGGTCGGTGGCCTGCCAGATTTCCGGGCCGGTGGTGTGGTAGTGGCTTTCCGGGCCGTTCGGATTGTCATACTGGTTCGGGCGATAGCCGCCGGGAATCGCCTTGGCGAGGCGTTCGGCCACCTGATAATAGGAACGCGGGTCGTCCGGACCGGCGTCGGTGGGGGTCACGACCACTTCGGCCCCATAGGCGCGCAGTACGGCACGCTTGGCTTCGGAGACCTTGTCGGGCAGGGTGAAGATGGTACGGTAACCGCGCTGCTGCGCCACCAGAGCCAGACCTACGCCGGTGTTGCCGGAGGTCGGCTCCACGATCACCCCGCCGGGCTTTAGTTCGCCGCTTCGCTCGGCCGCATCGATGATGCGTTCGGCGATGCGGTCCTTGGACGAACCGCCCGGATTGAAGTATTCGACCTTGACCGCGATGGTGGCCTTGATGCCGTCGGTCACATGGTTGAGTTTGACGAGCGGGGTGTTGCCGATGAGTTCGGCCAGGGAATCGTGGATGGTCATGGCGTTTCCTTTGTGCAGTGTGGTTTCGGGGGCTTTCGATATTCAAGCGTCGTGTTCGTTGTGTTCGAGAAGCTCGCGATGTCACGTGCAGTGTTGAAACGGGACTCGTTGTGATGTCGTATGTTCTTCGCTCGTCCGCACCGTACATGGTTATGGGATTCGTTGCGTTGCGCATGTTTTCCAACCGCGGCACTCATGCCGGTGGAAGAACGAAAGGCTGACGATTCACAACCGTCTGCAGCATGCAGACGCTGAAGAATGTCCTATCTCAAGTTATGCGTCAATGAACCGCGCGCCCCTCGGGCGGTTGGTCAGCGACAGCAACAACATGAGAAATTGAACATGGCTCAAACAATACCACACCCTCGGACATCGGCGTGTCACCCCCTGCGCAACACGGTCACCACCACACCGGCAACAGCTGCGACACGTGAACGCTCGACGCTTAACCGATTTCGCAAAGACCGGCATGAATGACCTTACCGATGAGCCTACTAACCTCTCCCCATCGTTTCCGCACAAACGGCATCTTGGACTTGACGCCGCCTTGCAGGGTCGTCAGATACGCTTCTGATACGGTTCATCCGCTATGGTGCACGAGAGAAGGAACCCGCGTACTCGGGCATCAGGGGGGGAAAACATGAATCCGGCACACGTACGAAACCCATTCGCATGGGCATCCGCGTCCGCGGATTCAACGTACGTCATCGAATTGCGGCATCTGGCCGTCATCACCCTCATCATCGGGACATTGATGGCGCTGGTACTCCTGTACGTGCTGCATGAACGTCGCAACGCGCAACGCGCACTGCAGCACGAAATCGATCTGGCCATCAGCAAAACCATCACACTCGCCGGGCAGCCGCATGTCATCTTCAACTCACTGACCGCCATTGAGGAGCTATGTGATGAGGATCCTTCCAAGGCCCGCCGCATCATCGCCGACTTCTCCGCATATCTGCGTGGCAATCTGTCGGTATTCGGCAACGACCAGACCGTACCGCTCATCGACGAGGTCGCTTTCTGCAAGTCATACATCAAGTTGGAGCAACTCGATCCGACGGAAACCATCCACGTCGATTGGCGACTTGAGGAGCAAGCGTTCCGGATTCCTCCCATGTCCTTGCAGACGGTCATCGAATACATGCTGCTCTATGGCAGAACTTCCAAAAGCGGCCTTCATCTGACGGTCAGCTCATGGAAGGAACGGCAATACTGGTACGTACAGGTCATGTCCGACGCGCCATGCACCCGTCTGAAGGACGACCGGCAGGCGATCATCGATCTCAGCAACGTCCGCGAACGGATGCGGATGCTATGCGGCGGCGATCTGGTCGTACAACGGGATGCCGATCACGCAATGCTCATGTTGACCATCGCGCAACGGACGGGCCAGCCAAATCGCATCGGTTACAGCGAGGCCGCCCGAATCAGCTCACGGGTGTAGTCGCGCCGCGGAGCGTCCAGCACCTCACCGGTCAGGCCGCTCTCCTCCACCCGTCCGTCATGCAGTACCACGATGCGGTCGGCGATATGCCGTACCACGCCAAGATCATGCGAGACCATAATCAACGCCATGTCCGGCTCCGCCTGTCGAATTCGCCGGAAGGAATCAAGAATTCGGATTCTTGCGGCCACGTCAATGGCGCTCATCGGCTCGTCGGCAAGCAGAATCCGCGGATGATCCACGATGGCGCGTGCTATCGCCGCACGTTGCGCCTGCCCGCCGGAAAGATCCATGGGAAAACGGTTGAGGAAATCCTTCGGATCCAAATCGACCATACGCAACGACTCGGCCACGCGGGCGCCCACGCGCTCGTCCGACCAGTCGGGATGATGCAGACGCAACGGCTCGGCGACGGAACGCTCAATACGCCAACGTGGGTCAAGGGAGCCGAACGGGTCCTGGAACACCAGACCAGACTGCCGGCGCAATCGTTCCGCGCCACCGACGATGCCAACCCCCTGATAGGCGATGTCGCCGCCATCCGAGGATTCCAGTCCGAGCAACACCCGCGTAAGCGTGGTTTTACCGGAACCGGAACCGCCGATCACCGCCAGGCACTCACCTGCATAGACATCGATATCGACACCGAACAACACCTGCCTGCGGTGCTTTCCCGAACCGAAATACTTGTCGATGCCACGCCCCTGCAACACGATGTCAGACACGATCGGACTCCTTCGTCGTAAGCGACAGTTCCCGAGCCGCCTCAACCAGCCGTATGGCCTGCCCGGTATGCGGCGAAGCCAATAGATCCGCCGTTGCCCCCGATTCGACGATGCCGCCGCGCTCAAGCACATAGCATCGTGTGGTCGCATGATGCAATACCGCAAAATCATGCGTGATGAACAGCATGGAGGCTCCGGCATCGTCCACCAGCGAAGTCAACAGGCCGACGATCTGCCGCTGGGTGATGGAATCCAGCGCCGTAGTCGGCTCGTCCGCAATGATCAGATGAGGGGAGGTGACCAGCGCGGTCGCGATGCCGACGCGCTGCTGCTGACCGCCGGACAGTTCATGCGGATACTTGCGCAACACATCCTCGTCAAGCCCCACCTTGGCAAGCATGACCCTGATGCGCTCCGCACGTTCCGCCGCCGTCAGATCGTAATGCAGATACAGGGGAAGGCCGATCTGCTGTGCCACGGTCATCACCGGATTCAGCGCCGCAGCCGGATTCTGGAACACCATGCCCACATAACGGCCACGCAAATCGGCGATATCGGCGTCGGTGGCGCCGACGATCCGCCTGCCACCCATTTCGATGGAGCCACTCACCTGCGCAGTGGCTGGCAGCAGCCCCATCATGGCCTTGGCAATCATGGATTTGCCGGAACCCGACGAGCCGATCAGTCCGACGCGCTCGCCGTCGGCGATATCCAGATCGACATGGCTGACGATTGTTTTGCCGCCGATGACGATGGTGAGATTGCGGATGGTTACGCTCATGCGACCTCCCTCAATGCCGGATTGACCAGCGGATCGATGGCGTCACGCAGGGCATCGCCGAACAGATTCAACGCTATGACCACAAGCGTCACGACCAGGCCCGGCCATACCACGGCCAACGGGTGGATGCTGATGAACCGCACGGATGTGGCAAGGGAATGTCCCCAGCTGGGGACGCCCGCGCCGACGCCGACGCCGACGCCGAGATAGGTCAGGCCGGCCTCCGCAAGCAGCGAGGTTCCGGCGCTCATCGACAGCTGCACCGACAGTACCGGCAACGTGTTCGGCACAATATGCGTGAAGAACACGCGAATCGGGCCGGCTCCCGACCATATGGCCGATTCCACGTATGCCGAACGTGCAGCCAGCAGAGCGGAAGGTCTTAGGATTCGCGCCAGATTCAGCCCGTACGCGAATCCGCAGGCGGCGACGATCACCACCGCGGACGCGCCGAACGGTACGGACAGAATCAGTGCGACGAGTACCGTCGGAATCGAAATCAACGCATCCACGACGACCACGGAAACCGATGAGAACGCGCCATGACGCGACACCATGGCGGCGACGAGCAGCAGGCCGAACGCGGCCGAGACCGCCACCGTAAGTACGGCGATCATGAGATTCGTACGAGAACCGGCCATCAGCCAGCTCAGTACGTCCGCACCCACACCATCGGTACCCAACAGGTGCGCAGAGGACGGCGAGCCCCATGTGTTGAAACCGTCGGTGGCCAACAGCGAATACGGCGTCCATGCCAATGAAACCGCCGACACCAGCAGCCACAGACCCATCATGATAAGCGCATAGCGGCCGCCCGCACGGTTCCACATGGATTGCAGCACGACTCGCAGGGCATGCATACGATCGTTCATGAAAGCACCTCACCTGAACCAATGGTCGCATTCTTCAGTCGCGGATCGAGCATGCGATGCAGCAGGTCGACCAGCAGTCCCAGAAACAGGAAAAACGCCGCCAGCAGGAACAGTTCGCTCTGCACCGCGGTCAGATCCCGATTGCCGACGTCGGTGACCAGCATCGAGCCGAGGCCAGGAAGCGCGAACAGGTTCTCCACCACCATCACCCCGGTGACCATCTGCGCGAAGGTCAGGCCAATCACCGACACCAGCTGCGGAATCGCCAGACGCAAAGCCACACGCAACACGGCCTGCCTGCGCGTCATGCCGCACGCCATGGCCATGGCGACCGCCTGGGAGGAAGCCATGTCCCCCACCGCGGCACGCGTGTAACGCATAATCGAAGCACCGGCGGTAATGCCTGTGGCCAACGCCGGCAAAACCAACGCGGCCATCGCGCTCAGCGGAGCGGCCCATCCCGCGTCCGGGAATCCCTGCGAAGGCAGCAATCCCATCAGTCCAATGCCCTTCGAGAACAGCAGAATCAACAGCAAGCCGCCCCACAGCGCCGGAATCGCACCGGCTACGATCGCAGCCGCATGGAACACCCCGCGCAGCCGCACATTGCGGGTCAACACCGCCGCGCATCCGAGTGGCAGTCCGATCGCCAGCGCAATCAGCAGGCTCAGCACGATCAGCGGGAAGGTGACGGAAGCGCGCGAGGACACCTGTGCGGACACCGCCTTGCCGCTGACCACGGAAGTGCCGAGATCACCGTGCAGCAAGCCGAGCACCCAATCGCCATACTGCGCCGCATACGACTTATCCAGCCCCATCTGCGCGCGCAGCGACGTCAACCGTTCCGCCGTCGCATTGGTGCCGGCCACCACGGCCGCCACATCGCCCGGCAGGATTCGCAGCAGCGCAAACACCAGCAGCGATAACCCTACCAACGCCCCCACAAACAGCAGAAGCCGCTTACCGAGGAATCTCATGATATGTCTCTTTCACCATTTCAAATCACAACGTGTCAGCGTCACGAACGGAAGGCCAGCATGCGCCACTCGTGGCCGAGAGGCTATTGCGCCTTGGATATCTGCCACAGCGGCAGTACCGTCTGGCTGAGTTTCTCCGGGAATCCGGAGATGTTCCTGCTATAGGCCACGCTCACGCGGTATCCGAACAGCCAGTCCGCCGGCGCATCCTCGCTGACGATCTTCGCCGCCTGTCTGAGGTAGTCGTCGCGGGAGGCATCGTCGGTCGCGGCCAACGCCTTGGCATACAGCGATTGCACTTCCTTGTTGTCGTAATGGTAGTAGTAGTCCGGCGTGGTCCACTTGTAGAAATCATGGCTTTCGGCATGGTCCACCAGCGACAGTTCGTAGTCGCCGTTGGCGTGCACATCCTGCAGCCATGTGGAGAATTCCACATAGTTGATGTTCAGTTCGATGCCGATGTCGGCAAGTTGGCTACGTAGCTGGTCTCCGAGTTCGGTGCCGTACGTATTGGCGTAGGTAAGGGTGAGCGTAAGCGGCTTGTCGGTGGAGTAGCCGGCTTCGGCCATAAGGGACTTGGCCTTGTCGAGGTCGTACGGGTACAGGTCGGTCAGGTCCTCATAGCCGGGGTCGACGGATGGGATCGGACCGCCGAGCGCATAGTCGACATCTCCTCTGGAGGCGATGATTTCCTCATGGTTGATGGCGTAGCGGATGGCCTGCCGTACGCGCTTGTCGGAAAGCTTGGCGTTGGTGCAATTGAAGGCGAGCACGTATTTGTCGCTGCCGTCGGCCGCGGAAACCTTGTAGGTCTTGGCGTCCAGCGATTTCGCAAGCGTGGCGTTGACCGGGGAGAGCACGTCCACGTCACCGCTTTTCAGGGCGTTGACCGCCGCATTGTCATCGGTCAGGAATCGCAGGATCACGTTCTGCGTGACGGCCTTGTGTGCGGTGCCCCAATACTTCGGATTGGCCTTGAGCACCATCTTGCTGCTGGAGTCGAAGGATTCGACCGTATACGGCCCGGAGCCGATGGCCTCGGTTTTCGCGTCATACTTGGCCTGCTTGTCGAATACGAGACCCGGGCGGCCGGTCAGGTACCATAGCAGGTTGGAGTCGGGACTCGACAGCGTGAGTTGCACGGTGTCGGCGTCGACGGCTATGGCTTTTTCGAGGCTCGCCACCTGATTGGCGTTGTAGTACTGCTGCTCCTTGAGCTGATTGATGGACCATGCCACGTCTTCGGCGTCGAGCTTGTCGCCGTTGGAGAAGCTCATGTTCTTGTTGAGATGGAAGGTATAGGTCTTGCCGTCTTCGGAAATGTCCCAGCTTTTGGCGAGCCCCGGCTGCACCTGATTGTCGGAATCGCGCGACAGCAGCGCCTCGTAGACGTTGCCGATGAGCACCTGCTCGATGGCGGAACCGGATTGGTGGCGGATGTCGAGGCTGACGGGCGCGAGTTTGAGCCCGATGGTCACGGTATCGGCGGTATTCGCAGTGTTGGCGGATCCGTCGGTTTTGCCGCCGTTGCGCACCACCGCAATGCCGATGATGACGGCGAGTGTGACGACGGCTGCGATGATGATGGGGATCCACTTGTTGAATCCGCTGGGTTTCGGCGATTTGACGCGCGCGTTGAGCGTCGCGTCGGTGCTCGCCGCATTGGTCTTCGTTTCGGTTGCGCCGGTTTCGCCGTGCGCACCTGAAGGTTGCGACATGTTTGCTCCTATGTGATTGCGATGCATGGTTGACCGCCCATACCGGGTCGATCACCACTGTCTGATTCTACCGCTCGGCGTACCCGCGGCCGCATCCGCTTCGATATATACTTGACCTCGTCGTCGGCTCGCTCTATGGAAGGACCTGTGAAGCCATGACCACTGCGCATATTCTTCTTGGGGTCACCGGTAGCATCGCCGCCTTCAAGGCCTGCCATCTCGCCTCCGACTGGAGCAAGCAGGGCCATGAGGTGCGTGTGGTGATGACCGCGGCCGCGCAGGAGTTCGTCACTCCACTGACGTTCACGTCACTGACGCATACGCCGACACGCACGGCGATGTTCGCCGCCCAGCGTACTGACGGCGATGTTTCCGCAACGGCTATGCACTCCACGCAGATCAATCATGTGGATGACGCGAAGTGGGCCGACATTTTGGTGGTGGCGCCGGCGAGCGCCGATTCGATTGCGAAAATCGCATGCGGCATCGCCGACGATCAGCTGACGAGCACGATTCTCGCCTATGACGAGGGCCCGAAGGTGCTATGCCCCGCCATGAACGTGCACATGTATGCCAATGCCGTGACGCAACGCAATCTGCAAACGTGCCGGGAACTTGGCTGGACGATCGTGGAGCCGGAATCCGGCATGCTTGCCTGTCGCGACATCGGCAAGGGACGCATGGAGGAGCCGGCTGGCATCGAAGCGGCCGTGGCGGATCTGTTACACGGCGATCTTCCGGACAATTCGCTGCCGTTGAAGGGACGCAACGTACTGGTCACCGCCGGTCCTACGCAGGAACCGCTCGATCCGGTACGCTATCTGACGAATCATTCGACGGGCAAGATGGGCTATGCCATCGCCGAACAGGCGCGGGACATGGGCGCGAAGGTGACGCTGGTGTCCGGACCGGTTTCGCTTCAGGCGCCGCATGGCGTCGATGTCGTCAACGTGCGGAGCGCCCAGGAGATGTTCCGGGCCGTGCAGGATGCGTTTGCGAATGCCGACATCACCATCATGGCCGCGGCCGTTGGCGACTTCCGTCCGGCCGAGCGGTCCGCCGAGAAAATCAAGAAAAACGGACGCGAGCGCATTACGCTTGAACTGGTGTCGAATCCCGACATTCTCGCTTGGGCGGGCGCCAACAAACGCGACGGGCAGACGTTGTGCGGCTTCGCCATGGAAACGCAGGATCTTGAAGGCAACGCGGCGAAAAAGCTCGCTTCCAAGCATTGCGACATGCTGGTCGCGAACGATCTGCGCACGCCGGGCGCCGGTTTTGCCGCCGACACGAATGTGGTGACCGTGCTTCGGCCGGGATCGATCCCGGAGCGGCCTCATATCGAACATTGGCAGAAGATGAGCAAACGGAACCTGGCCGAACGTATGCTCACGGAACTTGCCGGACTGCATGTCGACGTGGCCGGCGAACAGGGTTCCCAGGAATCGTAAAGGAGTTTGGCATGCTTTTGATCGCAGTGGACATCGGCAACACCAACGTCGTGCTCGGATTCATCCACGATGGCAGGATCGCAGGCACATACCGCATCACCACGAAGGCGAACCATACCTCCGACGAGTATGGTCTGATGATCACGCAATTCCTTAAACTGAGCGGTTTCGCGCCGGGGGATGTAGATGACGTGATCATCTCCTCCGTGGTGCCGAAGGTCATGCATTCGTTCCGCGCGAGCATCGTGAAGTTCCTTGACATCGATCCGATGATCGTGGGTCCGGGCGTCAAAACCGGCATCAATATCCGCATAGACAATCCGAAAAGCATGGGTGCCGACTGCATCGCCGACTGCGCGGGAGCATATTACGAGTATGGCGGACCGATTCTGGTGGCGGATTTCGGCACGGCCACCACGTTCAACTATGTGACGGCCGACGCGTCGGTGATCTGCGGGCTCATCACCACGGGCATCCGAACCGGCGCGGCGGCGTTATGGGATGCGACCGCACAGCTGCCCGAGGTGGAGATCACGCGCCCGAAGTCGATTCTCGCCACAAGCACGAAACCTGCCATGCAGGCGGGCCTGTACTATAACTTCCTGGGCGGTATCGAACGCACCATCATGCAGTTCCATCGTGAGATCGACGAGGACTTCCGCGTGGTGGCGACCGGCGGATTAAGCCGCGTGTTCGCCGATGACACCGATATGATCGACATCTACGATCCGGAACTCATCTTCAAAGGCATGCTGCACATCTACGAACGCAACGTACGATAAGCACGGATCGGCCCTGACCGGAGCGACCGATCCGCCGCCTCCCCCTACATGCGGCCGCATGCTCGGCCTACCGAGCCTACTGAATGGTAAAGCCCTGATTGTTGCCGTACTCCTTCAGATCCTTCTGCCACAGCGCAATGCCGCTTTTCAGCTTAAGCCGGTCGGAGGAATCGGTGTTCTTCAAGGCGTCGCCGATGCCGGACGCATCGGTTTCACCACCGGCGGCGATGATGTTCAGCCTATCCTGTTCGCGACGCAGCAACGTGGCCCACTTGTAGGCCTTGCCCACGGTGGAGCGGAAGTCGCTTCGCGCATACACTTCAAAAGGCAGATACTGGTAGCCCGTCGTCACATTCTCGGCGGCTTGGGAAAGCACCCTGTTATATTCCTGCCCGCCGAAATACGGCACTTCGATGCCCCGGTCATCGGTCACCGTGGTCTTGCTGAGGAATTCCGCATCGGACAGGGTATCGTTGTCGGCCGGAAACGCTCCACCATCCACGCGCGTCTTGATGCCATCGGCTTCATGACATGCGTATTCGATGAACCGATAGGACGCTTCGGGCTTACGAGAACGCTGCAGCACGGCGAGCGCCGATCCGCCGTTTTCCGCCGTGGCGGCCTTGCCATCCGGGGTCGGCATCTGGGATACACGCCATAGGCCCGCGGTACCGGGCAAATCCGACATCAGCAATGACGGCATCCACGCTCCGGAGAACATGGATGCAACGGTGCCGTTGCCCACGGCTTCCTTCCATCCGTCGGACCAAGTGCTCAGACTGGTGTTGACCAGCCCCTCATCGATCATTTTCTGCCAGAATTCGGTGAATCTTCTCGTGCCCGAATCATCGGTCAGGTTGATGCTCACGTTCTTGCCATCGTTGGACGCGGAAAACGGACGGCCACCAGCCAGCCAGATCATCGCATCATAGAAACTGGCGTCACCGGAATCCGCCGTGATGTATACGCCGATTTCCTTGAGCTTCTTGGCCGCCTCATAATAATCGTCCCACGTACGAATCTTGGAAGCGTCCACTCCGGCCTGCTCGAACACATCCTCATTGTAGAAGAACGCCATCGGACCGGAATCCATCGGCAGTCCGTAGATGCGGCCGTTGAGCTGCACCGATGACCAAGTGCCAGGCGTGAAGAAATCCTGATAGTTATCGGCCCGACCGGTAATGTCGACCAACTGGCTGCTCACCGCATACTGCCGTAGCGCATAGTACTCGAGCTGCACCACATCGGGAGTGCCGTAACCATCCTGAATGGCATTGTTGAGCTTGTCATACCCGCTGGTGTTCTTCCAAATCACATGGATGTCGGGGTTCTCCCTTTCAAAACCGGCGATCACCGACTTCATGCTGGGCTCCCACGACCATACGGTGATTTCGGTACGGGTATCCTGGCTGGCTCCGCAGGCCGCGGCGCTCGCCGCCATAATGCCGGCGCAGCAGACGGCGACCAGTCGTTTCACCAGCTTCAGCCTCACGCCCGCTCCCCTCATCCTGTGTTGTGATGTCCTCATTCGCAATACGTTTCGAGTGTACGTCAGGATGATGGGTACTCAATCGCGTTACGGTAGAGATTTGCCAAAGATATGACATCTTTCCATGAACGTAAGATTGTTGCAAAATGTTGCAATCTCAACATTGTTCACGATAACATGATATGATTCCGGTAAGTCGCGCCGCATCTGCGAAGTCGCATGGACGGCGCCATCTCGTCCGCCTTGCCGGCAATCAGCTGTGCCGCCGTGGAATTCCACACATAGGACCGCTCCCCGTCGGCAGTTTGGACAACCATCCAATCTACCGACGCTCAGAACCACCTAGGCGTCGGTGGATTGGGCAGTCATCCAAACTGCCGACGCCTAGGCCACTTGAGCGTCGGTAGATTGGATGGTTGTCCAAACTGCCGACGCTCAGATGCACGTAGCCGTCGAAAGTTTAAGGAAACCCAAACCTGCCGACGGCTATATGTGATTGGCCTGTGTTACTTCCTGAGCACGATTACGCCGTTGGGCCGCACCGTCACCTTGCCATCGCCAACATCGGCGAGAGATGCGATGACCGGCCGGCCATCCTGCATGGCTTCAATCACGGCATGCGTGCGGTTGAACAGGAATACGAAGCGCGCCCCGCTCGCCTCGTCGACGCGTTCGACACGTAACAGCCCCGGATCGCTCGCTTCGGGAACCTCCACGCCCAACGAGGAGAATATCATGGGCAGGCTCCTGGCAATGCCATCACGGCCCAGACGGGCCCCGACATACACCGTACGTCCCTCGCCATATGCGTTGCCGACGATTGCGGGACGTCCGTCCATTCCCGTCCACGGATCATCCTTGAACGAGGCGATCACGGTGGCATGCTCGCCCACGGACGTGATGACGTCGGCGAAATCATGCGCCGTCGTGCCGTTGTCAAGATCGAGGTACTCGGGAATCCCCGGCCAATCGTCCCCCAATGGAGCGAATTCCTCGACCCTCACGCCGACCACATCACGAATCGACCCCGGATAGCCGCCAAGCCAGATATGATCCTTCTCGTCGGACAGGCCCGTGTAATACGTGACAATCAGCCTGCCGCCGCCCGCCACGTACTCGCGTACACGGCGCGTGGTCTCCTCCGAAAGGATGTACACGCTCGGCAGCACGGCCACCTCGTACTCGTCCCAATTCGAACGTACCGGCACGACGTCGGCGGTCACACCATTGTCCGCCAGCGCACGGAACCATGCGAGAGGCTCGTCGACATGACGGACCTTCTGGGTTGGGGTGGCGGTGTGTTCGCTTGCCCATTCGGACTCATAGTCGTACACTACGGCCACACGGGATTTCGCCAGCCTGGTGCCAAGCAGTCCGTTGTCCGCCAGCGCGTTCAGGTCGGAACCCAATTCGCACACGTCACGGAACACCTGCGAGTCCTCACCAGCGTGGGGAAGCATCGCGGAATGGAACTTCTCCGCACCCGCCTTCGACTGCCGCCACTGGAAATAGCACACCGCATCCGAACCCATCGCCACATGCGCCAGGGAGTCACGCACCAACTGCCCGGGTTCCTTGCGGTAGTTGATCGGACGCCAGTTGACCGCCGAGGTGGAATGCTCCATCAGGAACCACGGGTTCTTGCGCGAGATACCGTCCACTAGGGACGCGGAGAACGCCAGCTCGTCCAGATGTGCCTCTCCCGGAGTGAAGTAGTGGTCGTTGGATACGAAGTCGACCTCGCCGCCCCAATCGTCATAGTCCAATCCGGTGCCGCTCGCGGAGACCATGAAATTGGTGGTCAGCGGCAGATCCGGCGTGATTTCGGCCAGCGTATCGCGTTCCGCCATGTAGAACGCCTTGAGCGCGTCGGAGCTGAACCGCTTGAAGTCCAACAGCTTGCCCGGGTTCATGAAGTTGCCCTCGCCGATGAAACGCGGCGGGATGATCTCGGAGAAGTCGTTCATTCGCTGCGCCCAGAACGCGGTGCCCCACGCGTCGTTCACTTTCTCGATTGTGCCATAGCGTTCCTCGCACCACTGTCGGAACGCGCGCTCGGCGTCCTCGGAATAGTCGAACCGGTTGTGCCAGCCGTATTCGTTGCTCACATGCCAAGCCACCACATACGGGTTGTCCCTGTAATGTTCGGCCATCGCACGGCACAGTCTCAGCGCGTATTCACGGAACACGGGGCTGGTAGGCCTCCAGTGCTGGCGGGCGCCCGGCTGACATACATCACCGCGCTCGTCCTTCCACAGCACCTCGGGATGCGCTTGGGTGAGCCACATCGGCGGCGAAGCGGTAGCGGACGCCAGATCCACGGCGATGCTCGCTTTGCCGAGCTTGTCGATGATGCGGTCAAGCCAGCCGAAGTCATACACGCCCTCCTCCGGCTCGATCCGCGCCCAAGAGAAGATGCCCACGGACACCAGGTTCACGCCCGCCTGCCTCATCAGGTGGATATCTTCATCCCATACGTCCTCGGGCCACTGGTCCGGATTGTAGTCGCCTCCGTACCAGATGCGGTCCGGCCGGCCCGACAACGGCTTGGGCCAACGATGTGCTCTGCGCTGAGCCATGAATCACTCCTTCGTAACGATATGCAAGGCCGTCCACACCGCTTGAACCAGCGTCGACAGCCAAAATGTTTGCGTTATCATTCTAGCATCAAAGAGATACTCAGCAAATCAGCGCATGGCACATTTGCACTGTAGTCCTTTATAATGATTACGAAAACATATCTAAACCAACAATGGAACGCAATAATGGAACGCTCACGATCCGTATCCATGCAGGACATCGCCGCGGAAGCCGGCGTGTCCGCACAGACCGTATCCCGCGTGGCCAACGGCAGCAAAGCCGTCAAACCGGAAACACGCCAACGCGTCGAAGAGGCCATGGCAAAACTCGGCTACAGGCCGAACGCCGCCGCACGTGCGCTTAAACACGGCCGTTTTCAGAACATCGGCGTCGTTCTGTTCGACATGACATCCTATGGCGATTCACGAATCCTCAATGCCATTGCCGAGGCCGCCCAATCACAGGAATATGCGGTGACCGTGCAACGCATCGTCAAAGGCAACGGCCATACGTTGCAGTCAGCCGTCGAGCGGATGCGACAGCTGCCCGTTGACGGCGTGATCGTCGTACTGCAGGAATACATCGATGACTTCGACACCTACGAGCCGGACAAGGAACTGCCTGTGGTAATCATCGCAGAGGAGCCCGCCGCCCACTGCCCCACCATCGACGCCGACAACTACGGCTGCGCCAAAATCGCAGTTGAATATCTGCTTGAGCACGGTCATCGCACGGTCTACCATGTTGCCGGACCGGTCGTCTCTCGCGCGGCGCGCATCCGTCAGCAGGGCTGGCAGGATACGTTACGGAAGGCGGGAATCGCCATTCCACCGCTATATAGGGGCGATTGGAACGCCGACAGCGGCTATCAGGCCGGCCTCGCATTGGCGAACGAGCCCGACTGCACGGCGGTCTATGCCGCAAACGACCAGATGGCCTACGGTGCGATTCTTGGGCTACAGGCCGCGGGTAAACGAGTTCCGGAAGACGTGAGCGTGATGGGCGTGGACGATTCACTGGTCGGCATGGTACCGAGGCTGGGATTAACCACCATGCGCATGCCGTTCACCGAAATCGGACGTCAGGCCTTCGACATGATTATCAAACAATGCGAGGGTGGTCTCGTGCCCGCCAACACCAGGCGAACCGTCGCAACCACCCTCATAGAACGCGCTTCGGTCAGGTAAGGTAAGACCACAACGCAACATGCCTGACAACCGGACGGGAGATCGGCATATATTCGCTTACGCTTCGATGCCGAGCCGCTGACGCTCCTTCTTGGAAT
>UMGL01000151.1_pt1 | contig 19379 bp, 15 predicted proteins | sample 1965261 | NCBI WGS metagenome assembly UMGL01 (sample SAMEA4836071, study PRJEB28245) | human gut metagenome | biome: gut microbiome; material: fecal sample | place: Denmark | collected 2008 | reverse complement strand
ATTTACTGGCTAAACTATTGAGTTTTCAAGGCTTCATAGTTCTTTTTGGTGTGGGAAGTTTAAATATTAACTAATAATCCTTAGTATAGTAGGATTTAAATATTAACTAATAATCCTTAGTATAGTAGGATTGGGAACAGACACACAAATATTTTTATCACTTTTACTGATCAATTAGTTGCTTTTTTAAGCTGCTAGCCAGATTTGAACTGGCGACCTCCTCCTTACCACGGCGGTGCTCTACCTCCTGAGCTACAGCAGCGCCTTAATTGTAACATGCCGGCTTCTTTTCCGCAAAAGGATAAAAAGTAAACAAAAAAGAAAGTTTCCAACTGGAAACTTTCTAAAAATCTTTTTTAGCCCTTGATGTGCACCAGGGTGTACTTCTTCTTGCCCTTACGGATGATGACGAACTTGCCGTCAAAAGCAGCCGCCGGGTCAACTTCAAAGTCGGTGTCCTGGATCCGGTCGCCGTTGACATAGATGGCGCCGTTGTTAACGTCTTCTCGTGCCTGCCGCTTGGATGATTCAATCTTGGTGTCAACCAGGAAGTCAACCAGGTTCTTCTTTTCTGCCCCGCTCTCAGCGCTTGGCGCCTTGGCCAGGGCGATTTCTACCTGCTTGGTGGTCAAGTCCTTCACGTTGCCGGAGAAGAGGGCCTCAGTGACCGTTTGGGCTTCCTTCAAGCCTTCTTCGCCGTGAACGAACTTGGTTACTTCTTCAGCCAGGCGCTTTTGGGCTTCCCGCTTCCATGGTTCAGTCTTGACCTTTTCTTCCAAGGCGTCGATTTCTTCGTGGTTGAGGAAGGTGAAGTACTTGAGGTACTTGATCACGTCCCGGTCGTCCTGGTTGATCCAGAATTGGTAGAATTCGTAAGGACTGGTCTTTTCCGGGTCCAGCCAGACAGCACCGCCGGCGGACTTGCCGAACTTGGTCCCGTCGGCCTTCAGCATCAATGGGATGGTCAAACCAAAGGCTGGCCGGTCTGCCCCTTCCAGGCGGTGGATCAAGTCGATCCCGGCCGTGATGTTGCCCCATTGGTCAGCCCCGCCGATCTGCATCTGGACGCCGTGGTCCCGGTTCAGGATGTAGAAGTCGATGGCTTGCAGGATTTGGTAGGAGAATTCAGTGAAGGAGATCCCGTTTTCCAGCCGGCTAGCCACGACTTCCTTGTTCAGCATGTTGTTGACCTGGAAGAGCTTGCCGTAGTCGCGGAGGAATTCCAGCAGGGTCATCTTGCCCAGCCAGTCACGGTTGTTGACGATGCGGAAGTTTTCCGTGCCAAAAAGCTTCACCATCTGCGCCGTCAAAGCTTCTTCATTGTGCTTGATCGTTTCTTCAGACTGCAGGACCCGCTCAGTTGACCGGCCGGATGGGTCACCGATTGACCCCGTGCCCCCGCCGATAACGATGACTGGCTTGTAGCCGGCCAGCTGGAATCTCTTCAAGATCATGAAGGGAATCAAGTGACCGATGTGTAGGGAGTCACCCGTCGGGTCAGTCCCGCAGTAAAGGGCCAGGTCGTCATGCTTGGCCAGGTAATCCCGCAAGCCTTCCTCGTCGGTTTCCTGGTTGATGGCGCCGCGCCATTTCAAATCTTCCAAAATGTCAAAATTAGCCATTTCTGCCTCCAAATAAAAAAGTCCCCGGATCAAAAGATCCAGGGACGACTAAATTCTGTCTTAGCCGTGGTACCACCCACGTTCGCACAAAGTGCCTCTTGGGAGCTTCTTAACGGGGTTCTCCTTCCCCGCGCTGTATTTCGTCTGCCTGGCCTGTCTAGCTCGCACCAACCGCTAGTTCTCTGAACGCTGAACCAAGCAGCTACTTCATTGTCGCGTTTTTATAAAAATAACATGAATTCGCCTTCGGGTCAAGCCTATAAAAGCCAGCGGGCCAAAAATCTGCTCCTGCGCAAGAGCCAGACGATAGCGAGACTGCTGGCAAAAATCAAAATTACCAAGCCAGGCAGCCAGGCAGAATTACTTGCCGCCAGCTGCCAGACCGGCGTCTTACCCCAGTAGTAAATCAATAACGGATGCAGCAGGTAAATGCCCATGACAGACCCGGCCAATTCCCCTAAAACTTCTTCTGACCAAAGCCGGGGCTTGAGCATCTGCAGGCTGAGAAAAACCGCGCTGCTCTCCAGCAGGACAAAAAAGGAATTATAGCTGTACAAGGTCAGGCGCAAATGGCCGGCCTTCGCCGTCAGCCAGCCAGACAAGCCGATTGTCGCTCCAGCCCCCAGCAGGCCCAGGGCCTGGACAAAATACAGGTTGCGCTTGCTCATGTGGGCCTGGCTAAAGTAGTAACCAGCCATGTAGTAGCCCCCAAAGCCCATTACCGTTTGCAGGTCCAGCTTGCCCAGCAGGCGCTTAAAAGCGGCAAGCGCGTCAGCCATATGCTTGGGCGGGTTTGGCCAAAGGCGGATTAAGTCCAGGCCGGTCGGCAAAAGCCAAGCAAAGAGCAGGGCCAGCAAGAGGTAGTATTCGAGCAGCTGCCGCCTTCTGGCCAGCGGCCGCAAAAGCGGCGTCACCAGGTAAAGGCCGGCAATCATCGGCAGATACCACAGGTGGTCATAGCTGCCGATCAGGAACTTAGCCACGGTCACGAGGTCGCCCTCCTTGGCGAAATAGTACCAGCCACAATAAATCAGCTGCCAGATTAAGTAGCTGACTACGATCCGGCGCAGGTATTTTTTAAAAAGCTTTTCCCAGCTCAAGTCAAAATCCGGATTCAGAAAAATAGCCCCGGAAATCATGATAAAAACCGGCACGCAAAAGCGGCTCAAGCCGTCCCAGAAGTTGAGGATCTGCCAGTTTAAGCTCGCGTAATCCTGCCGGTAGAAGTTGAGAGACGTGGCCACATGGATAGTGATTACCCCCAAGATTGCCACAAGGCGGAGGTAATCGAGATAGGCGACGCGCTGCTTATGAGCCATCATTGCCCCCTTTTTTTATTTCAAAAGACAAAAAAAGGGACTAATCCTCCTTAGTCCCTTTTATTGCAATAAATCAAATTATTTCTTCATAGTGTAGAAACCCTTGATCTTCAAGGCATAGGCTGAACCAGCTGTCATGTCGTATTGGATCATTTCGTAGTCCTTGAGCAGGGCTTGTTGTGAGCTGGTCAAGGTCTTCGGGTCAACTTCCTTGCCCTTCTGGTCAACCAGGGTAAAGCCGGTGTCATCGCTGTAGCTGATCGTCAAGGCTGGCAGCTTCTTGTGCACTTCAGTTAAAAGTGCCTGGTAAGCCGTAACCTTGCTGTTGGTTTGTTCCAGCATCATGGCGATGAAGTCACTGGTGTTGACGTAGTTGGTCTTGGAAGTCAGTTTAGCCTTAGCCCCGTGCTGACGGGCGTACTTGTTGGAGTAGATGAAGTAGCGGGTCGAGTGCATTTGGACCGGGTACTTAGACGTGTATGACTGGGAAACGATTGACGGGTAGTGGTCACCGTAGAAGACCAGGGTAATTGGCTTCTTGATCTTGTCAATCTGCTTGATGAACTTCTTGACCGCCTGGTCAGTGTAGTGGGTCCCCATGATGTAGGTCGCCACTTGCGTTCTGATGCTGCCGTCGTCAAAAAGATCACCGGAAATCTTGCCGGCATAGTAGTTCTTCGGGTACCAGTTGTTGTACGGCATGTGGTTCTGAATAGCAATCAGGTTGATGAACTGGCCGCCCTTGCGGGAATTGATCTGCCGCAAGCCGTTGGCGTAAGTCGTGAAGTCGGAGTTGTAGGAACTGGTCCCCAGCTTCTTTTGGTCCACGATCTTGTACTTGGAACCAAGGTAAACAAACTTGTTGAACTTGAAGCGCTTGTAGTCTTCAATTCTTGAGTAGTAAGTCCCGATGAATGGGTGAACTGCTGAAGAGTAGTTGAAGTTGGCCCCAATGGTTGGGTAGTACTGGTACTGCGGCACGACTTGGACGTAAGGAGTCAAAGTTGTGTTGAAGGAGCCCATGTTAAAGCCAGTCAGTGATTCCCATTCCATGTTGGCCGTACCACCACCGTAGCCGGCACTAAGCATGCTGCCGTAAGTGGTCGTCTTCTTCAGTGAGTGGATGTAAGAAATAGGATCCTTGGTCCCCTTGGCGAACTTGATCGTCGGGAAGGTATATGGATCGATGAAACTTTCACTCAAGTTAAAGATCACAGTCTGCTTGGACAAATCGTTAGTCCGGGTCTTGTTGATCTGGTCAGCCACCTGTTGGTACTTCTCATAGAGCTTCTGAATCTGGCTCTTGGAGTAGTTGCTTGGCTTGTCCATGATCTGCAAGTCGATGTAGTTGAGGAAGTTCAAAATTGGCCCGTTAACCTGGATATCTCTTTCCGGGTTCCGGAAGGACTGCTTGTTGTCAAAGGCCCGGTTCAAGCGGTAAATAGCTGAGCCTTGGTGGTTAAACCACTTCGGCGTCATGAAGAGGGCCAGGCTGGCCAGGGCCCACATCCCCCGCCGCTTCCAGTTGCCGCGCTTCTTGACCTTGAACTTGACTTCGCAGAAGACCATCAAGGCAATAACGGCAGCCAAAGCCAGCAGGATCATGATCAAGGTCTTCTGCCCCCCAATCATGCTCAGCAAACTGTCAGCGTTGGTTACTTCAGACAGTTCACTTGGGTAAATTGGCTCGCCCCTGAGGTCAAGCTTGATCTTGTTGGCAACCGCCCAAGCGATCACGACCGTGGAAGTCGTGATGAGGGAAACCCAGTATCTGGTCGTGACGAAGTAAAGGATGGTGAAGAAGGCGTCAATAAAGATTGTCGTCAAAATCAAGGCCCCCAGCTTGGTCCCAACCAGCCAGACTACGGCGTTGACGTTGGAAGCAGTCGTGATCTGGATCCGCATATTGTCGGATTCAACCAGGAAGGAAGCAAAGGACAGGATAAAGAAGAAGGTCCAAGTCAAAAGGTTGGTCCGGTGGTGGTAGTACTTCATCCAGCCCCAAAGGCGGTTAAAGGCCCCTTCAGCCGCTGCCCCGAAGCTCTTGCTTTCATACAAGAAGCGGTTGATCCGCTTAACTGGCTTGAAGCGCCACAAGTAGCGTTCAATCAGCCAGTGCCAGGCAATAGCAATGACCAGCATGATCAAAATCGTGATCATCCGGTTCAATTGCCGGCTGCCGGTACCGTACTTAAAGGAAGACATAAAGGAGTTGGCATCTGGTACCTGCATGAAGATGATCAGCGGAACCAGGAAGTCCAGGTCCTTTGCTTCCAAAGCCTTGATGGCCGGCCGGGCAAAAGCAAAAGCGGCCAAGGCAATAATAAAGATGAAGGGTGAAGTCACGTTGAGCAGGAACTGGTAGTTCCATGATGACGGGTTGGCCCGCCAGGACATGATCTGTGACCAGTAAACGGCGTTAAAGCCGGCTACCCCGACGATTACCAGGCCAAGGGAAAGGATACCGGCCACAATAAAGATGGCCGTTTGCTTGATGGAAAAGTCAACCTTCCCTAAGAACATCCCCCAGGCAAATGGCAGAGCCAGGTAGAGACCATAGATGGAGTAGTTCATCTCGTAAGTCCCGGCTGACAGGGTAAAGCCCAGCAAGGTCAAGGCGATCAAAATGATCAAGCTCTGCTTCTTACTGAACTTCTCCTGCCAGTCATAAATGACCGGCTGCACCAGCAGGCCGAAGACCAGGCCCGTCATCAAGACGGAAGTCGAGGTCAGAATCGGGAAGAAGATACCCCAGAAGCGCCAGGCATTTAAGTGCCATGGCTTGGAGATAAAGAAGACAAGATAGTAGGCCAAGAGGGTTACTTCCATGATAGCCCAGGCCCTAAAGCCTTCGTTAAAGCGCAGCTTGCGCTTGCTGTAAACGGCCCCGAAGACCATTGGAATAAACCAATAGGTCGCGCTTTCCACGATTAGTGGCAGGTGGCGCAGGTAGGTAATTGAGCTTTTTAGCATGCTGCTCTTGAAATTAAACATTTGCAGCAAAAGCACCAGAGCTGCCAACAGCAGGAAGCCGTACTTCAGCAGGTTATGAATTTTTCTGGATTGTGTTTGTTCACTCATCAATATCGGAATTATTCTCTTTCTTTTGCAAATTCATTATCCATTATACTCAGTTTTTCTTAAAAAAAGACCAAGAAATTATTTCAATATTCCCAACTTCTTCTTGATCGTATATAAAATATCGACCCGCTTGCCATGGCCCGTGAAAAAATCCCGTATATCGTAGCGGAACTTGAAGGCCATGACCGCCGTCATGATCAAGAAGACCAGGCCAGGTTCAAGCGACTTGGCCAGCTGGTAAATACTGAAAGACAGCATGAAAACCAAAGGCGGGATAGTCAGGTTCTGCATGATTGCGGTCAAGACCAAGGCTATTAAAAGAGTAATAAGCCCCGCCCGCCAGTCGTAGAGAACCGTAACCATGGCCGTCACGGCCACCGCCTTGCCCCCTTTAAAGTCGTTAAAGACCGGGAAGCAGTGGCCTAAGACCACGCCCAGGCCCGTATAAGCCGTGAGCAAGTGCTGGTGGTAGATGGCATAGACCAGACAAATGGCCAGCAGGGTCTTAAGCAAGTCGCCGATGCAGGTCAGAATCCCCGCCTTCTTGCCGAAAACCGCCCCCATGTTGGCCGTGCCCGGGTTGCCTGACCCGTACTTGGTCGGATCCTTGTGCAGGTAGTACTTGCCCACGAACATGGCGCTGATAAAGTTGCCAAACAAATAGCCGATAATTACTGCCAAAAATTTGCTAAGCACCTTTAATAGCCCCCTGAAAACGGATTGGTATTGTAGTTGTAGTTATAACTGTAGCTATAAGTCGTATCGTAATTTGCGGTGCCAGAATAAGCAGTATTGCCAGAGTAATCTGTACTGCTGGAACTAGTGCTGTAGGCAGTTGTACTGCTGGATTTAGAGCTGGAGCTGGACTTTGAACTTTTCTTGCCGCTCTTGACGCTGTCAGCCGTTGTGCCCGGATCATAGATCGTGTAGTTCTGGGTCTCACCGCTGCCAAACTTAAAGCCAGCGGTCTCGTTTAAGGTATTCAGCTCGGTTTCCCGGTTGGAGACGGTCGCTGTCTTCAAGCCCAGCAGCTTTCTGATCTTGTTGGAAATCCGCTGCAGTTCACTGGTTGGCGCGATTTGGTAGGCCGCGCCGTTAACATAAGCACTGTAGCCGTGCAGGTAGTCGCTGTCGCTGGAAGAAGTGCAGTCTGAGTAGTTGGCCAAGATCGACTTCAAAGCCTGGAAGCTTAAGTTGGTCTTCACGTTTGATGACAGGTTATTGGCGATCTTGCTGAAGTTCATCAGTGAGTCTGCCGTGGCCAGCTTCTGGACCAGCTTGGTGATGACTTCTCTTTGCCGCTTTTGCCGGCCGTAGTCACCCTGCGGGTCATCATAGCGCATCCGGCTGTAAGCCAGAGCCGCCTGCCCGTTTAAGTGCTGGCGGACCCGCTTCTTGAAAGGAAAGCCGCTGTAGGTAAAGGTCAGAGGCGGCGTCACGTAAATCCCGCCGACATAATCGACCAGCTTCATCAGCCCGCCCATGTTGACCAAGGCGTAGTACTTGACCGGAATGTTCAAGAGGTTAGAGACAGTCTTCATGGCCATCTTGGCTCCGCCGATCGAATAGGCCGCGTTGATCTTCTGCACGTCGTTTGAATCATCGCCAACCATGTCAGCCATGGTGTCCCGCGGAATCGAGATCATCGTGTAGTTCTTCTTCTTCGGATTGACCACGACGACGATGATCGTGTCAGTATTGCCGCGCTTTTCCGTTCTGTCCAAGGCCCCGGTGTCGGTCCCTAAGAGCATGACGGCAAAAGGCTTCTTGCCGTTGAATTCGCCATAGGTCGTCTTAACCGCGTTTTCTGAGTCATAAGCCTTGTTGGCCGCCTGCTCAGCCGTCTTGTACAAATGGGCGGCATACAGGCCCACTCCGGCCGCAATGGCGCAGACAACCGCCAAAATGCCGATGATCCAGTTGCGGATCTGCTTCTGCTTGCGCTTTCTGGCATGCTGCCTGGTCTCAGGAATGCCTAGCTTGTCTTCTTTCTTCATAAATTGATACCTACTTAAAAAATGACATTAGTCTGTATTATAGCAAAAAAGCACCGCCAACTTTTGCCTGCGGCCTTTTCTTATTGAAATTGTAAAAAACAGTCAAAGCGGGCGCGCGATATTTTCCCGTAAGTATCCCTGTGCACAACTTTCCTATCTAAGCTATCATCTTAGCAAGCCATCTGTCAATCCTTAATCAGTCCAACAAAAAAAGCGAAGCCGGAGCTTCGCTTTAATTAGGGAAAGAGGACTTAGTCCAGCTTTTCCTTGCTTACAACGTTCAACTTGTCGTCGAAAGTGTAAACGACTGGTTCACCAGTCTTCATTTCAACATCCATGATGTCTTCGTCAGAGATGTTTTCGATGTACTTAGTCAAGGCACGCAGTGAGTTACCATGAGCAGCGATGATCACGTTCTTGCCAGCCAAAAGGTCTGGAGCAATGTGGTCTTCCCAGAATGGCATAACTCTGTCCAGAGTAACCTTCAGGTTTTCTGCCTTAGGAACGATGTGTGGGTCCAAGTTTGCGTAACGACGGTCGTTAGCTTGGCTGAATTCTGAGTCGTCAGCCAAAACTGGTGGCAAAACGTCGTATGAACGACGCCAAATGTGAACTTGTTCGTCGCCGTACTTTTCAGCAGTTTCAGCCTTGTTCAAGCCTTGCAAAGCGCCGTAGTGACGTTCGTTCAGTCTCCAGGACTTAGTTTCTGGAACCCAGAGTTGGCCGCTTTCTTCCAAAGCAAAGTGCAAAGTCTTGATCGCACGGGTCAAAACTGAAGTGTAAGCTTGGTCAAATTCCAAGCCGGCTTCCTTGATCAAACGACCAGCCTTCTTAGCTTCTTCAACACCCTTGTCTGACAAGTTAACGTCAACCCAACCAGTGAATTGGTTTGAAAGGTTCCATTCACTTTGACCGTGACGGATTAAAACTAATTTAGACATTAAAAAATCTCCTTTAGCAAATTAAACGTTTCACTAATTATTATACGGCCTCTCGCGGCCTTTTCAAAGTCCTAAAGGCAAAAAAAGCACTTTTTCTGACTGGAATCGCTAACAATTAGTCAGTGATTTGTTAGAATTGAAGAATAAGGATGTGATTCATACTATGCCGTCAAAGAAAAAGAAAATTCACCTGCTCACCCTTCTGGCCCTGGCCAGCCTCTTTTTAACAGCCTGCGCCAAGCCCAGCCCCCAGAGCCTGGTCAAAAAGGCCCGGCAGAGCAAGATTGCTAACTTCCAGCTGAAGATCGACGAACATTATTACACGGGAAATAAACCAGTCCGTTTTTACGGCCAGATCAACTACCAGCGATCTCCCTTCGTCATGCAGACGGACTTAACCCAGAGCGGGGACCAGAACGTCAAGATGTGGGTGGGCCAGCGCTATGCCTACGTCAAATACTATAAAGACCAGCAGGAAGCCTGGTACAAGGCCAAGCTCAGCCAGTTCACGACCATCTCCCACTTCCAGCAGCTGGTCAAGGACATGGACACCCTGACCCTCAGCCAAAAGAGCGCCAAGCTTTTTTCCGTCAGCCGGACAAAAAATGGCTGGCGGCTCAGCTACACGGGCAAGAGCCAGCGACTCTGGCAAGAGATCACGGAAACCAATGGCCTGGCCAGCCTGTCTAGCGACAGCCAAATGGCCAAGGCTAAGCTCCAGCAGATCAAGATGACCATCGACTTCAGCCAGAAAAAGCAGCTGACCGGCCTGGCCATCTATGCCAAGTACAAGGTTAAGGGGCAGACCAGCTCAACCAAGCTGTCCATGCTCAAGGTCAACCAGCAGAAAAAGCTGGCCATCCCCAAGACGGTCAGCAAAAATTCCGTCGACGTCAGCCGGCTGAATAAATAGAAAACAGAAAATACAAAAGGTACAAATAAGGAGGCAAAAAAATGCAACTCGGTATTATCGGCAGCGGCAAGATCGTTAGAGACTTCCTCACTGCCCTTCCCCTGCCCGGCTTAAAATTGGCTGCTATCGCCACGACCAAGCGGTCAGCAGCCACCGGCCAGGAACTGGCTGACCAATACGGCATCAGCCGGGTCTACGACGACTACCTGGAAATGCTCAAAGACGACCAAGTTGACACGGTTTACGTGGCCACCCCTTCCTCCATGCACTACCAAATGTGCCTGGACTCTTTGGCAGCCGGCAAGAACGTGATCTGTGAAAAGCCCTTCGTCTTCACGACTGAAGAAGCCTTAGAGCTCAAGCAGCTGGCCGACCAGAAGGGCTGCCTCATTACCGAGGCCATCACCAACCGCTACCTGCCAGCCTTTAAGTCCTTGGCCAGTGACTTGCAGCTTTTAGGCCCGGTTCACGTGGTCAGCCTCAACTACACCCAGTACTCTTCCCGCTACGACCGCTTCCTGGCCGGCGACATCGCCCCGGCCTTCAACCCCCGTCTGGGCGGCGGAGCCCTCTTGGACTTGAACGTCTACAACATCCACTTAGCCGTCAGCCTATTTGGGGCGCCTTTGGACGTCCATTACTTCCCTAACCTGCAAAAGGGCGTCGACACTTCCGGCGTTTTAGTCCTGGCTTATGATGACAAACAGGCCAGCTTGACCGCGGCCAAGGACTCCCAGGCCTTTGCCCACAACCCCTCTCTCATCGCCGGGGAAAAAGGGGCGATCAGCTTTATTGGCAGCCCGGGTGACATCAGAAGCTACCGGCTGGAAACGGCAGACGGGCAGACCGCCAAGAACTTTGACCCAGACCTGCACCGGATGATCCCGGAATTCACTGAATTCATCCGGATCTTTGACCAAAAGGACAAAGCCGCTGCTGACCGGGCCTTTGCCCACAGCCTGCAGGTCATCGCCGTCCTGGAAGCAGCCAGGGACTGCATGCCTTAAGGAAAAAGCAGAAAAAGCAAAACAGAAAAATAAATAATTAAAGAACTAGGGAAATAAACAAGAAAAATCGCTTTGCCGGCTGGCAGAGCGCTTTTTTGATATAGTCGTTTTCTATTCCCGGCTCAAAAGCTGGTGAATCCGGTCGGCTTCCCGCCAAGGGCCGCTGTAGATCAGTTCATCGCCCGGCTCGATCACGGTTGACCCGTGCGGGGAAATCCACTTGTCCCCCCGCCGGATCCGGGAAACGGTGATCTGGTCGACGAAGTCCCAGTCCATCAGCTGGCGGCCGGTGTAGGCCGAGTTTCTGACCACCACGTCGTACAGGGCATTGTTGGTGTCCGTGATGATCCGGTAGACGGCTGGTGATTCAATCAAGGCCCGGAGCATGGCCCCATGCAGGTTGTTGAAGGCAAAAAGCTCGATGCCTTCCTCTCTGAGCTGGTCGACCGTATCAGCCACGACCTTGCCCTGGCTGACGATGACCCGCTTGACTCCGGCCTGCTTGGCTGCCCGGCCCACTTCCAAATTGGCCTGGTCGTCAGTGAAGGTGGCCACGAAGATATCGGTGTCAAAGGCCCCGGCTGCTTCTAAAGTATCCACCTTCCGGTCAGGCAAAAGCTTCAAATTCTTGACCTTGCTCTTGTAGGTGTCGTATTTTTCCTTCCGGCAGGTCAGAACCTGAACTGAATACCAGGAGTCGTGCAGGTCCTGGTAGACGGTCATGGTCACGGCATTTAGGCCGAAGATCACGACCTTTTCCTTGATCTTGTCTTCCGGCGTCAAGGCAAAAGTTGAGTTGAAGACGATCGGGCAGGCGATGCAGACGATGACCGCCGCCAAAATGAAGGCACTGGACTGAGTCGCCGTGATGGCGTTCAGCTTCCGGGCTACCTGCAAGGTCGGCAGAACGATCGTGATCGTCGTTGCCGTTAAGAAGCCCCCGGCAAAAGCATTCCGCTTGTTAAAGGCCCGCATGTAGGTCAAAGTAACCGGCAGCTTGGCTAAGAAGAAGCAGATGACCAAAACCGGCAGCAGCATCAAGGCTTGCGGATTGGCGAAGAGCAGCTTCAAGTTGAGGTTGACCCCGGTCCGGATGAAGAAGATCGGGATAAAGAAGCCGTAGCCGATGGAAGTCAGCTTGTCCTTGGTCGCCTGGGTTGGCTCCAGCAGCTTCATGACCACCCCGGCCAAAAAGGCCCCCAGGATGTTTTCCGCCCCAACCTGCTCTGCCACCGTCACCAGGGCAAAAATCAGGAAGAAGGCCAGGCGGACGTCCAACTGGGTTGTGGCCTTGGTCACCTTGGCAAACCACAGGTAAGGCCGCTTAAAGCGGCGCAGAAGAATAATCGCGGCCACAAACAAGAGGATAATCAGCCAGAGCTTGCGGGCATCCCCGCCGTTAACGGTGGAATAGATGGTCAAAAGCAGCAGGGGAATAACTTCCCCCATGACCGCCGTCAGCAAGATCGTCTGCCCGATCGGCCGGCCCAGGATTTCTTTTTCCTTTAAGGTAGCGATGACCACGCCTAAGGCCACGGTCATAAAGATGATCGAAGCCAGGGCCACGTCGTTAAAGAGACCCAGGGCCTTCATCCCCAAAGCCAGCAAAACTGAGGCCACCGCTACCCCGCCAAAGGCGAAGGCAGCCACGACCATGGGCTTGACCTGCTTGCCGCTCTCTGACTTCCGGGCTCGGGTGTGCTTTTTCGGGCTCAGCAAGTCAAAATCGATTTCCATCCCTGACAAAAACATCAAGACAATGACCCCCAGGTTGGACAAAAAAGTCAGCTGGGAAGTCTGGGTAATCAGGTTCAAACAGCTCTTGCCCATCAAGATCCCGACGATGATCTCGGCCACGGCGGTCGGCACCGTGGTCACCCGCAAGCGGGCCATGACGATCGGAATCACCAGGGCCAAGAAGACCGTTAAAAACAGTGATAGTCCTTCCATGATAAAAAGTCTCTCCTCACTAATTGCATTTTTTCTATTATACAATAAGCCCGCAAATTAGTAAGAAAAAACGGACCTGGGCCAAGCCCAAATCCGTTTCTTGTCTTCAATTAAAAGTTGCCCGCCTTGATGTACAGGGCGGTCTGGCCGGAGAAGCCGACCATGTAGTAGTACTTGCCAGCCAGCTTGACCCGGCTGCCGTAAGTTACTACGGCCGTGCCTTTAAGGCGCTTAGCTTCGTTCCAGTTCCGGGCCCCCTTGACCGTGTACACGTAAGCGTTGTGAGTCAGAGTCCGGCTGGTCCCGTCGATATTGCCAGCCTTGACATACTTGCCGTTAGCGTACTTGTAGTACTTGGCCTTGCCAATCGTTACAGCTGACCCGTAGACCTTGAGGTATTGCCCAGCCTTCAGCATGCTGTCTGGCAACTTTTTGCCAGCAGCGCTGTAACTGTAAGAATTCCGCATCAAGCGCTTGCTCGTGCTGACTTCCACTGGCTTAGGCTGGAAATTGACTGCCTTGACATACTTGGCCACGTTATTGCTGGTAAAGCCAGTCATGTAGTAGGCCTTGCCCTTGATCTTAACCTGGCTGCCGTAGGTCGTGACCTTGCTCCCCTTTAAGAGCTTAGCCGTGGACCATTCCCGGCTGCCGGAAATAGTGTAGGTCCAGGCATTGCCAGTCAAAGTCCGGCTGGTCCCATCAATGTTGCCAGCCTTGACATACTTGCCATCAGCGTACTTGTAGTACTTGCTGCTTCCAATCGTTACAGCTGACCCGTAGACCTTGAGGTGTTGCCCGGCCTTCAAAGCCCTGACTGCCAGCTTCTTGCCGGAGGCATCATAGCTGTAGGCATTCCGCATCAAGCGCAGCTTCTTGGTCGTTACCGGCTGGGTAGCTGGAGCTTGGCTGGAACTATCAGTGCTTGAACTGGTATTGCTGCCAGTATTGGTATTCCCAGTATTTGAACCAGAGCCAGTATTAGTGTTGCCAGTGTTGGTGCCGGTACTTGCTCCCTGCTTGTTGTAGAAGTAGCTGATCAAGCTGTAGAAGTCGCTCATGGAGTAGCCCCATTTAGCAAAGTAGCTGTCCGGGTCCCCGTGGTCGGTCCCGCCCAGGTACTGGGAAACTTCATTGTGGGACCAAATAGTACCTGCCCCGCTCCTGCTTGCCCGGGATGGAGTCAAGTTGTATTTGTGCAAAAGGGTGGCGATGTAGTAGGCATCGTTGGCCACGCTCTGCACGAACTGGGACCGGGTTGAAACTTCACAGAGTTCAATCTGGATGTAGCGGACGTTGGCAATTGGGCCTGCCCCCCAGGTACCATAGTCAGTTGACATCAGCTGGATGGTCTGGGTGTTGTCGACCACGGCGTGGACGTAAGAGTAGACGCTGGTCCAGTTGTTGTTGAAGTAGCGGCCTTCATCCCAGGCCGTGGCGCCAGGAGTCGCCGTTTCGTGAACGACGATCCCTTCCGGCTTGCCGACCCCCTTCCGGTAGCCGAAGCGGCTGCCGTACTTCTTGCCATTGGCCACGCTGTTGAACTGGTTATATGACAAACCTGCCGCCTTGAGCAGGGTTTCCAGGGACTTGGTGCCGCTGTAAGTTGTCTTCTTGGCATCACTGTTGATTGAAGCCTGGGCAGTCTGTCCCTGGCCAAAAGTAAAGGCCAGGCCGAAAGCTGCCATTGCCGCCGCGGTAAAAAATCTTCTAAATCTCATTCAGTTTTTTCCCCGTCTGCTTAAAAGTTGGCCTTCTTAACATATTGGTTAAGACCAACGATGTAGTACTGCTTGCCCTTGATCTTCACGCTGCCGCCGTAGACAGTGTGGGTGCTGCCCTTGAGCCACTTGGTCTTGCCAACCCGCTTGCCCGCATTGTTGTAGATGTAGGCATTGCGCTTGAGCTTGCGGCTGGTCCCATCAAAGTTGCTTGCCTTGATGAACTGGTCAGCGCTGGCGGAGTTGACCCGGTAGTACTTGGCCCCGTTGATCGTGACTGACCCGTAAGTCGTCACGCTCTTGCCAGCCTTGACCGACTTAGCCGTGCTCTTGGCACCAGTACTGGTGTAGATAGCTGCTGAGTGCATCAGCACCTTCATTTGCCCGGAAACGCTGGCGGCATTGTCAGCACTTGGCGCTTGGGAGCTGCCAGTGTTCAAGCTTTCGCCGTTGATCCAGCCCAGGCCCTTGAGGTACATCCGCTTCTTGCCGTTGTAGTAAGTGTAGGTCTTGGTAACCGTTACGGTTTGGCCTGCCGTCACGTAAGACTTCTTTGGTGAAACAGAGTGGTCAGTCGGGTAGAGGTAGGTTGCCCCGGACTTGGCTACCTTGGCCGTGTAATTAGTGCCGGAGTAAACCGGGTCATACTTGGTCAAGTTGTAGGTCCCGATGTGGCTGATCAGCTTGGTCGCGTAGTTGGTGTCAGTCGCGTAGCCGGCAGCCTTGATGGCTTTAGCGGCAGCTGAAGCGCTTGAGGCATTTTCCAGCCAGGTCTTGCTGTAGCACAGACCTCCGTTGCCCAGGGTCGTCCGCATCTTCAAGCCGTAGTCATCAAAAGATGCCTGGTAGCTGCTGTACTTTCTGAAGGCAGCCGTGATGTAGTAAGTCTTGCCCTTTGAGTCCTGTTCAGCCGTCTTGACGCTATAGGTTGCACCGGTCCAGCCAGTAGCCTTCATTCCAAAGAAGTTGTTGGCCTGGGTGGACAGAGTTGAAGTCCCCCAGCCAGATTCCAAGGCAGCCTGGGCTAGCATCAAAGAGGCGTAGACGCCGTACTTCTTGGACGTCTTCTGCGCCTGCAGGCTGACTTTGCTTAAAAAGGCATCGCTGGTAGCTGATGCCTCAACTGCCTGATTTGAGAGAAACATGTTATTGGTCACTGGAACGGCGACGGAAGTCAGCATCGCTGCGGTAGCAAGTCCAGTCAAAAATCTTCTCTTCATTAATCTCCTCCTAATAATTTCAATCTTAACCTCTATTGTATGTGCTCAGTGCTATAGTTACAATCGAACGCGCATTCTGTAAAGTAAAAGTAACAATTTTCTTAAGCAATTACAATTTTTATAGGAAAAAACTGCTTTTTCCCCCTTTCCAAGCTAAGAAAGAAAATGCCAAAAGGCGGGGGCAAAGCTGCATAAAACATAAAAAGAAAAGAGGCGGCCAGGCCGCCTCTTGGGTATAAATTTCGCATCCGGCTAAAGCGGCCAGATCTGTCTAATGATTACTATCGTCAAACACACCCGTAACAGTACGTTCAATATAGTTTGCAGCCAGCGGCTCAGCATAGAGGACCTCCCCTTCCTTGACGAACACGCCCTCGCCGGCGATGGCGGCCGCGGCCTCCCGGACCACGTCCGCGCTCAAGCCCTTGACCGCGTATGGCAGGTTCAGGCTCTTCTTTTTGCCAGCACTGGACTTAAAGGTTAATTGCAATTCGTTAGTCGTAGTCATGATTTTTTCTCCTGTTTCTTACTCAAAAATTCTTTATCTGAAGTTTCCGCGTCAAAGAGTTAGGCCAAGGTCAAATTGTGCTTTTGGACCAGGGTCAAGGCAGCCAGTTCATCGCCTTGCAGCTTACTGATGGCCTGGCCCACCTTGACCAGGCTTTCCGGGCTGGCATCCAGCTTGACGTTTTGCAGGCTGCGCTGCATCTGCCCCTTGTCATACTTTTCGGCCTTGAAGGTGTATTGAATGCTTTGGTCAGCTAAAGTGAAGTTCATTTTTTCTCTCCTGTTTCTGTAAAAAATCAATCTTGCCGCGAAGCAACGGGCTTCGCTCCGGCCGGCCCCGGCGCCTTGGGCCTGCACTGATACTAACGTTTCAAGAAGCAAATGTCGGCCACTTTTTGTTAAGGAACAATTACAAGTTGGACTGGCTGCCTAAAGCAGGTGGCTGATCTGGTATAATTGGGAAGATTAACGAGGAGGTTATTTATGAAAAAATCGACTATCTGGTCCATCGTTGTGGTGGCCGTACTCGCCTTGGGCGGGGCTGGCGCCTACTTCTACTCCAGCCAGCAAAAGCAGAGCCAGGAGCAGACAGCAAGTTCCAGCTACTCCAGCCACATGCAGGCCGGCAAAGAGGCCGTAAAAGCCAAGAAGTACAGCCAGGCCGCTGACGAATTTGACCAGGCCTACCAGGCTAAGGCAACTGCCCAAGCCAAAAACTACCAGGCCCAGGCCGAAAACCTGGCCGACTCCGTGAAACTGGCCAAGACGACCGTCAAGTACGCCAGCGCCTTGAACCTGGCCCAAAAGGCCCAGGAGCAAAATGGCGGCTACAGTGTCATGACCAGCCAGGCCAAAAAGCTGGTTAAACAGCTCAAGGCCGTCAAGGACAACTACGACAGTGAAATCAAGCCGCTCTTAAACAAGGCAGCCAAGGCCATGGAAGACGGCGACTACGACAGCGCCGTTTCCACCTACAGCAGCATCTTAGACCTGCCTTACATCAACGGGGCTTACTACGCCAAGGTCCGGTCTAATGTCAAGGACCTGCTCAAGGAAGCCAAGAGCAAGCAGGAAGACTCCAGCTCCAGTTCTGAAAGCTCCAGCTCATCCTCTTCAGACTCTTCCAGTAAGTCCAGCAGCAAGGAATCCAGTTCCAGCTCATCTTCTGCCGCTTCCAGCTCAGCCAGCTCTTCCGGCAACCAGGCTGAAGGGTCCGGGACCAGCAACAATGACAAGGTTGGCGGCAGCACCGTGACCAGCCGGGACGTCCAGCAGATCCGCACCCAGCTTGACAACCTGGGCGAAAGCACTGCCGGCTGGAGCCCGCAGGACCTGATCAACCTGTTCAACTACGCCTACCAGCAGGGCCACACCACCATCGACTCCATCACCAAGGATGACGTCGAGGGCTACCTAAAGTCGGGCAAATAAGAAATAAATCAGCGCCAGGCCTTGACTTATGGGGCCTGGCGCTTGCTTTCTGGCCTTAAAGCCGTTAAAATTACTATTGACCTTATAGACTTTTATTTAAAAAGGAGCTACAACTTTGGCAGAAGAAGAAAAGAAAATCCGCAGCAATGAAGACATGTTCAAGATCGTGATGCCTGAACCAGAACGCGTAACCATGCCAGCACGCGAAGTTGCCGACCAGCCGGCTTACCTGGTCAACTTCGCCAACTTCTACGTTTCTTCTTTCGAACGCGACGACCTGGAAATCATCAGTGAATTTGACGAAGACCACAACATGGTCAACATCAACCACTACCTCCTGCTCAACCAGCCATTCTCCCGCAAGAACCTAGTCAAGCATGTGCTGATCGACCACGCCCACAATTTCCAAGCCATCCTCGACAAGATGACCGCAGAAACCGGCGTTGACCCGGAAGCGATGACTACTTACGAAGACTGGAGCAACTGGTACGAAGGCGTTCGCGCGAAGATTGAAAGCAGTTTGTCCTAAAGGGCTTGAAACTTTACTCCAAATATAAGAAAATTACAGTAAAGAGAATGTCTCCTGGCATTCTTTTTTTACTTGTTAAATCTAAGCAAAAGCTTTAAATTTGTTTTTTAGTGTATCACAGGCTTTTTTAAAAGTTTGAGGAGTATTTAATTGCTATGGAAGTAGAAAATAAACGCGATCGCATGACGACCGCCGGCCTCTTGATCGCGATTGGGATTGTCTACGGCGACATCGGGACCAGTCCCCTGTATGTCATGAAATCCGTAATCGCCGGCAACGGCGGGCTCAATACGGTCAGCCGGGACTTGATCATCGGAACCATTTCCGCGATCCTGTGGACCGTGACCTTGCTCACGACGGTGCAGAACGTGATTATCGCCTTGAAGGCAACCAACCACGGCGAAGGTGGTATCCTCGCCCTTTACACCTTGATCAGACATAAGGCTGCCTGGCTGGTCTGGCCAGCCCTGATCGGCGGGGCCGCTATCCTGGCCGACGGGACTCTGACCCCGGCCGTGACGGTTACCTCTGCCATTGAAGGGCTGAAGGGGCTGGAATTCGGCAAGGGCAACGTCCCGATCAGCAACCAGACCACGGTCCTGGTCATTACTATTATTATTTTGCTAGTGCTTTTCTCCATCCAGCGGATGGGGACCAGCATCATTGGAAAGGCTTTCGGTCCAGTCATGCTTGTCTGGTTCGCCTTCCTGGGCGTCATGGGCTTGATCAACATCGGCAGCAACTGGTGGATCCTGCAGGCCTTGAACCCTTACTACGCGATCAAATTGCTCTTTAGTCCTTACAACAAGGCGGGCTTAGCGATCTTAGGGTCCATCTTCCTGGCCACCACGGGGGCTGAAGCCCTTTACGCCGACGTCGGCCACGTCGGCAAGGGGAACATCCTCGGCTCCTGGCCATTTGTTTTCGTCTGCCTCTCCCTGAACTACTTAGGACAAGGGGTTTGGATCTTAAACAACACCAACCTGCACTCAGCCACTGAAATCAACCCCTTCTACGCCATGATTCCGGAAAACATCCGGCTGGCATCAATCGTTCTGGCTACCCTGGCAGCGATCATCGCTTCCCAGGCCTTGATCAGCGGATCCTTCACCCTGGTGGCGGAATCAATCAACCTGAAGTT
>UMGL01003627.1_pt1 | contig 19757 bp, 19 predicted proteins | sample 1965261 | NCBI WGS metagenome assembly UMGL01 (sample SAMEA4836071, study PRJEB28245) | human gut metagenome | biome: gut microbiome; material: fecal sample | place: Denmark | collected 2008 | reverse complement strand
CACGATTTTGTTAAACCAACACTAAATGATGTAGAGCCAAAATTTCATCGCTTTTTTTAATGGTTTTACAAAGAAAGATCGTCTATAAATGATGGGAGGGTTAATATGGAAAAGATAAAAGAGTATTTGACATTATACTGGCGACTAATAATACCAATTGTGATATTAATTATACTTGGTGGGACTTTTTGTTACTCTAAGTGTGGATATCACTGGGATTCACAAAAGTCATTAATAAATAATCAACAAATAAGTAAAGGGCAGTCTAGAAATAGTTCTAAGCCTTCTGCTGGTCAGAAAATATGTGTTGATATTAAAGGAGCTGTGAATCGTCCTGGAGTATATCATTTAATGCGTGGATCAAGAGTAGAAGAAGCAATTTTTGCGGCAGGTGGGAGTAATAACGATGCTGATTTAAATCAGGTCAATTTGGCTAAAGAATTAGCAGATCAACAGGTAGTTAAGATTCCTAAAGTCGGTGAACAGTTATTACAAGGAACTTCTAATGACATGTCACTGCAAAACAGCAAGGATAAAATCAATTTAAATAATGCTACTAAGGATGATTTGACGAAAATCGACGGCATTGGAGATAAAAAGGCTGATAAAATTATCGAGTATCGTTCACAACATGGCGGGTTTAAATCGGCAGATGACCTAAAAAATATTAATGGTTTTGGAGATAAAACAGTTGCTAAATTAAAGGATCAAATTTCAGTTTAATCTGATGAATACAGAATAATTTGCTATACTTAACAACAAAAAAGGGGGATTGGGCATGAAAAAAAGAATTGACTGGGATCAATACTTTATGGTTGAAGCAGGGTTGGTTGCTTCGCGCGGAACTTGTCAGCGCTTATCTGTAGGAGCTGTGCTAGTTCGTGATAAACGAATTATTGGTAGTGGTTATAATGGTTCCGTAGCCGGTGATGATCATTGCATTGATGTTGGTTGCTATATGCGAGACGGACATTGTGTTCGAACTATTCACGCTGAAATGAACGCACTGTTGCAGTGTGCAAAATTTGGGACACCAACGGATGGTGCGGTTTTGTATGTAACAGATTTTCCATGCTTACAATGCACAAAAAGCTTGTTACAAGCAGGAATTAAGCAAATCAATTATTTACGAAACTACCATAATGATGAATATGCAATGAAGTTAATACACCTAAAGAACGTCAAACTAAAGCAAATTAAGTTAGATCCTAATATTTTAGAAGAGGTAGATCTGGATCAATATATTCATCCAGATAAAAAATAATAATTACATATCATTATTTTTCTGTGCAGTTGCTAGTTCTCTAGTTGCTGCCATGTTTATTCTATAATGGTTGGTTAATCACTCCTTTATTGTTGTTAGTATTATTAAGAATTTGGTGGTTACACAGTAGCAAAACCTCATTATTGGTGTTAATTAGCGTAGTTGCCATGATTTTCAGATGTTCGTGGATTATCTATAATGGGCATCGTCAAACCGTTACCCAGGAACGTAATGTCATTCAAACACTGATAGTACAACCTGATATGGTTAAAATTAACGGCAACTTAGTTACCACGGTTGCTAAAACAAATAATGGCGAAAAATATCTATGTAATATTACTGTGACCAAAAAAACATTACTAGACGAGTTGAAAAAGGCAACGGGAACTATAGCTATTAATGTTAAAGGGACTATCCAGCCGATTTCACCAGCTACGAATTAAAATAAATTTAACCCGCATAAATTTTATGAAACGCAAAATATTTTTAATGCTTTTAAAGGAAAAGCCGGAAGTATTAAAACAGTTAATGATTCGAAGATCACCTTTTTGCATGTACAAAGGGCTAAGTTGATACACTATTTTCAAGCTTTTCCTCGTCCGTGTAATTATTTTTGTAACCGGTTATTATTAGGGTACAGTGATATCGAAATGAATGAGACCGTAAAAGCGGTTCAGAAAATTGGAATTATTCATTTATTTTGTTTATCGGGATTACACGTCAGCGTGCTATGTTCCCTCGTCAGACAATTACTATCAATATTTAATATTACAAGGGAACGAATTAATCTCATTCAAATAGTTACATTACCTGCTTTTTGGATAATCGGTGGACAATCGACGAGCTTAACTCGCGCCGTTATCATGCTGGAATTGGGTTTACTTTTCCGCATTGATGGAATTAAAATGCATGATGTTTGGTCTCTAGGATTGCTAATTCATACTTTTATGGCACCAGGAATACTGCTTAATTTAGGCGGCCAGTTAAGTTATTTATTATCATTTGCATTATGTCGATTTAAGTGGACAAAAATTTGGCGACAGACGGTTGATCTTAATTTAGTTAGTTTACCAGTGTTATTAAATACTACATATCAAGTTCATTATTTAACGACACTTCTAAATTATATTATGATTCCATTGTTTTCTTGGGTGATTCTTCCAGTAACTCTCTTGTGTGCTGTAATTGGTCCAAGGATCCCATTAATAATGAAAGTATGTAATCAAGGATTAATCGTCTATCAAAAAATAGTTCACTGCTTATCAGAAATTCCCGGATTAATAGTTTTTGGGAAGATGCCTGATTGGTTGTGTATAGGTTTAGTAATCTGTACTTTAATATGGCGCGAAGGAGAATTTGCACCAACACTTGTGCGAAAGACCATAATTCTGGGTTATATACTTGGATTTTTATGGATTCATTTTCCAATTCATGGAGAAGTAACCTTTTTTGATATTGGACAAGGTGATAGCATACTAATTCGCGAGCCTTTTAATCGAACGGTTTGTTTAATTGATACTGGTGGTCAATTACACTTTAAAACTCCTAGCTGGCAAGAAAGTATTACAACGACTGATGGTTCTCAGAAAATAAGCATTAATTATTTAAAGAGTAAAGGAATCACAACAAATGATGCTGTTCTGTTAAGTCATAGTGATGAAGATCATATTGGATTTTAAAAAACGATATGTCAAGAAATGAAAGTGAAATCAGTTATCGTTCCGTCGGGAATGGAACATTTGACTAAGTTTACTAGGAAAATTCCGTCAGATGTTAATGTTGTACCTGTTACTAATGATGACAGTTTTAGTAACATTCCCTTAAAAATTTTGCATCCATCCAAAAAAGGTCGTGGAAAAAATGAAGATTCAATGGTCTTATATGGTCAATTTGGATTGAAAAGCTTTATTTTTATGGGTGATTTGGATTGTCGTGGCGAACGGCAAGTATTGCAAGATTACCCGAGCTTAAAGGTAAATATAGTAAAATTAGGTCATCATGGTAGTAGAACGTCGAGTGATCCCAATTTTATAAAACAATTAGAACCAGAACTGGCAATTATTTCTGCGGGTCGACATAATCGTTATGGTCACCCCAATCAAGAGACTTTGAACACATTGAAAATGGAAAATATTTCTTCACTCTCAACTCAAAATCAAGGTATGATTAAGTATTGTTATGGCAGTGGTTATGGATATTTCAAAACGCAATTAAAGGGAGATGAGTTTAATTGGATGCACTGACTTTGGAAAAGCAATTAAATAATGCGCCAGCGGCACCAGTTTATTTAGTATTGGGTACTCAATCAGCCATTATTAATAATGTGAAAGAGTCATTTACTAAGTTAATTCCTTCTGCAGAACGAGTGATGAATGTTGGTAGTTATGACTTAGAGGAGGAGGGACTAGACGAAGCATTAGATGATGCAATGTCAGCGCCGTTCTTTGGTGAAAAACGGTTAGTATTTTTAAATAAACCGAATTTTTTAACTACTAACGGTGGTAAATCAAAAGTTAAACAGAATCCTGACCTATTAAAAAATTATTTGGAGCATCCTCAGCCGACAACAATCTTAGTAATTTTAGCTCCTTATGAAAAACTGGACGGGCGTAAGGCGGTTGTAAAGCAGTTAAGAAAAAGCGCGGTAGAAGTTGAAGCTCATCCTTTAAAAGAACAAGATGCTAAAGAGATGGTTGAACAGGTCGTTTTAAATGCTGGATTTCATTTTGATGATGGGGCACTGAATGAGTTAGTAAAGCGTACAAATGCTGATTATAGTTTGATGCTGGCTAACGTAAAGAAATTAATGCTATTGGACTACGAGTCAAAGGAAATAGACCAAAAGTCAGTTAGTGAGCTAGTCCCACAAACATTAGATAGTAATATATTTGACCTGGTAACAGCGGTCTTAAGAAAACAACAAGATCATGCACTTGATCTTTATCAACAGTTGTTAGATAGTCAGCAGCAACCTCTCCAGATCAATGCTGTGTTAGTGAGTCAGTTTAGATTATTATTACAAGTAAAAATTTTGAGTTCTCGTGGTCTTAGCCAAGGAACATTAGCTAATAAATTAGGTGTTCATCCCTACCGTGTTAAATTAGGTCTTCAAACCGTTAGAAATTTTTCATTAACATCATTGATGAATGCATATTTAGGATTAATTCGGTGTGAAAAAGCATTAAAGACTACGTCTCGGTCACCAGAGTTGCTGTTTCAATTATTTATGTTACAGTACTCCCAGCAAGTGAGATAATGAAAAGTAACGGATGAGTTTAAAAAAGATAAAAAGAAAAAAGCCGACTAGGATTTTCCTAATCGGCTTTAGTTTTAATTTAACTTATTACTTAGCGTAACGAGCTGAAAGACGTGACTTGTCACGAGCAGCTTTGTTAGCTTTGATAAGTCCCTTAGCGTGAGCGTGATCAATAGCTGAAATAGCATCCTTGTAAAGCTTGTCAAGGTCACCTTCACCAGCTAACTTAGCCTTGTCGAACTTCTTAATTGCAGTCCGCATAGCGCTCATTTGTGAAGCGTTACGAGCAGCTGCCTTTTCATTAACACGTACACGTTCAATTGCTGACTTGATAATTGGCATGAAATTTCACCTCCGTCCACCTTTTGGTATTGGTTGACCAGAATTTTCAACATTTGTCATTATACAGAATCAGCGTTCGTAATGCAACATTCTAGGCAAAAAGCATCTAACAAAATTTGAAATGATACTTGCGTTTAGTGTTATTTTCGGGTATATTAACAAAGGTTGTTAAACCAAACCCTCTCTCAGTTTTACGATCCTCACCGACGTTTTACTTAGAGTCGGGCAATTTATAATATGAAAGGTGGGAAAATAGCAATGGCTATTTCAAAGGAAAAGAAAGACGCACTCATTAAGCAATACGGTACTCATGAAGGTGACACTGGTTCTACTCAAGTACAAGTTGCTGTTTTGACTGCAGAAATTAACGAATTAAACGCACACTTAAAGGAACACAAGCATGATTACAGTTCCCAACGTGGTTTAATGAAGAAGATTGGTCACCGTCGTAATTTGTTAGCTTACTTACGTCGTACTGATTTACCAGCTTACCGTGAATTAATCAAGAACTTGGGTCTTCGTCGTTAATATTCATATTAAGAACGAGTATTATTACTCGTTCTTTTTTTATATTTTGAGTTACTTTCATCTTACTTGTATTCTATGTTATTATTTAAAATAAGAAATTAAGTGTTGAATATTTTTTCGTTTAGCATCCGGCTGAATGATAGCAAAATTGAATATTCTAATTAGAAATGAAGGAGTACATATTGAGTAAGATTAAAGTTATTCCATTCGGCGGAGTACGTGAAAATGGTAAAAACATGTACGCTGTCGAAGTTAATGAACAGATTTTTATTTTAGATTGTGGATTGAAGTATCCAGAAAATGAATTAATGGGAATTGATGTTGTAATTCCTGACTGGTCGTACTTAAAAGATCATGCAGATCAAATTACTGGTGTTTTCTTAACCCAAGGTCATGCAGATTCAATTGGAGCACTGCCATACTTTTTAATGGACTTTAGAGTACCTGTGTTTGGGAGTAAGTTAACGGTTGAGTTGGCTAAATTGGCAGTTAAGAATAATAAACAAGTTAAAAAGTTTAACGATTTTCACGTCGTTGATCCAAACACGGAAATAGACTTTGACGATGTCACAGTTACATTTTTCAGTACTACACACACTATTCCCCAAACCTTAGGTGTTGTATTGCACACGGATGAGGGTAATATTGTTTATACTGGTGACTTTAAATTTGATCAAACAGCACGGGATGACTATAAAACCGACCTTTCCCAATTAGCCAAAATTGGGGACGAGGGTGTGCTTTTATTAATGAGTGACTCTGCTGGGGCAGCTATCACAGGAGCAAGTACACGTGAAAAGGATATTGCAGAATACATTCGCGATACCTTTGAAAACTATGATGGACGGATTGTTGTAGGTAGTGTAGCGTCTAACATTATGCGTGTTCAACAAATCCTTGATGCTGCGGTTGCTACCAATCGTAAGGTTGTCCTTTCAGGCCGTGATTTAGAACAAATTATCGATACAGCAATGGACCTTGGTAAAATCAAAGTTCCAGATGGTGTTCTGATTTCAATGAAAGAGGCTAATAAGTTATCACCTGAAGAAGTGGTAATTTTAGTTACTGGTAGAATGGGTGAACCACTGAAAGCATTGAATACCATCGCTAATGGTGATGATTCTAACATTAAACTTGGGGAACACGATTTAGTGTTTATTACAACAACACCATCATATGCAATGGAGACAATGGAACAGAAGGTTACTGATGCACTGTATCGAGCAGGTGCTGATGTGAAATTTATCGCTCAGGATTTGAATCCGTCAGGACACGCTAATCAAAATGATGAGCAATTAATGTTGAATTTTATGAAGCCAAAGTACTTAATGCCAATTCAGGGTGAGTATCGACTTCTGGACCAGCATGCTATTTTGGCTGAAGAAGTTGGAATTCCACGAGAAAATGTTTTCCTGATGAATAAAGGTGATGTTCTAACTTTAAAGGACGGCGAGTTCTATTTAGGTGACCATGTAGAAGTTGGTAATACCATGATTGACGGGATCGGTGTTGGTGACATTGGTAACATTGTGTTGCGGGATCGACGAATTTTGTCTGAAGACGGTATTTTTGTAGTAGTAGCTACTATTGATCGAAAAAACAAGAAAATTGTTACTCGTCCACAGATTACATCAAGAGGATTTGTGTTTGTGAAAACCAATCGTCAATTAATGAAGCAGAGTGCTGATTTAGTTGAAAAGGTAATTCAAGAAGACTTAGATCAAAAAGAGTTTGATTGGAGTCACTTAAAGCAAAATGTTCGAGAAAAATTAAATCGCTTCTTGTTTAATCAAACCAAGAGGCACCCAGTTATTTTGCCAGTGATTATGGAAATTAACCAACATCCAAAACATAAAAATCACTCCAAGAAAAAGACTGGAAACACACCTCAAGATCAGGCAAAAAGCCAAGGATCGAGTCGAAGTAGAGGAAAGAAACATCGTCAAAGTAAAGCTAATTAAAAATTGATTTAAGAGGACCGTTGACAGATATTACTGTTAGTTGGTCCTCTTTTTAGAGGGATTTATAATGAAGCCAGATATTGAAGAAAAATTTCAACAAGCACAAATCGCTTATGAAAATGGTGATCCCCAAAAAACGGTTAATATCTTAGAACCTGTTTGTGAGGATCCTGTTTCCATTCAAATAAATGTGTTATATGTTCAGGCACTTTTGAAAGTAAAACAGTATCACCGTGCATACACAGAAGCTATTAATTATGAATTACAATACTTAAAAAACAGAGAGTATTTTGAAATTTGGATTGATGTTTTATTAGATAACGCACTGTTTATTCCTGCCAGATTGTCAGTAGTTAATTATCAAAAACTATTCGGGAAAGACCAAGTGGATCATTATTTAAAAATGATCGAGCAAAAAGAGGACTTAGTAGCGAGTGAGCAAGCTAATACTATTAAACAGAATTTGAAAAACTTTTACCATCTTGGGGACCAACCATCATGGAACCAGCAGCAAGTATTAAATAGCGCAGATCATTTACCACTGTCCCAATACGTTATAGGAGCGCAATTTATTCTTAGGGATCCGTTCGTCAAGCCGCTAATCAGAGCAACAATTTTAAACACTTTATTAGACTTGCAATATTCAAAATCAATTGCTTTTATTTGGATAGATAATGAAGAACATTCAATTATCCCTAATAAAGTTAACGAGAAATCGCGGGAAAAGAAAATAAAAGAGTTGCGGGAAATTTTAAAGGAACGCTTGGCTAATGATAATCCAATAGATTATGAAAATTATTCTCAGCAACTACAGATTCAATTACTACTACTTGCACCATTTGAATGTGATATTATTACAGATTCAAAAGGGTGGATCGACATTTTAGTGAATAATCCTAAATCTAATCAAGATAATGATGTAGCAATCACTAAAATGAAGAATTGGCAGCAAAAAATTCAGAGCTCTTTGCTCTAAAGAACATAAATTTTTGAAAAAAACGCTAAAGCCGTTTACAAATTAAAAATGAGCTGATATTATGATTAAGAATTCTTCTAGGGCGTAATTTAATGCTTTAAATAAAATCCTAGAAGTAGTACAATTACAACAAGGTTGTGTCGGATTATTCCGGCATTATACTTGTATATTATTTCAGGAGGGTTTCATTAATGGCAGAAAAAGAACATTATGAACGTACTAAACCCCATGTAAACATTGGTACTATTGGCCACGTTGACCATGGGAAGACTACTTTGACAGCCGCTATCACTAAGGTATTGGCTGAAAAAGGTTTGGCTAAGCAAGAAAAGTTTGAAGATATCGATGCTGCACCAGAAGAAAAGGAACGTGGTATCACTATCAACACAGCCCACGTTGAATACGAAACTGAAAAGCGTCACTATGCACACATCGATGCACCTGGACACGCTGACTACGTTAAGAACATGATCACTGGTGCTGCACAAATGGATGGTGCTATCCTTGTTGTTGCTGCTGACGATGGTCCTATGCCACAAACTCGTGAACACATTCTTCTTGCTCGTCAGGTTGGTGTTGAATACATCGTTGTATTCCTTAACAAGTGTGACCTTGTTGACGACGACGAATTGATTGACTTAGTTGAAATGGAAGTTCGTGACTTATTGTCCGAATACGATTTCCCTGGTGATGATATTCCTGTAGTTCGTGGTTCTGCTTTGAAGGCTCTTCAAGGTGACCCAGAACAAGAAAAGGTTATCCTTCACTTGATGGATGTTATTGATGACTACATTCCAACTCCAAAGCGTCCTACTGACAAGCCATTCATGATGCCTGTTGAAGACGTCTTCACTATTACTGGTCGTGGTACTGTTGCTTCTGGTCGTATTGACCGTGGTACTGTTAAGATCGGTGATGAAGTTGAAATCGTTGGTTTGAAGGACGATGTTCTTAAGTCAACTGTTACTGGTGTTGAAATGTTCCACAAGACTCTTGACCTTGGTGAAGCCGGAGATAACGTTGGTGTTCTTCTTCGTGGTATTTCACATGATCAAGTTGAACGTGGTCAAGTTCTTGCAGCACCTGGTTCAATTCAAACTCACAAGAAGTTCAAGGGTGAAGTTTATGTTATGACCAAGGAAGAAGGGGGCCGTCACACTCCATTCTTCTCTGATTACCAACCACAATTCTACTTCCACACTACCGATGTTACTGGTAAGATTGAATTACCAGATGGTGTAGAAATGGTTATGCCTGGTGATAACGTAACATTCACTGTTGAATTACAAAAGCCAGTTGCCCTTGAAAAGGGTCTTAAGTTCACTATTCGTGAAGGTGGACACACTGTTGGTGCCGGTGTGGTATCAGAAGTGCTTGACTAATTTATTAGTTGACTAATAAAAAGCTCTAGATTTTCTAGAGCTTTTTTTTAGTTGATTAAAACTGAATAATCTAGTGGAGCGGTTGAAATTCCAAGGATCGTAATGTAGAATTAAAAGGTATGTTATGGTTTATTTAGATAAACTGAAAATTGTATGTTATTGGAGGAAATGAAATGTCAGCAAAATGGGAACGCGACTGCGAAGCCAGTAAAGGGACATTAACGTTCGATATTGATGTAGAAACGATTCAAAAGGGAATTGATGATGCTTTTAAGAAGACTCAAAAGCAAATCACAGTTCCTGGATTCCGGAAGGGTCACGTTCCACGGGCAATCTTCAACCAAATGTATGGTGAAGAATCTTTGTATCAAGATGCCCTGAACGATGTTCTCCCAGATGCTTATGAAGCAGCTGTAAAGGAAACCGAAATTGAACCAGTTGATCAACCTCAAATTAGCATTGACAGCATGGAAAAGGGTCAACCTTGGACTATTAAAGCTGAAGTTGCTGTTAAGCCTGAAGTTAAATTAGGTGATTACAAGGGTATGTCTGTTTCAAAGCAAGATACAGAAGTATCCGATGCTGACGTTGATGCTGAACTTGAAAACAAGCGTCAACAACAAGCAGAATTAGTTCTTAAGGAAGACGAACCTGCTGCTAAGGGCGATACTGTTGTTATTGACTATGTTGGAACAGTTGACGGTGAGAAGTTTGATGGCGGTTCTGCTGATAACTACTCATTAGAATTAGGTTCTGGTTCATTTATTCCAGGTTTTGAAGATCAATTAATTGGTCACAAAGCCGATGAAGATGTTAATGTTAAAGTTACCTTCCCTGAAGATTACCATGCTAAGAACTTAGCAGGTAAGGAAGCAGTATTTAACGTTAAAATTCATGAAGTTAAGGAAAAGCAACTTCCTGACTTAGACGATGAATTTGCTAAAGATGTTGACGAAGATGTTGATACTTTAGACGAATTGAAGGAAAAGACCAAGAAGCAACTGCAAGAACAAAAAGAAGATGCAGCTAAATCTGCTATTGAAGATGAAGCAATTGAAGCAGCGGTTAATAACGCTGAAATTGCTGACATTCCACAAGCAATGCTTGATCAAGACACTGATCGTCAAGTTCAACAATATCTTGCTGGAATGCAACAACAAGGTATTAACCCACAAATGTACTTCCAAATCACTGGTTCATCAGAAGATGATTTGAAGAAGCAATTTGCATCTGATGCAGATAAGCGTGTTAAGACTAACCTTGTTCTTGAAGCCATTGTCAAAGATGCTGATTTAACAGCTTCTGATGATGACATCAAGAAGGAAATTAGTGATTTAGCTAAGCAATTTGGCATGGAAGAAGATGCTGTTGAAAAGAGCTTGACTAAAGACATGTTAGCCCATGATATTCAAATCAAGAAGGCAGTTGACTTGGTTGCAGATTCTGCTAAGCAAGACAAGCCTGCTAAAAAAGATGACAAGTAAAATCTAAGATTGTCATTAATTACACTATCCATGAAAGGAGTTGTAACAAATCTAGTGTTGCAACCCCTTTTTATATAGAATTTATAAGGAGGTTAGCAAATGTTCGAAGATACGACGGAACAAAATGTTCATTGTTCGTTTTGCGGGAAGTCACAAGATGAAGTAAAAAAGATTGTTGCTGGCCCAGGTGTATACATTTGTAATGAGTGTGTTGATCTTTGCCAAGAGATCATTAAACAAGAATTGGCGGAAGACAAAGTTAATAATGATACTTTTAAGGTACCAACACCAGCTGAAATAATGAGACAATTAAATGATTATGTGATTGGACAGTCCGAAGCCAAGAAGACACTTGCTGTAGCAGTTTATAATCATTACAAACGAGTAAATGCGATGGTTACGGGTGATAATAATGATACTGAACTTCAAAAGTCCAATATTGCTGTAATCGGACCGACTGGATCTGGTAAAACATATTTAGCTCAATCTTTGGCACGAATCTTGAACGTTCCATTTGCAATTGCAGATGCCACTACATTAACTGAAGCAGGATATGTTGGTGAAGATGTTGAAAATATCATTTTAAAGCTACTACAAGCGGCTGATTATGATATCGAAAGAGCAGAAAAAGGCATTATTTATATTGATGAAATAGATAAAATTGCTAAAAAGAGTGAAAATGTCTCAATTACTCGTGATGTTTCTGGTGAAGGTGTTCAACAAGCATTATTGAAGATCCTTGAAGGAACAATTGCTAATGTACCGCCTCAAGGTGGTCGTAAACATCCACAACAAGAATTTATCCAAGTGGATACCAAAAATATATTATTTATTGTTGGTGGTGCTTTTGATGGGATTGAGTCAATCGTTAAGGAACGTCTTGGCGATAAAACAATTGGTTTTGGTACTGACTCTAAGGAAGCCGATCAAGTTAATGAAAAGAATATTTTGCAGCATGTCATTCCAGAAGATCTCTTAAAATTTGGGTTAATTCCAGAATTTATTGGACGTTTACCTGTGATGACAGCTCTTGAAAAGCTTGACGAAGATGATTTAGTTCGAATTTTAACTGAACCGAAGAACGCGTTGGTTAAGCAGTATCAAGAACTAATTCGTCTCGATGGAAGCAGTTTACGGTTTACTGATGGAGCATTACGAGAAATGGCCAGGTTAGCAATTGCTAGAAATACTGGGGCTCGTGGATTACGCTCAATTATCGAGGAAGTAATGCGTGACGTAATGTTCGATTTACCTAGTCGACAGGATGTCAAAGAAGTAGTAATTGACAAAAATTGCGTTGAAAATCATACTGAACCTAAATATGTGATGAATGATAAAAAAACGTCATAATGATCGTGAGGAATAAAAATGGATGTAAATCAAGTTGACTTAACCATTAGTGCTGTTCGTGCAGATCAATATCCTACTACAGGCTATCCTGAAATTGCTTTAGTCGGGCGTTCCAATGTTGGTAAGTCTTCCCTCACTAACACTTTAATTAACCGTCGTAATTTTGCTCATACTTCCAGCCAACCTGGAAAGACACAAACTCTGAACTTTTATGATGTGGAAAACCAGCTCTATTTTGTTGATGTACCTGGTTATGGTTATGCTAAAGTTTCCAAAAAGCAGCGTGAAGAGTTTGGTCAAATGATTGAACAGTATTTAACGCAGCGTCAACAATTGCGGGGCGTGATATTGCTTGTTGATGCTCGGCATACGCCAACTGCTGACGATGCTCAGATGTATCAATGGTTAACTTACTATCATTTGCCGGTTTTAGTTGTAGCAACCAAAACTGACAAAGTTAAACCAAGTCAATACACGAAGGTAATTAAAGAAGTAAAAAATAAACTGCAGTTCGTCAAAGACCAACCATTAATTCTCTTCTCTGCTACGTCTAAGCGTGGTAAGGATGATGTTTGGCACTGGATTGAAAAGCAAACTGGGGTAAAGTAATGGATTTTAATGATTATCAAAAAGCTGCTAAGAGGACACTATATGGTAACGAACAAGTGTTAACAAATTGTGCGCTCGGATTAGCAGGTGAAACAGGACAAGTTGTTGATTTAGTGAAGAACTATACCTTTAAAGGGAAAAATTTAGATCGAACTGAATTAATTCATGAGATGGGAGACGTACTTTGGTACCTTTCTCAGGTAGCTGAATGGGCAGATATTCCGTTTGATGAAGTTGCTAAAAATAATATTGAAACGTTAAATAAACGTTATCCTCATGGATTTACAATTGAAAATTAAATAAAGAGGGCTAGAAATAATCTAGTCCTCTTCCTTTTTACTGCTTTTCTTATCATCGTTTTCATGCTTTTTCGATGTTGTCTTTTGTTTTTTCTTTGGATCAATTGCAAAGTTTTCAAATAACTTATCTAATTGGTCACTACGTCGAGTAACTAATCCCACTATTATCACTCCTTTTTGATATACGTGAATATATAATTTCAGTATACCACATTCCAATTTCAGAATTAATTGCATATTAAATGAATATAATATAAAAATGGTTAAATATATTCAAAAATATTGCATAATAATAAGAATACCAGTATAATAATGTCATAAATAGTTAATGACTGGAGAGTAATTATGAGCGAAGAAGTAATGATTGACATTAAAAATTTAACAAAAAAGTTTGGCAACAATACAATTTTAAAAGATATCAATGGCCAAGTGAAAAAGGGTGAAGTTATTTGTATTATCGGACCCTCAGGTGCTGGTAAATCAACATTTTTACGTTGCTTGAACCAACTCGAAAAACCAACGAGTGGTACTGTATCTGTAGAAGGAACAGAATTAACAGGTTTGAATGAAAAAGGTGTTCAAAAAGTTCGTGAAAAAATGGGCATGGTTTTCCAGAACTTTAACCTGTTTCCAAATAAGACGGTTTTAGAAAATGTGATGCTTGCTCCTAAAAAGGTTAAGAATGTTTCTGATGAAGAAGCTAAAAATAATGCTCAAAAACTTCTTGATGAAGTAGGCATGGGGGCAAAAGCAGAGGCGTACCCTGCTAGTTTATCTGGTGGTCAACAACAACGTGTAGCAATTGCACGTGCACTGGCAATGCAACCTGATGTTATGCTTTTTGATGAACCTACAAGTGCACTAGACCCAGAAATGGTGGGTGAAGTGTTGAAGGTTATGCAACAATTGGCAAATGATGGGATGACAATGGTGGTCGTTACGCATGAAATGGGATTTGCTAAGAATGTTGCCGATCAAATTTGGTTTATGGCTGATGCAGGAATCCAAGAGAAAGCAACACCGGATGAATTCTTTGCACATCCTCAAACCGAGCGTGCTAAAGAATTCCTTCAAAAAATTCTCGAGGCATAAAGTCATAAATGAAACTGGTGACCAATGAAACAAGGTCACCAGTTTTTTGCGTTCATACGTTCGGTTGTTATAAAATAATAGTTAATATTTATATTCGAGGAGGGGTTGAATGGCAACAGAGTACTTAGAACATAAATTGGCACTACTTCCTGATAAGCCAGGTTGTTACATTATGAAGAACATTAACGGTCAAATTATCTATGTTGGTAAAGCCAAAAATTTAAAAAACCGGGTTCGTTCATATTTTAAAAGTAGTCATACCGGAAAAGTTGCGGCAATGGTATCTGAAGTTGCAGATTTTGAAACGATTGTAACTTCTACCAACAAAGAATCCTTTCTTCTTGAAATTACTTTAATTCAAAAACATCAGCCGTATTTTAACATTAAGTTAAAGCGGGGTACCGGATATCCATATATTAAAATTACTAACGAACGTGATCCGCGGATTATGATTACTGGTCAAGTAAAAAAAGATGGTGCCTATTACTTTGGGCCGTATCCTAATGTTTATGCAGCAGAAGAAACTGTGCACTTTCTTCAAAAGGTTTATCCACTGCGTCGCTGTAATGGATATCAAGGAAGACCATGTCTTTACTATCATCTAGGTCAATGTTTGGGAGCTTGTTTTAAAGAAGTTCCTCTTGAAAAATATGATCAACAGATTAAGCGGATTAAGTCATTTTTAAATGGTAATACGGCGCGAGTGAAGCGCCATCTTACTAGCCAAATGGAGAAAGCTGCCGCTCAAATGGAATATGAGCGTGCCGCAGAAATTCGTGACCAGATTCACTACATTGAAGTGACAGTTGAAAAGCAAAAGATTATTTCCAATGACGAAACGCCACGTGATCTGTTTAATTTCTACATGGATAAAGGGTGGTTATCAATTCAAATTTTCTTCATTCGTCAAGCCAGATTAATGAAACGTGAGAAGCGCCTTTTCCCAATTGTGGACGAAGCGGATGAAGAAATGACAAGTTTTATTTTGCAGTTTTATAACCGTCACAATAATATATTGCCTAAGGAAATTTTATTGCCTGCAGGTTTGCCAAATAAGGAAATCAGTGAAATCCTTGGAGTGCCTGTTCGGACGCCTCAACGTGGTGAAAAAGCGGACCTAATGGCAATGGCGAAGGAAAATGCTCAGTTATCCCTAGATGAAAAATTCCGACTTTTAGAGATGGATAAGAGTAAAACAACTGGGGCGATGAAAGAAATTACTGATGCTCTGGGTCTCCCGGCCGGACATAAAATTGAAGCATTTGACCATTCACATATTCAAGGGGCGGATCCAGTTTCAGCAATGGTAGTTTTTGTAGATGGAGAACCTGCTAAAAAATTGTATCGTAAGTATAAACTTAAAACGGTTATTAACCATGCTGATGAAACGGCCAGCACCAAAGAAGTGATTCGTCGACGTTATAGTCGGTTATTAAAAGAAAATAAGCCAATGCCAGACATGATCTTTATGGATGGTGGAGACATTCAAATGAACGCCGTCAAAGATGTTTTACAAAACGAACTGGATTTAGATATTCCGGTTGTAGGAATGGTTAAAAATGATAAGCACCAAACTGCTGATTTATTATTTGGTGATCATGATGAACATGTTAATTTAAATCCCCGGAGCCAAGCTTTTTACTTAGTTCAAAGAATCCAAGATGAAGTTCACAGATTTGCAATAACATTCCATCGTAAAGTTCATACTAAGCATTCATTAAGCTCACGACTTGATGAAATTAAAGGTGTTGGGCCACGGACCCGAACTAAACTGATGAAACAATTCGGCTCCATCTCTAATATTGCACAAGCCTCAGTTGATGATATTCGTGCGCTGGGTATTAACCGGCCAACAGCACAACTGATTAAAGTATCGCTTCAAAAGCAAGCCGAAGTTGCTAAGGGAAGTAGTCATGATTAACTTTGACGGTTGGTTAGTTTTCAAATATACTAAAATAATAAGCTAAAGAACGGAGAAATATCATGTCAACATTTGTCGATCAAGTAAAAATTGAAGCCCATGCCGGAAAAGGTGGTAATGGGATGGTAGCATTTCGTCGAGAAAAATATGTTCCAAATGGTGGACCAGCTGGCGGTGATGGTGGCCGTGGTGGCAGTATCATCTTAAAAGTTGACGAAGGTTTGCGGACGTTAATGGATTTTCGTTATCATCGTATTTTCAAAGCCAAAAACGGTGGTAATGGCATGAGTAAACAGATGACTGGTGCTGATGCGCAGGATACAGTTATTCCAGTGCCTCAGGGGACCACTGTACGTGACCTAGATACTGGTGAGATAGTCGGCGATTTAGTAAAAAATGGCGACGAATTAGTAATTGCTAAAGGTGGTCGTGGCGGTCGTGGCAACATGCGGTTTGCTTCCGCTAAGAATCCAGCTCCTGAGATTGCAGAAAATGGTGAACCAGGAGAAGATCACTATTTAGAACTAGAACTAAAAATGTTAGCTGACGTTGGATTAATAGGATATCCATCTGTTGGTAAATCAACGTTATTGTCCGTGGTTACAGGAGCAAAGCCTAAAGTAGCAGATTATGAGTTTACAACTCTAGTGCCAAATTTAGGAATGGTTATGCTACCAGACGGACGTGATTTTGCTATGGCTGATATGCCTGGTTTAATTGAGGGTGCTTCTAAGGGAGTTGGATTAGGACTCCAATTCTTGCGACACATTGAACGAACCAAAGTATTGCTGCATTTAATTGATATGAGTAATGATGATTCTGAACAAGCATTAGAACGGTATCGCTCTATTAACCATGAATTGGCTAATTATGATCCAGAATTATTAAAACGCCCCCAGATTATTGTTGCAACTAAAATGGACATGCCAAATGCAGAGGAAAATTTACAACACTTTAAGGAATTTCTGGTCACTGATGACACACTTCCTGAAGTACCACAAATCTTCCCAATTTCTGCTGTTACTCATGATGGGGTCGATAAATTAATGCAGGTAACTACTAATGTCTTAGAAAAGACCCCTTCATTTGACAGTGAAAGTCATGATAAAACCGAGATTGTTAAATACGGTCTTAAAAAGAAAGATGAGAATGAACCTGAATTTCAAATTTCTCGTGATGATGATGGCACATGGGTATTATCCGGTGAAAAATTAGAAAAATTATTTGCAATGACAAATATGGATCACGAAGAAAGTCAGTTACGTTTTGCTCGTCAATTAAGACACATGGGAGTGGATGATGCATTACGTGCTAAGGGAATTCAAGATGGCGACCAAGTACGAATCCAGGATTTTGTATTTGAATTTATTCAGTAGTTTAGAAAGTTGGCAATAAGATGCAAATTGAATTTTTAGGGACAGGAGCCGGTTCTCCTAGTAAGCAAAGGAATGTTTCTAGTTTAGCCTTACGGTTACTAGAAGAACGAAATGCGGTCTGGTTATTTGACGTTGGTGAAGCAACACAACATCAAATCTTGAACACTACTATTCGACCACGAAAAATTGAAAAGATTTTTATCACTCATCTCCATGGCGACCACATTTTTGGGTTGCCAGGGTTATTAAGCTCACGCTCTTTTCAAGGTGGCACAGAACCGTTAACAATCTATGGACCAGTGGGAGTTAAAGAGTTTGTTCAAACTACATTGCGGATTAGTGAGTCACGGTTAAGCTATCCAATTAAATTTGTTGAAATTACGGATGATGGAGAGATTTTTAATGATCGAACATTTTCTGTCTATGCTGAGCGATTAGATCACAAAATAACTTGTTTTGGATATCGGGTAGTAGAACATGATCATCCAGGTGAACTGCAAGTTGACAAGCTTCGCAAATTGGGAATTCCTTCTGGCCCGGTTTATGGCCAACTAAAAGAAGGAAAGACAGTAAAACTAGCTGATGGCCGTGTGCTGAATGGTAATGATTTTATTGGGGCTCCACAGAAGGGGCGGATTGTAGCTATTTTAGGTGACACCCGAAAAACTAAAAATGCCATTGATCTTGCAAACAATGCAGATGTCTTGGTACATGAAAGTACTTTTGGAAAGGGCGAGTCAAAACTAGCACATAATTATTATCATTCTACTAATGTACAGGCTGCTCACATTGCACAAAATGCTCATGTGCATCAGTTGCTTTTGAATCATATCTCGGCTCGATACGTTGGAAAAAAGGCTTATAATTTAGCTAATCAAGTTCGTGATATATTCCCTAATACGCGGGTTGTTAAAGATTTTGATGTTTATGATATTCCTTTTAAAGGGGGTCATTAATCATGATGAAGAGGTTAAAATCATTACGCTTACTTAGAAACAAAGTTGTTTTGATTACTGGAGGTTCAAGCGGAATTGGTGAACAGTTAGCGCTTGAAGCTGCACGACGTGGGGCAATTGTTGTAGTTTGCTCAAGACACCAAGACAAACTAGAAGAGGTTGCTCACAAATGTTTAATCCTTTCTGGGCGTCCATCCTTTGCTTATCAGTTGGATGTCACAGACCCTGATCAGATTGATCAAGTCCTTGATAAAGTCCGTCATGAAGTCGGAGAAATTGATGTTCTGGTTAATGCCGCAGGTCTTGGTGATATGGTACCAGTTGCCAATCAAAGTCGCCGGTCTATGGACACCATGGTTCGGGTTAATCTGTTAGCTACAATGTACTTAAGCCGTTGTGTTGCTAAGCAAATGATGAATCAGGGATATGGTGCAATTATCAATGTTGGTTCACTAGCTGGTAAATTACCAACGCCGAATAGCGCTGCATATTCAGCTACCAAAGCGGGTGTTATTCAATTTGATAATATCTTGCGGATGGAAGTAGCAGATTATGGAGTTCAGGTTTTAACAGTTAATCCGGGACCAGTTGCGACACACTTTTTTGCTCAAGCTGATCCTGATGGCAGTTATCTTTCGCACATCCCTTCATGGATGATTATTAAATCAGACTCATTAGCCAAAACGGTTTGGGACAATGTTGGTTACAAAACACGTGAAATTAACGTCCCTGGTTATACCACTGCCATTGGTTGGATTTACCAAGTAATGCCTGGAATTGGTGATTGGGCAATTAAAAAATTTTTCGATTTTCAACAGAATAAAGACTTACTTTAAGAAGGCCGGGTTTAATTCCTAGCCTTTCATTTGTTTAGGAGATAATTTATGTTAGATGCAAAATTCAACTGGCAGATGATACCTCAACAGCCAGATGAGCAAGTAAAAGAGATTCAGGAGCAATG
>UMGL01000457.1_pt1 | contig 19936 bp, 21 predicted proteins | sample 1965261 | NCBI WGS metagenome assembly UMGL01 (sample SAMEA4836071, study PRJEB28245) | human gut metagenome | biome: gut microbiome; material: fecal sample | place: Denmark | collected 2008 | reverse complement strand
AGCATTAAACCGTAGGTTTAGCTAAGTGGGAGTAGTTCAATGGCGGTCAGCTTCAAGATTTAACTGAAAAAGGATGGGATAAGACGATGGCAGTCGATGTAAAGTCAATTTATCTAATGACAAAGGCATTTATCTCTGGAATGATTAAGCGTCGGGCTGGCAGCATAATTAATATTGCTTCAGTTGCAGGGTTACTTGGGGATTATAGTATGCCAGCGTATAATGCCGCAAAAGGAGCAGTAGTAAATTTAGTTCGATCGATGGCGCTTGATTATGGTCCTTATGGAATTCGTGTGAATAATATTAATCCAGGTGCAACCAATACCCCAATGTTTAAAGGAAATCCAGAAACAGTAAAGCAGAGTTATCGAGATGCAAGCCCGCTAAAGAGAATTACAGAACCAGAAGAAATTGCCAATGTTGCTTACTTTTTAGTTTCTGAAGAGGCAAGTGCAATTACTGGACAAAATATCGGCGCATCAATGGGATATGGGATTTGGAGCGGACAGCCTAAACAATAAAAATCATTAAATATTTAGAACTTTAGTAGGAAAAATTAAGGGTTCACAATGTTCAAGTCGAAAGAAAATTGTGAGCCCTTTAGTATTTTTAAACAATAAGTATGCATTTGTTGAATTAATCTGACTTATTATGAAGTTTATTGAAAACGCTTGCTGAAATTAACAGAAGGGAGAAAGAAGACTTGAAGAGTGAGGAAGATGGGAGAAGCAACAGCAGAGAAAAGACATCGGTTCAAACTGAAAATGCCAGGCGCGTTTACAATTTTATTCTTTCTGACAGTGATCGCAGTAATGCTTACTTGGATTGTTCCAGCGGGAAGTTATTCTAAGTTAGCATATGTCAATGATCATCTCCAAGTAACACAACCAACTGGAGAAAAAATTAGTTATCCGGCAACACAGGCAACATTAGATAAATTGCACATTCAGATTGATGTCGACCAGTTTAAATCTGGTGCAATCAATAAGCCAATTTCAGTACCGGGAACTTATAAGCGGCTTGAACAGCATCCTGCTTCGGTCAGCGATATTTTCTCTAGTATGGTCGATGGTACGATAGAATCAGTTGATATTATGATTTTTATCTTAGTCTTAGGTGGTTTGATTGGTGTTGTTAAAGCAAGTGGAGCCTTTGAATCTGGGCTAGCCGCGCTATCTACCAAAACTAAGGGGAAAGAATTTATTTTAGTGTTCCTCGTAACAGTTTTACTAGCACTTGGCGGAACCCTATGTGGGATTGAAGAAGAAGCGGTTGCCTTTTATCCAATCTTAGCCCCAGTTTTTATTGCGATGGGTTATGATTCAATTGTTTGTGTTGGGGCTATTTTCTTAGCAAGTTCGCTTGGAACAACATTTTCAGTAATCAATCCGTTTTCAGTTGTAATTGCGTCAAATGCTGCTGGGACAACTTTTACGCAAGGAATGGCAGGACGAATTTTTGGTTTGGTTATTGCAGTTACTTGTTTATTATTTTACTTGCATTGGTATGCACGCAAAGTACAACAGAACCCCCAGTTTTCCTATTCCTATGATGACCGGGACAAATTTGATCAAATGTGGGGAATGACTACTAGCGAAGAAAAAGATCAGCGGTTTACTTTAAAAAAGAAATTATTTTAATTTTATTTGCTTGTGCTTTCCCAATTATGATTTGGGGAGTAATGGCCAAAGGATGGGCCTTTCCTAATATGGCATCAGCTTTCTTAACAATTGCTATTATTATTATTATTATGTTTTTAACTTGTTTCGGGCGCCAAGACGGTTTAGGCGAATATAAGACCACAACAGCTTTTTCTGATGGAGCAGCTAGCTTAGTCGGTGTGTCATTAATTATTGGTTTGGCACGGGGAATTAATAAAGTACTTAATGATGGCTATATTTCTGATACAATTCTCTATGCTTCTTCAAAAATGGTTGCGCATATGAACGGATCATTTTTCATTATTGTGATGATGTTGGTATTCTTTGTCTTAGGCTTTATCGTTCCATCATCATCTGGTTTAGCAGTGCTAGCAATGCCAATTTTAGCGCCACTAGCTGATACGGTTCATATTCCACGATATACGGTTGTTACTGCATATCAATTTGGGCAATATGCAATGTTATTCTTAGCACCGACTGGATTAGTAATGGCAACTTTGCAAATGCTTGATATGCGATATTCCCATTGGCTGCGGTTCGTGTGGCCGGTAGTTGTCTTTGTTTTAATCTTTGGTGGTGGATTGTTGGTAACAGAAGTATTAATTGCAGGATAATAAAAAAGTCTGGGTAAAAGAAATTCTCAAACCCAGATTTTTTTTAAGCTTCCTTTATTTGATTTTCATTTGTAGTATTGCGTTGATTTCCTTTTTGCCACTTCAAACCAATCCCCGTAACTCCACTTAAAATTGAGAAGACTGGTGAAAACAGACTAAAGAAAGCGAATGGTAGGAAGTGAAGGACTGGTACACCAAGGGTTGAGGCGACGAATGAGCCGGCAACTCCCCATGGGATTAAGTAGTTAATAACACTTCCGCCATCTTCAAGGACACGACTAAGAGCTAAAGGTGAAAGACCCATTTTATCAAATGCACCCTTAAATGCCTTACCTGGAAGAATAACGGAAAGGTATTGCTCCCCAACAAAAAGATTAATGCCAATACCTGAGAGAATGGTAACAGTAATAAGACTGCCAGGCTTGTGAAGATGATCAACGAGTGGCTTCATTGCTGACTGAACAATGTTAAACTTCATCAAAATTCCCCCAAGCGAAAGGGTAACAATGATCAGGGAAACTGTTCCCATCATGTTGCTAATCCCACCACGAGTAAGCAATGTATTAACAGTTGCATCGCTGGTATGAGCAACAAAACCATCACTAATTAATTTGGCGAGGGATTGAAGAGAGATTCCTGGCTTTTGGAAGAAGATCATGACTACTGTAACGATGATATTGATAAATAAGGTTGGAATAGCTGGAATATGACGCCATGCACAGATAAACATTAAGGCGATTGGTAGTAGGGCCCACCATGAAATCATAAATTGTTGATTAAGGATAGCCATTGTGTGGGCGATCTTACCGGCGCTGATATGAGAACTGGAATTACCAAAGAACCAGAATAGAATTAGCGAAACGATAAAAGAAGGAATCGTTGACCACATCATATTCTTAATATGGGCGAAAAGGTCACTACCTGCAATTGCAGAGGCAAGATTAGTTGAATCAGAGAGCGGCGACATTTTATCACCAAAAACGGCTCCCGAAATGATTGCACCCGCTACCAGCGCAGGATTAGCATTAAGCGCAACTCCCATTCCAAATAAGGCAATTCCGATTGTCGAAATAGTTGTAAAACCACTACCAATGGATAGACCGACTAAAGAGCAGACAATAAATGTTGATGGAACAAGAAATTGACTGCTAATCAGTTTGAAGCCGACAATCATAATTGTAGGGATGACTCCGGCTTGAATCCAAACAGCGATTAATGCGCCAATAAGGATAAAGATAAAGATGGGGATGATTGCGGTACCGATTCCTTCTTGGATACCCTTATGAATCTCGTCCCAATTAGCACCACGAAGCTTAACCCAAAAAATAAGTAAAGCAATGACAAATAGGACGGGGATCTGTGGTGACAAGCCAAACCTAATCACGGCAGTCCCTAAAATTATTAGCATGATAAGTAAGAGGGTTGCGGCCTCTTTGAAACGAATACTCTTCATCGTTGTTCCTCCTTAGAAAAGAAATAAAAAAAGTCCCGTTGATAAAAGTATCAACGGGACGATTATTTTAATCGCGGTACCACCCACCTACGCATCTTGATTTTATGCGCACTCATATCAGGTGGTAACGGCACTGAATATGGCCGGACAATTCAGATCACGTGATAATTCGAAACACTTCGCCTGACCGGTTCGCACCTAACCACCGGCTCTCTTACGCCCAACGAAGGTTCTACTGAAACGATAATTGTTGAAATTATAATATCGTGCTGAGATTTGAATGTCAACAACTAAATTAAAAAAGAATGAGAATTAATTATGATTAGCCCACCGGTGATTAAATAACAGATTAAGAAGAACGGCTGAAAGACTGGTGACGACAATCCCGTTACCCAGGATGATTTGAAATTCAGTTGGCATATGCTGGAACAGTTGCGGATACATGGTAATCCCTAAGCCCAAGCCGATGGAAATAGATGCAGTAAGAAGGTTGGCATTGTTAGAGAAATCAACTTTATGGAGAATTTGAACTCCTTGAACACCGACCATCCCAAACATAACAATCATTGCGCCACCAAGGACCGGTTCTGGAATAACCGTTGCGAGAGCGCCGACTTTAGGTAAAAGACCAAGCAATAAGAGTAAAAAGGCGGCATAGTAAACGGGTTGGCGGCTTTTCACTCCAGACATTTTAAGAACACCCACATTTTCAGAAAAAGTAGAATAAGGGAAGGTATTAAAAAGTCCGCCTAAAATTGCAGCAATCCCTTCAGCGCGGTATCCACGTTCTAAGTCGTTGGTTGTTAATTGCCGGCCAGTAATGTCGCTGAGGGCAAAGAAAACACCGGTTGACTCAATCATTGTCGTAAGCGAAACAAGAATCATTGTGATCATGGCACTCATATCAAAACGTGGAACGCCAAAGAAGAATAATTGTGGAGTGTGGAACCAAGCAGCTTCACTAACCGGTTTAAGAGAGACAAAGCCTAATGCGCCTGCAATGAAAGAAGAAATTAAAATTCCTAATAAAATGGCGATTGACTTCATAAAGCCGCGAGCAAAAGCATTGAATAACAGAATGATGGCAATTGTTAGAAAGCCGATAAGGAGGTTAGCGGGATCACCAAATGAAGCAGCAGTTGGCGTACCTCCTCCTAGGTCTTGGAAACCTACTGGAACAAGGGTAAATCCAATAATAGTTATTAAAGATCCAGTAACGACCGGTGGAAAAAACTTTTTTAAGCGGGCAAAAAAGCCAGCAATTAGGAAAACAAAGATCCCGGCTGCAATAATGGCCCCATACATATAAGTGATTCCTAGCTTCCCACCAATTGTTTCGAGGGGAGTAACAGCTTGAACTGCGCAACCGAGGACAACAGGCAAGCCGATTCCAGTTAATGGTGTTCGCTTTAATTGTAAGAGGGTTGCGACACCACACATGAAAATATCGATCGAGACTAGGTAAGTCATTTGAAGCGTGGAGAAATGTAAGTAATGTCCAATTAATAGCGGAACAAGAACGTCCCCAGAATACATTGCAAGTAAGTGCTGGAAACCAAGGACAAAATTTTGCCATTGACGAGTGAAATCGATTTTAGTGTGACGACTAGGTGCTTGAATAGATGAAACAGGTTCTTTCAAAATATACCTCCCCAAAAATTAACACGCCTAAATAAAAATAAGAGACTGAAAATTCAGCCTCTCTACCGATTTTTAAAAGCTTGAAGTTAAAAACAGACAGTGTCAGTTTTTAAGAAGTGCTTATAGTCTAAAGTTTACGGCTTTAGGTAGAGACTAACCGACCATATTTCGGTATTATATAGGCTATTTATTTGATGTAGTTATCCTAGCACTAATACCGAACATTTTCAATGGCTTGTTTGGTATTAATGATATTTTAGATTGGCTTTTGTGATTAACGTTCAGCTTTTTCTTTATAATCCAGTTAATTCCAGATAGTGGTATTATTAGAAGGTACAGTAACTACTGTGGAAGGAAGCGTATATTATGCAAAAGCTAATGAGTAGTTGTACGGCAATGCTTGTTGGAAAGAATGCGACGATTGATGGTTCAACAATTATTGCACGTGATGAGGATGCAGAAGATGGAGTCAATCCTAAGACATTCAAAGTATTTCCTGCCAAGGATTACACCGGTGAACATTATGTTTCAAAATATAATGGGTTAACTGTTGAGATGAAGGGACAGGGATGCCGTTATACGGCAACTCCCAATGGCATGCCTGATGAAGGACGCTGGGATGAACAAGGCATTAATGAATATAATGTTGCGATGAGCGCGACAGAAACCGAGATGACAAATGCCAGGGTGCTTGGTCATGATCCGTTAGTAGAAAACGGGATTAATGAAGATTCAATGGTTTATCTCGTCCTACCATTTATTAAGTCCGCCCGCGAAGGAGTTCAACGTCTTGGTTCCCTAATTGAAAAATACGGTACCGGTGAGAGTAATGGAATTGCCTTTAGCGATAAGGATGAAGTTTGGTATTTTGAGACCGGTGGTGGCCATCAATGGGTTGCTCAGCGGATTCCTGATGATGCTTATGCAATTGCACCAAATATTATGTGCATTGAAGAAGTCGACTTTAATGATCACGATAGCTTTATGTATGCGCCGCAAATTAAAGATTTTGTAGAAAAATATCATTTAAACCCTAATTCACGAACGTTTAATTTCCGGAATATTTTTGGCACACAAGATGAGGCGGATGCTTACTACAACACACCTCGTTCTTGGTATGGTCAAAAACTCTTTACCCCATCTTTAAAACAGGAGCCTACTAGCCAAAAAATTCCGTTTATTCAACATGCAGAAAAGAAAATTGCTGTTGAGGATGTAGAGTATTTCCTCTCATCGCATTATAATGGCACTCCTTATGATCCAATGGGAACCTATGCGTCTGGAACACCGGAGGAACAGCGAAAATTCCGTTCAATTGCACTTGATCGTAATCAAAGTTCATGTATTTTGCAAATTCGGAATGACGTACCGGCACAATATGCTGCTATTCAATGGATTAATTTTGGCTTTTATTGCTATAGCCCTTATGTTCCGTTCTTTACAAATATTAGTGATACTCCGGCAAAATATAAGTATGCGACAGATGATGCGCAGCCGGATAAGAGTGCTTATTGGTTAAATAAATTGTTAGAAGTGATTGTAGAACCACACTATCATGAATTTATCAATGAGGTAAATGATTTCCGTGATCGGTGTCAAAGCTATGGCGTAGGACGAGTAGACACAATTACAAAAACAGCCCAGATTCAAAATTCGGCTAATTTAATTGACTACCTAACTGAACAAAATATGAAAACCGCTAATCATGTTCTGAATGAAACACATAAATTGATTAACCAGCTTTTACATGAAGCGTTGTTGAATTCTAAATTTCAATTTGAACGTGGCGATAACTTATAAAAAATCGGAAGCTTGAGAAAAAAGTTCTCAGCTTCCGATTTTTATTTCCACCAATGACGATTAATAAGAAAGATGATACATGCCAACATTAAGACAATAGTAATGAAAATTGTAAAAACCCATGAATAGGTCCCGTTCGCAAGGGGTAGTTTGACGTTTTCACCGTAAAAGCCAGATACAATTGTTGGGATTGAGAGAACAATTGAATAAATGGTTAGGTATTTCATCGTTTGGTTTAGATCACTATCAAGAACCTTGCTATAAGCATTAGAGACACGGGCAGAAACATCTGAAGTCATCTGTGCCATTTCTAGCCCTTGCTGTGCTTCGACAATTACATCGTCAAGATCATTATATTGCTTAGTAGTAATGTGGTTACCAAAGCGGCGTTTAAATTCTTCAAGTAGGGAAACATTCCCTTTGAGCGAGGTAAGAATATAAACTAGGCCAGTTTCAATTTCCATAAATTGAGTAATGGCTTGGCGGCCCGTTCGTCGTTGAAGATTTCGTTGAATTTCTTGTCGCTGTTGATCTGCACGACGAAGGGGACCAAAATAATCAGTCGAAAGGCGATAAAGAACTGGGAACACTAAGTTTAATTTGTCGTCATTTTCCCCGTGTTTCTTTAATAATTGTAGCTGATTAGCGATGATTCCATTTACAAAGTTAGTTTTTGCATTTGTAAAAGTAATGATATTATTAGCGGTGAGCATGATGCCAATTGGTGCAGTCTGTGGAGCAGTCACAGCATGAGTTGGTACATAGACATCGAAAATTAATAATGTAACTCCTGCATCTGGATCAATTTCAACCCGGGCTTTTTCGTAAGGGTCAATTGCATAATCAAGTAATTCTTGAGTAACCTCATATTTTTCAATTAAATCTAATCGCTCATGGGGGAGAGGTTCGAATATACTTATCCATTTACTATGATCATTAATTTGTTCTGTTGTTAACATCAGTACCCATCCCCTTAAAATTACTCATACTCTATTCAACGCTATTATCGGATAAAAGTAAACCGGCTTAAAAATATTATAAATATTTACTGGGAAATACAGTAAAATAATCTTATCAGAATTTAGGCGAAAGAGAGGTGAGTAAGATGAAATATCGGTGGCAAATTAGTGAAAAGTTAGCTGATGACCAGGTGACAAAACCATTACGCAAATTACTGCATGATCAATGGCTGCTTCCTAATCGTCTAATCCACTATTTACGAATTAGGCGGACAGTGCTTGTTAATGGTGAATATCGGTCAATGAATGAACTGGTGGGAAGAAATGATAATATTCAGTTGCTATTTTGTGGTGATGAAATTCGGACCCCTGCCGCAAATGATTATATTCCGTCTTCACAATCACACTTAGAGGTCCTCTATGAGAATCGCGATTTGTTAGTAGTAAATAAACCGCGGGGACAAAAAACTCACCCTAATTACCATGGTGAAACAGGAACGTTAATGAACGATGTTGCAGGCTATTTAGCGCATAGTCAAAATAATGCTTATATGGTTCATCGGATAGATTTACAAACGAGTGGAGCAGTAATTGTTGCTAAGAATCCAATTGTTGTCCCGATCCTTAACCGATTAATTAGTGATGGGCAAATTCACCGACAATATTTGGCGTTAGTGGAGGGTAAGATGGCTCAGAGTGGAAAGTTCGATTGGGCAATTGGGCGTAATCCAGTGAATCCCCATCTTCATCAAGTAAACGGACAAAACGCGCAGCCGGCCTTGACCTATTATGAAACACTGGCAAGTAATCACGAACGTTCCTTGGTGAGACTTCATTTAGTAACTGGCCGTACACACCAACTCAGGGTTCATTTGGCGCATAGCGGTCATCCGATTGTTGGCGATCCGCTTTATAATCCTTTATCAACAGAGGGGATGCTGCTTCATGGTGTAGCGCAAAAACTCATATTACCCTTCGTAATGAAATCTTTAAATATTAGTGCGCCATTACCGTCGTATTTTGAAAATTATTTGGTAAAATATAACTTAGCTAAAAAGCAAATTTAAATTAAGGGAGGACATTAATTGTCACTTTTAGAGAAGTTGTATGGACCATTTTTTGATCCACATAACTGGGCAACAGTCGTTACATCAGGGCAGGATTGGTTAATCATCTTTTCGTTGGTTATGATTGAATGTTTACTGTCAGTTGATAATGCTGTTGTGTTAGCAGCTCAGACACGTGTATTACCAACGTTAAAAGAACAAGAAGAATCACTTTTCTATGGTATTTGGGGTTCTTACATTTTCCGATTCTTAATTATTGGAATCGGAGTATATCTCATTAACTTTTGGGAAATCAAAGTTATTGGAGCTGCTTATTTAATTTACCTTGTCTATCGTTACTTTCATAATAAGTTCTTTGGTAAGCGAGCAATGCGAAAGACCCGTGAAGGTAAAACGCATTTAACTGGACGAAAGCTTTTTTGGACAGTTGTTTTACAGATCGAATTTATGGATATTATTTTCTCCATTGATTCTGTTTTGGCGTCATTAGCTGTCTCTAATAATCCAGTTATTGTTTTAATCGGTGGTCTGATTGGGATTGCATGTATGCGAGGAATTGCTGAAGTTATTATGAAACTGATGCGCAAAGTTCCTGAGTTAGAACCGATGGCATATATCTTAATCTTTGTGATTGCTATTAAACTTTTCTTAACAATTCCTGCAATTGACATCGAGATTCCATCAGGGATTTTCGGTAGTTTTATCTTGCTTGTTTTTGCGGTAACGATTATTATTCACTTTATACGTAGATCACAGAAAAAGAAGGTAGAATAAAATGGCAATTGATGCGACAGCTGAGACCTTTGATAAGGATGTTCAAGGCTCAATGACGATTGTTGACTTTTGGGCGCCGTGGTGTGGCCCATGCAAAATGATGGAACCGGCTATGCAAAATCTAGAAAAGCAATACGGTGATAAAATCAAGTTTGTACGGATGAATGTTGATGGAAATCAAGAAATTGCACAACGGTATAAAGTAATGAGTGTCCCAAGTCTGGTCCTTTTTAAGGATGGACAGGCGAAAGAAAAGGTAACTGGATATTATCCAGAGGCTAAACTGGCTCATTACTTTGAACGAAAAATAACTGAATAAACTAATAAAAGGCTTCTAACGTTTGAAAAATTTAAACGGGAGAGGCCTTTTTTGTATATCTAAATCTATTTTATTTAAAACGTGGACGATAGCAATAGAAGAAAATAAGTGCCAGGATAAAGGTTAAACAATCGGAAATAGCCTGAGCAGCAATGATTCCAGTATAACCAAATAATTTTGCGGAAATACTAATCACTACCCCGAAAATCAACCCCTGACGACAGAATGAGAGCCAAAATGCAGGTATTGCTTTTCCCATTGATTGGAACATGGTTGTAAAAACAAGAATGATACCAGCAAGAGTAGTCGAAACTGATAGCCAGCGAAGCATCAAGGCACCTTCTTTTACTATTTGGGGATCATTCATGAAAATGCGAATAACCTGGGGAGCGAAAATGAAAAGAATAATAGTGAGCATAAAGGCAAGACTAGCAACAACTTGAATATCAAATTTAACAACTTTATTAAACCGTTGCTCATCTTTAGCGCCGTATACGTATCCGATCAAGGGTTGCGCGCCAAATGCAAAACCAACTATTACCATATTGATGATCATATTTGCTTTCATCGCAATTCCCATGGCAGCTACACTATCCGCACCATAAACAATCAAGTAACGATTAGTTAACGCAACCGCAAACGTTGCCATGATGTTAGTGACCGAGGCCGGGATTCCGATAGCGTAGATTTCAAATTGAAGCTTCCAGCCGATTTTCGTTTCATGAATTGAAGTCGTCAACTTTTTACTCTTTGTTCGCAAATAATAAATCATTAAAATATCGCCAATAACAGTACTTGTTACAGTAGCCAACGCTGAACCAGCTGCGCCGAGTCCACATGTAAAAATAAAAATTGGATTTAAAACGATATTAATTCCGGTCCCCACCATACTAGCGATCATCGACTGAATGGCTAGACCTTCTGTTCGCAAAATATTAGTTGGTGAAAGTCCAAAGATAATGAAAACCGCGCCCCAAGCAATCACTAAGTAATATTCTCGTGCATATTGCCAAGTAGCTGGCGAGGCACCTAATAAATGTAAAATTGGTGTTTGAAAGATAATCATTATTGCAGTAACGATGATCCCACAAATAATTGGTGCATAGAAGCAATAACCGCTGACAAAGCGTGCTAATTTATCACGGTGTTCACCAAATAAGCGGGAAATAACTGAGCTACCGCCAAGGCCAAAGATATCCCCAAGAGCAATCATTAACGTAAAAATTGGTGCTCCCTGAGAAACACCGGCAACTAAATTGGGATTCCCAGTTTTGGCCACGAAAAAAGTATCAACCATGTTATAAATCAAAGTTACAGCCATGCTTAATACAACAGGTAAGGCCAGCGTAAAGTATGCCCGCTTGATTGAAGAATGTTCAAATAGCTCGTCCATTTTAAATCTCCTTTTAACAATCTGCTAACCATTTTACGCTACTCAGAATACAAAGTGAAAGACTGATTATTTTATTAATTCAATTCTTTTATCCCCAAGAGCGAAAAATAATCAACAACAAAAAAGAGTGAATAGAGAATACCCTTTTGATGATTGTTTCCTGTTCACTCTTTATTTATATAAATTACGGGGATGAGGTTCACCCTTAATTTCATGTTTAACGTGTTTTAGCATGTCATCAATCATTTCAATAACATGAGGATCATCTAAAGCATAGTAAACGCGGGTCCCTTCTTTATGGCGACTGACTAACTGGTAACGATACAAAATACCGAGTTGCTTTGAGACGATCGGTTGCGCAAGATGAAGATCATTAACGATTGTTTTAACATCAGCCTCACCGTCATAGTGCTGAAGATAATATAAGATGTTTAAACGCGTACTATTGCTTAGGACTTTATAGATTTTTGCAGCTTCATCAATAAAGGCTTGGGTTGAAGACAATGGTTGCCGCTCCTCCTTTTAATCGGTTTAGTAATTATTATACCAAACTAAAGAAGGTGAATAAGGTGGGTAATTAATCCACTATCCCAAAAAACATAACAACCAACACCGATATAAATAACTTTCATTAAGGTTTCACTATAACGTTGCATTGCTTGCTTAATTAGTGGAATATTACTAATTCCCTTAATGAGAATCCCGATCGCAATTGAAAGGACTGCGATAAAAAGAAGTACCTGAGTAAATTGCTGGAAGGTAAGATTCGTTAAAATTGGTAAGAAAATTGAGAGGTTACAACCAGCGCAAACTGCCAGATAGGTTATTAAGGTGGTAATAATTGGGCCGTGCTTTTCTGCATGAGTTGGGTCTTCATCGTTGTCATGGAGAGCCATGTAAATAGGCAGGATCCCTAGTATTCCTAAAATCCATTCAGGGAGGAAAATGGCGAGAGTTTTTCCTAGTAAAAAGCTGATGGTAACCAGAACAAGAAGGGCACCAAGATAGCCAATGATTACATCACGAAGGTTATACCTTTCGAGTAAAAAGATTAAGATGAAAAAGAAATCGAGGTTTACGGCAAGAAATGTGATAAAAATGATCCACCAATTCATAATTAAGTCTCCTATATATCAAATTCGATATACTTAATATATATCGAAAATGGTATATAGTCAAACTATCCTTCAAAATAAGTATAAAGTTTCTCAGGGGTAAGAGATTTTCGTTGCTCTGCATTAAAATCTGCTTTGATTTCACCATCTTTAAGCACGATTAGACGATTTCCATACTCTAAGGCATCTTCAAGGTTATGGGTAATCATTAAGGCGGTTAAATGATCTTTAGTGATCCGTTCATTAGTAGCGTGTAATAGATTTAAGCTTGTATGAGGATCAAGAGCAGCAGTGTGTTCATCCAACAAAATAATGTCAGGTCGTTTGATTGTTGCCATTAAAAAGCTTAATGCTTGCCGTTGTCCCCCCGAAAGGGCGCCAGTAGCTGTATTCATGCGATTCTCAAGACCGTTATTCATTGTTGCAGCTAGCTTGGTGAAACGGTCCATATTACTTTTGAGCTTCCGGGGAATAAGATGGCGACGTTCACCACGTTTAGTTGCTAATAGCATGTTTTCAGCAACGGTCATTCGTGCAGCCGTCCCCAGTTTCGGATCCTGAAAAACACGGGATAAGAAAGCTGTTCGCTGTTCTTCTGTTGTATTGGTAATATCTTGTCCATTATGCAAAATTTTTCCTTCGTCAGCGTGCAGGTTTCCGCCGATGACATTAAAAAGGGTCGATTTACCAGCACCATTCGTTCCAACGATCGTAATGAAGTCTCCCTCATTAATTTTAAGGTTTAAGCCTTTAAGAATGGTTGTTTCACTCGATGTGCCCTTATTAACAATGGTTTTGACACCTTGTAATTCCAAAATAGGTTTATTCATGAGGCCGGACTCCTTTCAAAATTGGCTTTTTAAGGTGAATGCGTTCTTCAAGTTGTGGCAACATCATGCAGATTGCAAGGACAACTGAGGAGATAAGGTTGAGGTCGTTGGCGGAGAAACCAAGTTGTAGCACAGCAAGTAAGATGATTCGGTAAATGATACTACCAAGAGTAACGGCGACAAGTCGCTGGTTAAGCGTTAATTCACCAAAGGCTACTTCACCAATAATGATTGAAGCAAGGGCGATAACAATCGTTCCAATCCCCATATTAATATCAGCGTATCCATTATTTTGAGCAATCAACGCACCACAAAGTCCAACGATCCCATTTGATACCATTAGACCGATGATGACCATTGTGTCGGTATGAATCCCGAATGATTTTGCCATCACAGGATTATCACCAGTTGCGATAAAAGCTTGCCCATAGTCAGTTGAAAGGAAGAAGACCAGGATTACGGTAATAATCGCAATCGTAACTATTCCCAAGAAGACACTGTCAAAGTATTGGGGCAGACTTCGCATGAATTCACCGCTAAAGAGAGTCTTTTGACCAAGCAACGAAACGTTTGATTTACCCATAATGCGGAGGTTAACGGAGTAGGCGGCGGTCATAGTTAGAATTCCGGCTAATAAACTGGGAATTTTTCCTTTAGTGTAGAGCAATCCAGTGATCAAACCGGCGAGCATTCCAGCACCAATTGCAATTAAAGTTGCCAGAAAGGGATTAATGCCATGTGTGATTGCAGCAACAGCACTGGCGGCCCCAAGCGGGAAAGTTCCTTCAACAGTCATATCAGCAAAATCAAGAATTCTAAAAGTCAGGTAAAGACCAAGACCAAGTAAAGCCCATAATAGTCCTTGACCGATTGATGATACGATTAGATTCATTTGTAAACCTCTCCTTTCGTTTCTGCATCCTTTTCAAATTGAGCAGGAATTTGTAAGTTAAGTTTTCGGGCCTGCTTAATGTTGAGAACAGGAGTCCCATGCTTCATGTACTCAATCGGAGTATCAGCTGGTTTTGACTTGCCTTTGAGGATTGCAACCGTCATCTTTGCACCTTGGACACCTAAAGCACGTTGGTTAACACTGTAAGTTGCAACGCCACCTTGCTTAACCATTGTGTCAGTTGCCGGGAAGACTGGTTTGTTAGCAGCATCGGCATTCTTAACTAAAGTTTGCATTGCTCCAGCGATGGTATTATCTGTTGGTACAATTACTGCATCAACCTGGCTAAGCATTTGTTCGGAAACTTGGTTTAAGTCATTACTGTTGGCAATTGAATAGGCCTTTAAGTTAATATTCATCTTACGACATTCACGCTTGATTTGGTGATAACCGGCTACTGCTGAAGCATCACTTGAAGTGTAGATGACCCCCAGTGTTTTCATTCGCGGCATGAATTGCTTGATCAAATTGAGTTGCTCGCGAATTGGTGCTTGGTCAGATACTCCAGTAATATTGCCACCCGGATGCTGATTATTTTTAACTAGTCCAGCTGCTTTTGGATCGGTAACAGCACCAAGTACAATTGGTGTTTTGGTAGTAGAATTAGCTAATGCTTGAGCAGCAGGGGTCGTAATTCCAAAAAGAACAGTTGAGTTATCATCAACGAGTTTTGAAGCCATTGTTTTAAGATTACTTTGGTCACCATTCGCATTTTGATACTCAATCTTGATATTCTTACCGTTGTGGTAACCTTCCTTTGCTAATTCATCAACATATCCTTTATAAATTTCATCTAACGCTGGGTGATGCATCAAGGTTAACACACCAACTTTTGGAATTCGTTGCTTAGTTACGAATCCATTGTTTTCTCTAAAGAATGCGAAACAAAGGAAAGCGATAATAATTGCAATTAAACTATACATTCTTTTCATCTAAAATCTCACCTCACAAAATAATAAAAAACGAGAGCCCACATGACGGACCCTCGCTTTTTGAAAGGCAAAATAAAAGTCCGCATGTGGATCCATGCGGACTGAAATGAACATCAAACTCAGCCGGCACAGATGCAATCTGTTCTTCAGGTCGCATCCATGACGAAACAACCTGAATTACCGGCTTTGCCAACGAGTATTAACGTTGATAGTTTGATATACGTTCATTATACTTACTCCCTACTTAATTAATTGTTGTTAAGTATAACCAATGATAATAAAGCTGTCAATATAATTATTAAAATTTGCTAAGAAAAAAGAGTAAGGTAGAAGAAAATCTTCTATCTTACTCAATGATTATACTACTCGTATCTTAGTTCATGCTGATGTAGAAACTAGGAGTGTAGTAGTTGATGTTACCAGTTTGAACGTTTTGACCTGGTGTAGGAGCTTGGATGTAACCACCATTACCAGTAGCGATTGCAACGTGGTAAGGAGCACTATCTGGACCCCAGAAGTAAAGGTCACCACTTTGAGCGTTTTGGATATCACTGTGGTGGGCACCAAGGTTAGTTTGTTGGTAAGTAGTCCGGTAGTTCGAACCAAGACCATATGCATATTGAACTAATCCTGAGCAGTCAAATCCGCCTGGTTGGTTACCACCCCAAACATATGGAGTACCAATTTGTGCTTGAGCAACGGCAACCGCATTAGTAGTAGAACCATTACCTTGGCCAGCAGCAGTTGAAGTTGCTGGAGTAGCGGTTACAGCAGCAGTACTTTGAACATTAGTGTTGCTTTGTGGAGTAGCAACTGCTTCAGTGGCAGCGTATGTAGTTTGTGTTGGAGCTGCAGTGTTAGTAGTTGTTGTTAAAGTAGTAACGTTGTTGTTAGTATTTGCAGCACTAGTTTGAGCAACGCTAATAGTAGCAGAAGCAGCACTTACTTGGGCTGGAGCTTGGGATACAGCACTAACTTGAGCAGTAGTGTTGTTATCAGCAGCAGATACGACTGTTGTTGGTTGTGCCTGGTCGGCTACGTTGCTTGCGTTTGTGGCAGAAACAGCTGGTATAGTTGATGCAGCGGTTGTTTCAGTAGTTTCAACGGCTGCTTGACTAGCAGTAGCGTTATCAGTTGCAGTAGGTGTAGCAACTGTTGTGGCAGCAGAAGCAGCACTGATAGCAGAAGATGGGATAACTAATTGTTGACCAACGTAAATTACGTTAGGGTCAGCTAATTGGTTAGCAGTAGAAATTGAATCAACAGTAGTAGCGTATTGTTGAGCAAATCCCCATACTGTATCTCCTGATTGTACTTGAACTTGTGTGTCAGCACTTGCAGTGTTAGCAACAGCTAATGCACCAGCAGCACCTAAGGCAGCAGCAAGGACTTTTGACATTGTTTTTTTCTTAGCGATAATTATTCACTCCTGAATTATTGTTTGTTTTTCTTTTATGTATGCAACTAATTGTGCACTCTTTTACTATATGATGATATTGTGAAGAAGATATGAAAAATATCTTAAGGGTGGCGGTTGTTACATAATTGTTAAATTGCTGTAATAATTTGAATAGAAAATTATTGGAATAAAAATTTTCTATACTTGAGAAATCGCTGTGGCTACGGCGTATAGCAGAAAAGGCTAGAAATTAATCTTAGGTTGTTTTTCTGTAACTAAAATCAATCCAATCAAGTTTTTCCTTCCTAATAAATTAAGGAGATATTGTTAAAGTATCTACATTGGCATATGGTATTATGACTAGATACAATTATTCTTTCCGAGAAAGGAACTATTATGACGAAATCTAATGATAAGCTTCAAAAGGAAATAAAAGAGCTTAGAAGCGATTTTTGCATTTATTCATCTTTGATAATACTAACAATTGCTGGATTTTGTTTAAGAAATATGATTCCGTGGAGCTGGTTAAACGCAATTGTTAATTTTTTGTTTATAGGCTCTGTGTTTGAATTAGGGCGCTCAATTGATAAGTATTTAAAATTGAGAAAACAACTAAAATGAAATCGAGAAATGTGTTAGTCAAAATCAATATCAAGTTGAAATTGATGGCCAAAACTAATTTTTCAATTATTATTTGTCCTTGAAAAGCTCCCTCATTGCGTCATCAGTATTATCAAAGGTTTTTGCAGTGTCTGAAATAATTTCTTTTTCTTCAGCATATGCACGAACTACTGCCTCTATTTTTTGGAAATATAATTACTTATGTATTAATAGAAGGCTAGTAATAACGATAATAATAAATAAAACTAACCAATATTTTTGATGTAAGTGATTTTGAGTTACTTTTTTGTCATTAGGATCGCTTTTAATTTGATGTATTTCCCAAGTACCCATTAATAGTCCGTAGATAAGGCCACTGACAATAACACTACTAATTGTAGAAGGTTCTGTAAGTAATGGAATTAAGGCTCCTTTGTTAGGTAACCAATCGATAAGGATTGTTAATCCGTACATTACAATTGCAAAATAAATTCCTAAGCCAATTGCTCTTTTAATAAATTTTTGTTTAGTCTTGCTCTCCTGTTTGGCTTCAACATCAATTTCTGTTAAATGATGTCGTTTAGTTTCATATAGAATATAGCCTAAAGAAGCGAAAACAGTTAATAGTAGGACGCTTACTACGATATCAAGAGTAAGTTCAGAATTATTAGTACTAAGCATTAAAAGGCTAGCAATAAAACTTAATAATAGATTTATTGATAATAAAAATATGGTAATATTATTACCGATTCGATTGAGTTCATTGCGGCGATATTCATCTAATGGTCCATGAATACCGTAAAACCGCTTAATGATTTTGGTGCTAATTGTTTCTTTCATCCGTATGTTCCTCCCAAAATAGTGAATTAAGATCAGTATTTAATGCTTTAGCTAAATTAATACAAAGTTCTAACGAGGGGTTATACTTATTATTTTCAATTAAGTTGATAGTTTGACGAGCTACTCCAATTTTTTGAGCTAGCTTTAACTGGGATAATCCTTGATCTTTTCGAAATTGTTTAACACGGTTCGAATATTTGGTCCCTCTTTATGACACATATATATGATAAAAAACAAATAGACATAGAAGTACATTGTTGCTTCCATGTCCAATAAATATGATTAATCCATTAGTAAGGTATATAGAAAATTAAAAACCGCCTGACATTAAGCCAGACGGTCGATAAAGTTGCTAACTCATGCTATAATATAGGTGTCTAATGAAATATTATATTCAATAGTTGGGCTGATAAGTTTAGCGAAAGTGCTTCTATTCTGGTGTACTGCCATACACCACCAGCCAAGCGCGTGAAAGAACGTCCCCAAAAGGAATCAGCTCCAAACAACGTATACTTGTGCATTGGTGGTCGCCAGTGCACTTTTTTATTATACCATTTTATAATAGCTGTATTTTTACTGTGACAAGGGATTACGTAAATCCGATAAGTACCGGTCTTGATGAGTGGTTGATGGAAAGAGCCATTCGGATTGAATATCATTTTCTTGAAGCCAGGCATAATAATCTAGTAAATCCTGTTTAACCGGTTTTAGATACAAAATATTGGGCTTTTTAGTCTTTTTATCGCGAATATACGCATTTTTCTTGATAGTTCCATCATCAGCGAAGATTTCGTTGCGTCTCAGCGCTAATACATCACTCACTCGAAGCAATGTTGCCTTGCCGACTTGGAAGATGGTATAGTTTCGGCGACCATAGCGGAAATTATTAAGTAAGGTGTCCTGGACTTCGTGTAGAATGTTGGTGTCTTTGATGGGTAGAACGTGTTGTTTCATGCTACTCTCCTTTTATTAGAAAAATTTACCGTTCCAGGAGCTGATACCTCCATGGAATCCCATGTATACAAGGACACACATAACTATAATTAGAAACCAATTATCCTCGAGAAAACTACCAAATGATTTTCTATTATCACTAAAACCAACACCGCCATCATCTAAATCATCAATATCATCACTTAGATCATCGATGTCGTCTCTTAGCTCGTTGACTGCATTTAATATATCTTGATTTGTAACATTATCGGCTAGTTGCTTGTTTAATACTAGCCAGTCAAGACTTACGTCAAAGAAAGCTGCCAACTGAACGGCTGTTTCTAAGTCAAGAACAGAGGAACCAGCCTCCCATCGTGAAACAGCTTGTCTTGTCACATGAATCTTTTGTGCGATATCTTCTTGTGATAAACCTTTATCTGTTCGTAACTTTTTTAATTGCTTTGCAAACTCCATTGTCAATTTACTCCTGTCATAAAATTCATTATCATTATTGCGATACATAGGGGTAGTAAGTAAAGCAATAGTCTCAAATATATTGTCAATTGCATCTTTATTTTAGGGGCTATTTATCCTAATTATAAAATAATAACCCCTATATTCTGATAATAGAATATAGGGGCTTGATATATCAAT
>UMGL01004244.1_pt1 | contig 20434 bp, 21 predicted proteins | sample 1965261 | NCBI WGS metagenome assembly UMGL01 (sample SAMEA4836071, study PRJEB28245) | human gut metagenome | biome: gut microbiome; material: fecal sample | place: Denmark | collected 2008 | reverse complement strand
AAAGCAATGACTAATTCATCGTTTTACTCTTTTTTACTTAATCCACACAAAGCTTCTTGATTGCCTGCGCATAGATTTCCATCGCTTTATACATGTCTGGCAATGGCCACTGTTCATTAGCTTGATGCATATAATCGGGAGTTGTTGGTAACATTCCGCCAAAGGCAACACAATTATTCATGGTTCGAGCAAATGTTGCCCCACCAGAAATTTGTGGTTCAGCATCAACATTCCCAGTTTGTTCTTTATAAACTTTCATCAAAGTTTGCACTAATTTACTGTCTTTTGGAACGTACAGAGGGGCTAAATAATCAAAATGAACATACTTCAAATCATAAGCTGCCACCTGTTTACTTAGTTTTGCTAGTAAATTATCGCGATCGATCGTTACGGGAATCCGTAAATCAATCTGCATTCTTGTTTCATTTTCATTAATCTCAAGACTAGAAATATTGAAAGTTAATTGTCCAGACTCATCGCGAACATCACCGAGAACATTGCTCCCCGTTGCATCTTCCTTAAATAATTTGCCAATAAAATCAAGTGGCTTAAAATCAAAAACATCATCAAGCGCAATCACTAACCGTAAAACAGCATTCGTTCCTTCCGGTGCCATCATCGCATGAACAGACTTGCCAATAACAGTAATTGAATTACCGTCACTTGTATATTCAAAGCCATGCTTATCTAAAGCCGCCTTCACTTCATCCTGCTTTGGACCATCGTACACTGCACTATCAGGGACCGCATTAAACGCATTTTTCAAGTTAATCTTTAGTTGATCTGTTCCTGGACCAACGAGATAAGATTGTTGCAACCCCTTTTCAGCATAAATTAATGGAAATTCAGCATCAGGAGAAATTCCACTATCAATTGGCGCTTCCTTTTTATTATATTCAGCAATTCCACGCCATAGAATTTCTTCATCAGTTCCATAAATAAAACGAATTCGTTGATTGAAGTGATAACCTTGATCCATCAATGCTTTAACAGCATATAAAGCTGCAATTCCTGGACCTTTATCATCTTGTGACCCTCGTCCATAAACTGCATCATTGATTACTGTGCCTTTAAATGGATCATGTTTCCATTTGCCTAAATCGCCGGCAGGAACCGTATCAAGATGACAAATTACACCAAAAATTTTGTCCCCACTACCAACTTCTGCATAGCCATAGTACCCGTCTGGATCTTCATAGGTCTTAAAACCTAATTCATCACAAATCTTCATCATTTCATCGAGGGCGTTACGAATTCCTTTGCCAAATGGTGCGCCTTCTTCTGCTGGTTGATTATATGATGGAACAGAAATTAGTCGTTCTAAAGTTTTAACAGCAGCTTTTTGTTCATCTTCTGTAATAATTTTATCCATTCAAATCCCCTCCTAGAGCAAGGCAGCAATTCCTAAGAACAAGCAAGTAGCAACAAAGAGATAAATCATTAATTTCAGCATCCACTTCCACCAAATGCCGACATTAATATGCGCAATTGCTAATGCTCCCATAACAACTCCCGAAGTTGGGGTAATAAGGTTAACCCAACCTGAAGCTGCTTGATAAGCAGTAATAACAAGGCTACCAGAAACATGCGCAAAATGTCCCATTGGTCCGATAATTCCCATCGTTGCCGCAGCTAACCCAGACGTTGATGGAATTAAGAATGACATTGGGATATAGAAAATGTAAGTCAAAATAATAAAGATCGTTTGTGATAATCCATGAAGGCCCAATTCTCCCCAGTGAAGAACTGTTCCAGTGATCATCCCATTATTCATTATTACTTGAATTCCCCGTGCAACTGCCACAATAATTGCAACGCTTAAGAAATCTCCCATTCCTGACATGAAAGCATCAATAAATTCACTTTCCTTCATATGGTAAACAGCCATAATCAAGACCGACATAAAGAGGAAGAGCATGGTAATTTCATTGAAGTACCATGTTCCAAAGGGTGCCATATCATGCCCTAATAAATCGCCTAGGAATGGAATATTAACCAACCACTTTGTAAATTTATCAAAAAATGTCCAATGGCTATTAAGGTTTGACCATGGAATTAGTCCTAGAATCATCACAACAAAAGTAATTCCGAATAGCCAAATAACTGTCTTTTGACGACCGGTCATCTTATGGTCGTCATTAGGATCAGTCTTGACTAAAAAGTGCTTTTCATCTTCTGCTCGTTGATTGTAAACTAATGATTTAGTTGGATCTTTTTCAATTACCGATGCATAGTGGTAAACATAAATAATACTAATCGTTATCGTAATAATTAAAAGGATTACCCGGGAAACTAAACCATCACCAGGAGAAATATTTAACGTTTGAGAAGCTACTCCTGTGGCAAACGGGTTAACAGTTGATGCTAAACAACCAACTTGACTTCCCACTAAAGCAATCGCAACCGCTACAATTGAATCAAAGCCAACACCCATCATCACGGGGATCAAGAGAGGATAGAATGCAATCGTTTCTTCCCCCATTCCATATGTTGATCCACCAAGAGCAAACAGAAGCATTAAAATTGGAATCAATTGTTTTTCTCGTCCCTTATACCGGCGAACGATTGAACCGATCCCTTCGTTTAATGCATTTGTCTTATTAACCACTCCTAGGAATCCACCGATAACAAGAATAAATAGTGATACTGAGATAGCTCCATCTGTCTTTTTATCACCGACCATCCCGATAACGGGTGCCATAAAGATATCCCAAATTCCCTGGGGTTTATTTGTCACCGCCTTATATGTGCCAGAAATAATATTTCCAGCTTTATCCGTCTCATATGTCCCTGCTGGTATAATCCACGTTAAAATTGCAATTAAAATAATAATTAAAAATAAAATTGTAAACGCAGAGGGCATATGAAAATGATGTTTTTTCTTCGTTTGTGTTTCCTGCACAATAACCGCCTCTTTTGTAAAATTAGTATCAATTTTATTTTAATTCAGTTTGAAAGCGGCTTCAACTTAATCTAAGAATTATCCTTAAAGAATGCTATAATTGCCTTGTAGTAATTTTAAGGAGGATGAAGCTAATGGTAATGAATCCTAATAAAGCACAAGACGTTTGGAAAGACGCCGGTGAACATGTCCAATTTACTGTATTAGAATTAAAACGAGAAAATCAAGCAAAGGAACAAGAAGCAATTCAAGAATTTGTTGAACGGTTCCAAGCAATTACTCGATCACTGCGAATTCGGGATAATAAGGGTAATCTTAAAGTTTCTTTAGGCTTTAGCAACGACGCATGGGACTATCTTTTCCCAAATGCCCCTAAACCCAAAGAATTAGAAACTTACCAAACTTTAACCGGGCCAAAATACAAAATGCCTGCCGCAAAAGGAGATATTTTCCTCCATATTCGTGCAAACGATGAGGCTGCAGTTTACGAATTCATGGCTCAAGTAATGCTCTTTATTAGAGATATTACTAATGTTGTTGATGAAACAAAGGGCTTTCGCTATTTTGAAGGCCGGGCCATTATTGGCTTTATTGATGGAACTGAAAATCCGGAACCTCAGGATGCTGCTGAATACGCAATTATTGGTGATGAGGATCCTACGTTTGAAAATGGTTCATATGCCTTTGCACAAAAATGGCGGCATAACATGGACATTTGGAATAAGCTAACTACTGAAACGCAAGAAAAAGCTGTTGGACGAAAGAAGTTTTCTGACTTAGAATTAAGCGAAAAAGAGAAGTTTAAGAATGCTCATAATGTTGCTTCCCAAGCGGAAATTGATGGTATTGAACAGAAGATTGTACGCATGAATGTTCCATATTCAGACCCTGCCGCTGATAATACTGGAACTTTCTTTATTGGTTATTCACGGCATTGGACTGTAACTAAGAAGATGCTTGAAAATATGCTTGAGCAAAACGATTATCTCCTAACTTTCTCTGATATTTTAGGTGGTCAACTCTTCTTTATTCCTTCGCGTCCAATGTTGGATCAAATTGCTGAAGGCGAATTAAATTAGTTGATTGACAAGTTGAAGGCAAATTGCTATATTATTAGCAGCAAATTTTAGGAGGGATCATCCATTGAAATTTTAATTCTACACAATTTAATGTATCTGGAACTGTGGATTCACGCAGAAAGGTACTACGGGTAGAATTATTTTTCAATGATTGATCAATAAATGAGAACTAATGGGCCAATACCATTAGTTTAAAAGTCTACCTGTAGTGGTGGGCTTTTTTTCGTTACCTTTTCTGCGAGTAACGAAAGGGTGATTTTTTAATGGAACCAATCACGATAAATAATTTAACTTTTGCTTATCCGGGACAAGAACCGCTTTTTAATCATTGTGATCTTAATATTAGCAGCGATTGGAAACTTGGTCTTCTTGGACGAAACGGTCGGGGCAAAACCACACTACTCAAAATCTTGCAAAAGCAACTTTCCTTTCAAGGAAGTATTCAAACCAATCTTAAGTTTAACTATTATCCATTAGTAATTCGTGAACCGAATGATTACACATTGAATGTCCTTATGAGAAGTGGCTATCAAGGTGAGCAATGGCAAATCGAACGAGAATTAAATTTGATGGCAACTCCCACAGAATTACTATGGCAACCTTTCAGTAGTCTTAGTGGTGGCGAACAAACACATGTGATGCTAGCAACCCTTTTTGCCCAGGATGGATATTTCCCCCTGCTTGACGAACCGACTAATCACCTTGATCAGGATGGTCGAAAACAAATTGCTCAATATCTAAAAGCGAAAAAAACGGCTTCATTATCACTAGCCATGACCGAGATTTTCTCGATAAAGTCATTGACCATTCATTAGTGATTGAACAACACCAGCTTGTTTTAACCCGTGGTAATTACAGTGATTATTTCGTTCATAAGGAGCAACGAGATTCTACGGCCATCAAGAAAAACGAAAATTTATTAAAAGATATTCGTCATTTAAAGCAAACACGTCAGGCAAAATCTCAATGGGCTCAACAAGCAGAAAATGAAAAGAAGAATAATTCGCATGCGGATAAAGGCTTTATTGGTGCCAAAGCTGCAAAAATGATGAAAAAAGCAACCATAATGAAAGGACGCTTAGACACCGCAATCGAGGAACGAAAAGGACTTTTAAAAGAGATTGAAAACGTTGTTCCGCTAACAATTAATGTCCTCCCCACTAATCATCAACTATTGTTAAGCATTAATGATCTAACGTTATCGTATCCAACTAAACAACCCTGTTCTAATATCACTACAACCATTGAAAAAAATGACTAGGTCCTGCTCTGTGGGAATAATGGTACTGGAAAATCTAGTATTATTAATGCAATCATCGGGACATTCAGTGGTAAGCAAAGCGGAGATATACTTTTTAGCAGTGCCCTTAAAATCAGCACAGTACGTCAAGATTATTCTGATAATCATGAAAGTTTACGTAGTTTTGTATCTTCTTCTAAAATTAACTACGATCAATTTCTTAACCTTCTTCGTAAATTAGGGATGGAACGTGCTACTTTTAATGTTCCGATTGAAGAAATGAGTATGGGACAACAAAAGAAGGTTGAACTAGCACGGTCATTAGCTGAGCCCGCTCACCTTTATTTATGGGATGAGCCGCTAAATTATCTTGATACCTATAATCAGCAACAACTAATTCAGTTAATTCAAGAAAAGCGACCACCAATGCTAATTGTTGAACATGATCAAAATTTCATTAAGCAAATTGCCACAAAGAAAATTGAAATTTAATATTTCCTGGGAAATAATCAACTTTATCAACTTAATGTAAAAAAAGGAGCTGTGACACAAGTTAGGTCACTTCCACAAAATACGAACAGCGCAGTACAACAATGGCCTTCATCGTCCGGCAAAGTCGAACGTTGAAGGCCTATTGTTGCTTGCGGGGGCTCGAAAACGAAGTCACGAGTGACTTCTGTCTCGCTCCCATAATTTTTAGCTAAATTAAATTCAACTCAGTTAACCACTCAAGAAATAGTGGGAACCACTTTCCCATATGATTATCTACTCGATCATTATTGACGATACCAGTATATTCGTTAGCTAATGCGATTCCATGTCCCCCAGTGCCAAACTCATGTAATTCATATGGAACATCATACTTGATTAACGCATCTGCATATACTTGGAGGTGATCAACAAAGGGAGTTAATTCATCTTTTGCCGATCCCCACATAAAGGTTGGTGGTGTTTGTGGATTTACCAATTCCGCTACATTTTCTGTTGTAACCCCCATGCGTTCATCAATCAAGGGTTGAATAACAGGATATCCTAATGCAGCAAATTTAGCGTGTGTTAGTTTTTCGTTACTATATGCAGCGGCAATTTGGCCTCCTGCAGAAAAGCCAATAATTCCCAGTCGATCAACGTCAACATCTAATTCATTTGCATGGTTAACAATATATTCAAATGCTTGGTGAACTGCTATTTTGGCTTCTTCATAATTTTTATGTTCAACTACTGGATACCGCACAACAAACGTTTGCCATGCATGGGTTGCAAACGTTAATGCCACCCGCTCAGAATCTCGTTCCATAATCTTGTTATAACTGCCTCCTGGCAAAATAACAAGGCCGGGTAAAGCTTTATCAGTATTATTATGATAAATATCTAGAGACGAATATGGTTGATCTAAGTTAACACTTTTAATTTCCATTTTCTCACCTCATTTTGATTTTTCTAAATGTTAAAATTACAAATAATAGTATAACCTCAATATGCAATAAACGATACAGGTAAAAAATTGTTATTAATTCACAAATTTCCCCTTGTTTATCATGATACATTTGTTAAAGTGATAAAGTATCAATTATTATTTGGGGGTTAGAAAATCTAATGAGTATTATGAAGACTAAGTCATTCTGGATTGCTGCTATTATGACCTTAATTTGTTCTGTTGCTGGGGTGCTTTTAGCAAAACTACCTTATGTCAACTTGATTGGAGCATTGGTTATTGCTTTATTATTAGGTATTGCCATGCAGTTGACTCCTGCTAGCTTGCGGAATGAGGCTCAAGGCGGCATCGGATTTATTTCTAACAAATTTTTACGGCTTGGTATTATTCTTCTTGGTTTCCGCTTAAACCTAGAAAGACTTGCGGCCGCTGGGGTTAAGACTATTTTGGTTGCAGCTATTGGGGTTACCGGCACGATTGTCCTTACTTATTGGCTTAGTCGAAAGTTTGGTGCAGAAGATGAATTAGCTATCCTTTCTGCTTGCGGCTGTGGTATTTGTGGAGCGGCTGCTGTAATGGGGGTTTCACCACAAATTGAAACTGACAACGAGGAGCGCAAACGAGAAAATGAAGTATTAGCTGTTGCTGTTGTTTGTGTAATGGGGACAGTCTTTACTTTAGTTGAAATTGGAATAAAGCCACTCCTCGGACTTACCGATCCACAGTTTGGAATTGTGGCTGGTGGTTCATTACATGAAATTGCTCATGCCGTTGCAACCGGGGGAGCTTTTGGTGAAGCAAGTTTAGATAACGCCCTTATTATGAAACTTTCACGGGTTCTTCTCTTAGCGCCAGTCGCTTTAATTGTTGGTTACTGGTATCAACACCGCCTTATAGTTGAAAGTGAAGAAGAACATACTAAAGAACCAAAGAAATTACCAATTCCTTGGTTCCTCGGCGGTTTTATTTTAACTAGTGTGTTAGGAACCTTTCTTCCATTCTCACCAGCCTTTCTTGATGCACTTGTTCAAGCAGCCTATATCTTTTTAGGAATGGCAATGGCTGCATTAGGTGTTTCAGTAAACTTTAAGGTTATTTTCAAACGTGGAGGGGCTGTTTTTGGTGCAGCTGTGATTAGCTCAACCTGTTTATTGGTATTTATGATTATTATGAGTAAAATATTCTTCTAAATTATTAAAAGCGTTAAATTGAGGATTTATTTTAGACGGCATATAGTCTTTCCGCCAATTTAACGCTTTTTATTTATATTCTTCTATTTAACTGTCTTTCCTAGCTGGTAAGCTTCTTCAACGTGTTTAGCCAGTTTTTGACTATTCCAAGAATCAGCTGCGAGTACCTCTCCTACTTTATCCCAACGCATATATTCAAGCAATTGCTTAAAATATAAGTTAAGTGAAGCAAAGGCATCTGCTTGACCATAACCACTCACTAAAGTAATAGCTTTCTTTCCGCCATGAAGTTCATGGTTATAGCTGTAGAAACGATCAATCACTGCTTTTAGCGCTGCATTGATCCCATAATAATATAGCGAACTAACCAAGACTATCATATCTGCCGCTAACAGCTTAGGCATTACTTCATTAGTAATAACATCATTCGGTTCAATCGCAACTTCTTGTCCGGGATGATTGTCCTCCAATTTAATCATCGAAAATTCATCGGTCCGGCGTCCAGCATCAAAGCGATAAACTTCATTTCCTGCTTCAGTTGCACCCTTAACAAAGGCATCTGCTAATTGCTCAGAAGTTCCTGGATGATGGGGACTTCCTGTTAATACAACAATCTTCATCATGATCCCGTCCTTTCTTATTTAATTATAGTGATAGTTCGACTAAATTAGAAATAGAAACATTGAATATTAATAGATAACTAAAATGAATTAACGATGCCAACTAAAGATTTTCAACCAATTTAACTTAGTACGCTCTCGTTTTTGTTCTTCCTTAATGTATGAACGATCCGTAATGAAATGAAAGATATTCATGCCTATTCCTCATAAATATGTTCACTAAGGTAGCGCTCGCTTGAATCAGGAAATACCGTGACTAAATTAGCCCCGTGTGGCAATTCTTTAGCAACTTCTAAACTTGCCGCAAGCGCAGCCCCACTAGAGCTACCAATAAAGAGGCCGAGATTTTTAGCAACCCAGCGAACATAATAGAATGCATCCTCATCACTGATTGTTTTTACCCCGGTATAATCTAAGTCCTTGAAAAACGGTGGAATAAACTCCACTCCAATTCCTTCTGTACGGTGACTATGGGCTGGACCCCCATTTAAAATCGATCCGGCTGGTTCAACAATATAGCCTTTTAATTCTGGGTAAGCATCTTGGAGCGCCTTTTGAATTCCCGCAAAAGTGCCACCACTTCCTGCACCAGCTACAAAGGCCGCCAGCGGTTTATTAGCAAGATCAGCTAAAATTTCCGGTCCCAAGGTGCGTTGATAAACATCAGGATTTGCTGGATTCTGGAATTGTAAAGGCACGTAAGCATCCCCGATTTCAGCAGCTAATTCTTTGGCGGCCGCAATTGCTCCTTTGATCCCTTCTTCACTCGGAGTATTAATCACTTCGGCTCCCAACGCACGCATTAATGTTTGCTTTTCAAAACTAAACTTTTCTGGTACCACTAATTTAACTGGTAAATGGTATTTTAGTGCTGCTAAAGCGACTCCAATCCCTGTATTTCCGGCAGTTGGCTCGATGATTGTCGTTGTATCTTTTATTTTTCCTTCTTCTATTCCTCGCTGGATTAGCGCCATCCCCAAACGATCCTTGATACTGCCACCTGGGTTAAACATTTCGAGCTTAGCATAAATATTAACGTCATTCGGAGTCTTCATCGGCAAGTGCATTAAGGGGGTGTGACCAATCAAATCATAAGTATTTTCAACTAACATAATAGTTCCTTCTTCCTCAGAAAAGTAAGTGGGAATTAACCTCCTCGACAAGGCGGCGGGCTAAGGATAGAACGGTAATTAGCACGGCACGGGCTGATTATCGTTCGAACTTAGCCTCGAGCCTTGTGGTTAATTTCCACGATATCGTAACAATATTAGTATAAAAAACGAGGCTGTTGAAAAAACAAAAGTTTTTTCTCAGCCTCGCCTTATGTGTTATCAACTTGATAGTAATTCAATTAAAAATGAGTATACCAAAAAGTGAGTCGCATAAGACGCGATTCACAACAACAAATATTTGCGTTAACAAAATAATTGTTTTCCATTGGTAATTTCCTCGTATTTCAAATTACAGTAATAATAACTAGTTAAAAGTAAGTTGTCAAGAAAATTTACATAGACAGGTGTAAAATAAAAAAGAATCATTTTATAAAACAGGAGCGCTACACATGAAAAAGAACGGACTATTATTAGTCAATCTCGGTTCACCCGATACGCCAACAACTCCCGACGTTAAGCGTTATTTGAAAGAATTTCTCAGCGATCGGAATGTTATCGAAATGCCACCAGCACTATGGCAACCACTCCTTCGCGGAATTATTCTTCCAACTCGGTCATGGCGATCAGCGACTTTTTATCGTAATTGTTGGACAAAAGATGGGTCCCCATTGATTGTCTACACAGAACGGTTGGTTGCTAAGGTCCAGAAATTGATGCCGGAGTGGATTGTCAAAATGGCAATGACCTATGGCAAGCCTAAAATTAGTGACACAATTGTCGAAATGAAAAAGGAATGTCAAAATATTACAGTTCTCCCTCTCTTCCCTTTTTTCACTAAAAGCACAACCCAAACGATCATTGAGAAGGTAAAGGATGCTGATCCAGAAGCGAAAATAATTGATCGTTTCTCGGCAGAAGAAGATTATTTAGACTTATTGGCTAAGCAAATCCAAACGGCATGGGATAAAGGGAAATATGACAAATTACTCATTTCGTATCATGGAATTCCGACAGCCATGGTTAATCATGGTGATCCTTATCGTGATGAAACAGAAGCGGCCACCGCGGAACTGATTAAACGGCTGGACATTCCCGAAAAGCAAATTAAGATGGCTTACCAATCTAAGTTTGGCCCAATGCCATGGTTAAAACCTTACCTCCGGAATACGCTGCTTAATGAGGCACAACTCGGTCATCGTGATGTGTTAGTCGTTGCTCCATCATTTGTAGCGGACTGTTTAGAAACATTAGAAGAAGATCAAGTACAAAACTATCAGGTCTTTCGTGAAAACGGCGGAAATAACCTTGTAATGGTGCCTTCGCTCAATGACTCACCAGAATTTGCTCAGTTTATTACTGATCTTGTGCAACGAAAGGCATAAAAATGGAACGAAAAAGTTTAGACGAAATCAATGGGAGTGTTGATGTACCAAATGTCTATCAAAGTGCATTTTGGCAGAAATTTCTCGCTTATAGTGGTCCCGGTGCTTTAGTCGCCGTTGGTTATATGGATCCAGGTAATTGGTTAACGTCGCTTACCGGTGGGAGCCAATATCGCTATCAGCTATTAGTGGTCCTTTTTACTGCCATTTTAATCGCTATGTATATGCAATCTTTAGCAATCAAACTCGGCGTTACCACCCGAACCGACCTCGCCCAAGCAATTGCGCGGCGTTTACCTACTCCCCTGCGGATTGCCCTGTGGTTATTTAATGAAATAGCGATGATGGCAACGGACTTAACCGGAGTCGTTGGAACTGCTGTCGCCTTAAACATGTTATTCAAGCTGCCCTTACTTATCGGCGTCCTGCTAACAATTGCGGACGTGCTAGTTGTCTTATTTTTCCTTCATTTTGGGATCCGCCGAATTGAATTTATCGTTTTAACTGCTATTCTGGTTGTCGGCGCCATCTTTGCGATTGAAGTCTGTCGGGCCCACCCTGAATTTTCCGCGATCATGGACGGTTTTGTTCCTCGTTCCACAATTTTTACTAATCACAGTGAGTTGCTAATTAGTTTAGGGATTGTCGGCGCCACGATTATGCCCCATAATATTTATCTTCATTCCTCCCTGGCGCAAAGTCGACGCTACGATGAACATGATCCAGAGCAAGTCAAAGAAACGCTCCGTTTTGCTAATTGGGATTCATTAATTCACCTTTTTGCAGCCTTCATCGTCAACGCCCTTCTGCTTGTACTAGGCGGAACCCTCTTCTTTCATGCGGCAAGTCTCGGTAGTCTTGAGGATGTCTTTTTCGGGCTAAAGAATCCCCATATCGTTGGTGCTCTAGCAAGCCCATTAATGAGTTGGCTCTTTGCCTTTGCTCTTTTGGTAACTGGTTTAATCTCCTCCATCACTAGTACCTTGGCTGGACAAATTGTCATGGAAGGATTTATCAATATTCGCCTCCCACTCTGGAAAAGGCGTCTCCTTACTCGAGCCGTAACCCTTGTGCCAATCCTAATTATCGGCTTCATGATTAATTTTAACGAAGAGCAATTTGAGCAACTCATCATTTATGCGCAAATCGTCCTCAGTATCGCCTTGCCATTTACGCTCTATCCCCTTGTTGCTTTGACAGGCAATAAGAAACTGATGGGACCACACGTTAATTCACCATGGCAAACCGTCCTTGGATATGTTTTGGCTAGTTTGGTTACTGGGTTGAACTTGTTGGTGTTGGTATAATTTTTATTTATTATTATAAATCCAATAGATAGATACCCTTATTTTCAATTATCAGTGTTTAAAAAACTAATCAAATATTGTAAGATAATAATAAATTTTGTTGTAATTTTTGATGCAATAAAAGACTGGTCACTATTTACTTTTGGGATAGTAATTTGATATTAAAAATATTTTATCTTTGGTGTGACGCTTTTATCAATCTCATTTTACAACTGAATTAAAGAAGCAGGGCTGAACGATATTTATGTTCAAACCCTACTTCTTTATTTTAGTTTCGTCGTGCAATCATCACGCGCTGTCCACCTATTTGTTTAACTTTAATGTCTTTAAAACGATAATATTCCAGTAGTTGACGATAGCGTTGTACAGTAGTAGCAGTAATCACTATGGTTCCCTTAAAAGCGAGGACCCTTATTGCCTCTTGCAAAACACGTCCTTGCGTAATTGCCGGTTTTACCTGCTGTAAATTACTAATCAGAACATAGTCAAACTGATGATCAGTGAAAGGCAAATTAGTGTTATCAGTCAATTCTACTTTCGCGCGATCAGCTACTGCCTCTTCTTTGATCAGTTCTTTCACTTGCTGTGCTTGCTTTTCATTTTTAACTATTCCCATAATTTTGCCGGGAGCAGTCAATTGCTTGGCAAGGTTAGTAAACGTTTTTCCATTACCAATGCTCATATCAAGGATTTGAACATCCCCGCGTATCGATAAATCAGCACTTATCTTTTTCCAGACCTGTTGCCTTTGCCAGATCAACCATCCAATAATTCCAACAACTATAACAATTACGATCCCAATAACGACTATCAATTCTATTCACCCATTATTTTAACTAACAATATCGTTTAGCTTCCGAATATCCTTTAACTGCCCAACAACTGTGATTTTATCGTGCGGTTGAATAACATCATTAGCTTGTGGCATTTGATTAACTTCATCATCCTTACTAACAATGATAATCACATTGACATTATAACGATTACGAAAATTCAGTTCGTCTAAGGTCTTATTAAAGAACTTTGGATTATTAATATTTACTTCTGCCAAAGTTATTTCCTTACTCAAGGTGACATAATCAACGACGCTTGGATTTAGTTGTTGAAAAATAAGCCGCTTAGCTAAATCATGCTCTGGACGAACAACCATATCAGCGCCAATTCGTTCCAAAACGCGCGCATGATTAACATTTTCAGCCCGACAGATTACATCTGGTGCCCCGAGTTCTTTAGCAATTAGCGTGGCCATGATACTTGCTTCAACATTTTTCCCGATTGAAATATACACATGATCAAAACTACCGATATCAAGGTCACGCAGAGCATCCTCATCTTGCGCGTCCGCAATTACCGCCCGCATAACTGCCCCCGCAAATTCATTTACCACTTCTTCACTAGAATCAATCGCCAATACTTCTTGACCAGCCTGAACTAAAGCTTCACATATCGAGGCCCCAAATTGTCCAATTCCAATAACAGCATAACTTTCTTTTTTAGCCAATTAACACACTCTCCTCTGGATAACGATAATTCTTCGCTGCTGTACTTGCATTTAGGATTGAGAACATTACAGTATAAATTCCGACCCGGCCAACAAACATCAAAAACATAATAATCAGTTGCCCTAACAGGTTAAGGTTAGTTGTAATCCCTAATGAAATCCCCGTAGTACCAAAAGCTGCCACCGCCTCAAAAGTAACATACGCTAACGAATCATGTTCTGGCAAATCTTGTGTTTCAACAAGCACCAAAATTGATACAAGCAAAATAAATAAAGCAACAAACAGTAATGTCAAAGCACGATAAATATTCTCTTGGGTAAACCGGCGATGAGCAAATGTCGTGTCTCGCTGTCCACGCAAAGTTGCAAAACTCTGAATCGTTAATAGACCGATTGTTGTGGTTTTAACCCCACCAGCAGTTGACCCCGGCGTTCCTCCGATAAACATCAAAATAACCGTAAACGCGAGGCCGGCAGCACTTAAATCAGTATAAGGAAAAGTAATTAAACCGGCAGTTCGTGGCGTGATTGCCATAAAAATAGTATTGAGAATACGGTTGGAAAAACTTAATTTATCACTTAATTGTGCTAAGTTTTTCTCGGTAATAAAGTAAACAACCACAGAAACAACGAATAAAACTGCTCCAGTACGTAACGCTAACTGAGTATGCAAGGATAGCCGGTGATATTTAGGATAATTGAGGATATCTTTCCATACTAAAAATCCTAATGATCCGGCAACAATCAAAACAGCAAGCACACATAGCATATAAGGGTCATTAGCATAATTTGCCATACTATTATCAAACAAGTCAAAGCCGGCATTACAAAAGGCTGAGATTGAATGAAAAATACTAAACCATATTCCCTTACCGAGTCCGTAACGCGGATAAAAGTCAAAAAATAAAAATATTCCACCCGCTAATTGGATAAGTAATGAAAGCCGAATAATAAGGTAAACCACGTTCAATTGGGATAAGTGGTCAAGATTAAGGGATTCTTGAGTTAATAATCGTGTTGACATTCGCATTCGTTGCCGGACCAGTAACGACATCATGACTGCAAACGTCATAAAACCTAAGCCTCCCACTTCCATCAAGATTGCAATCACAATCTGGCCAAATAATGTCCAGTGATGAGCTGTACTAACAAGAGTTAATCCAGTTACGCAGGTTGCACTCGTTGAAGTGAAGAAAGCAGTCATAAAATTTGTCGTTTCTCCTGGTCGTGTTGCAAACGGCAAGGAGAGTAAAATTGTTCCCATAAAAATAACAATTAAGAACCCAAATGTAAGAATTTTGGGAAATGTATATTTATGTTTATTTATTTCAATCACTTTTATCCTTCCTCATATCAATATTACTCAACTAATTATAAGCGTTTTTGTTAAATTCTAAACCATTATTTTATTTCCCGGGAAATCATCTCGAGAAAGCGCTACAATATAACTGTAGATTACCCGATTGCTTTTCCTGAAAGGAGATCCTTTTATGTACTATTCAAACGGAAATTATGAAGCATTTGCTCGTCCCCGTAAGCCGGCGGGAGTGGATAAAAAACATGCTTACATTGTTGGCGCTGGTTTAGCAGGTCTTTCTGCGGCTGTCTTCCTAATTCGTGACGCCCAAATGCCAGGCGAAAACATCCATATTTTTGAAGAGTTACCAATCGCTGGTGGTTCCTTAGATGGTCAAGATCGCCCCGATGTTGGCTTTGTCACTCGTGGTGGCCGTGAGATGGAAAACCACTTTGAATGTATGTGGGATATGTATCGTTCAATTCCATCCTTGGAAATCCCCGGTGCATCTTATCTTGATGAATATTATTGGCTAGATAAGGATGATCCAAATAGTTCAAATTGTCGCTTAACTTATAAACGGGGCAATGAGGTTCCAACTGACGGCAAATACCTTCTCGGTAAGTCAACTAAGGAATTGATGAAACTGATCCTTACACCTGAAGACCAGCTCGGCGACTTAACGATCGGTGATTACTTCTCTGAGGACTTTTTCAAGAGTAACTTCTGGATTTATTGGTCAACCATGTTTGCTTTTGAGAAGTGGCATTCGTTAGCAGAAATGCGGCGATACGCAATGCGATTTATCCACCACATTGACGGCTTGCCTGACTTTACTGCTCTTAAATTTAATAAGTACAACCAGTATGAATCAATGACTAAACCATTGCTTGCATACCTTAAAGATCATGGTGTTAAGTTTGAATACGATACCCAAGTCCAAAACGTCCTGGTTGATACCAAGAATGGTGAAAAGCACGCTAAAAAGATTATTCTTAAGCAAGGCGGCGAAGATAAAGCCATCAACTTAACTGACGATGATCTGGTATTTGTTACTAATGGTTCAATCACGGAAAGTTCAAATTATGGGAGTCATCACCAGGTAGCACAACCAACCCGAGCCCTTGGCGGCAGCTGGAAATTATGGGAAAACCTTGCTAAACAATCGCCAGCATTCGGTCACCCGGATGTCTTTTGTAAAAACATTCCTAACCGCAGTTGGTTCATTTCTGCAACTGCGACCGTTAAGAATCCACAAATTGAACCATACATTGAACGACTAACTAAGCGTGACCTTCATGATGGAAAGGTAAACACTGGTGGAATTATCACCGTCACTGATTCTAATTGGATGATGAGTTGGACCATCCACCGGCAACCTCATTTTAAGAGTCAAAAGCCAAATGAAACCATTGTGTGGATTTATGGTCTCTATTCTGATACAGAAGGTAATTACATCAAGAAACGAATTGTTGATTGTACTGGGGAAGAAATTACTAAAGAATGGCTCTACCATCTCGGTGTTCCAGAAGCTTTAATTGACGATTTAGCAAAAGAAGAGTCGGTTAATACCGTCCCTGTTTATATGCCATTCGTTACTAGCTACTTTATGCCACGGGTAAAAGGCGATCGTCCTGATGTTATTCCTGAGGGGTCCGCTAACTTAGCCTTTATTGGTAACTTTGCCGAATCGCCAACTCGGGATACCGTCTTTACAACTGAATATTCAGTCCGGACGGCAATGGAAGCTGTTTATAGCCTCCTCAACGTTGATCGCGGGGTACCAGAAGTCTTTAATTCGATCTATGATATTCGCGAATTAATGCGGGCAATGTACTATATGAACGATAAAAAGCCGCTTGAAGAAATGGACTTGCCAATTCCAAAGATTGTTGAGAAACCACTGCTCAAGAAAATCAAGAAGAATTGGATTGGCGAATTAATGGAAGAACAACATTTACTTTAAAAAACTAGGGGAGTGAGGCATTAGGTATCTCTACTTTTGTCCCACTCCCTTCAATTTAATATAAAGGAGTCTTTTTTATGACCAATGAAACGATTAAGCACCAATTAAACCATCGTACAATTCGGGCCTTTAAGCCCACAACTCTTTCAACAGAACAATTGAATACTCTTTACTCTGTTGCTAGTCATACGCCAACCAGTATGTTTATGCAGCAGATGTCAATTATGCACATTACTGATCCAGATAAACGGGCCGCAATCAGAGAAATTAGTAAGCAACCGTATGTCGGCGCAAACGGTGACCTGTTCATTTTGTTAGTTGACCTTTATCGTAACCAACAAATACGACAGCAAAAGGGCAAGGATGATGGCCGTTTACATACCGCTGATATTTTCTTCCAAGGCCTTGATGATGCAATCATGGCTGCCCAAAACATGATTACTGCTGCCGAGAGTATGGGCCTCGGCGTTGTTCCCCTTGGTTCAATCAAAAATGATCCGCAAAAAATCATCGAAGTCCTTAATCTCCCTAAAATGACCTTCCCAGTTTTAGGTTTACAAATCGGTATACCTGACCAAGAACCTCAACTAAAGCCCCGCCTGCCATTAAAATTTATCGCATTTGATAATGACTATCCAAAAGAGATCAAGCTCAGTGACCTAAGCGATTATGATCAAGAAGTTACTACCTACTATGACCTTCGTGATGCCAACCGACGAATTGATTCCTTCACCAACCAGATTGCGGGGGCTAAACTCGATCGCCACTATACCAAGCGCGATGAAATTATGAAGGTGTTACATCGACAAGGTCTTTGCACTGATGAAGGAATTGATTAGTTCATCCCCTCAAGAGCAGCTAATGTCGTTAAGGTCGCATCATAATAATTTTTCTCTGTTAAGGGTTTACTGAAAATGTGTTTCTGGCTAGCAAACAGATTATCATACCCTTCATTACGATTGCAGCTAACCGCATAAAAAATCGGCGCACTGAAACTATTTGATTGATATTTAACCAATCGGCGACCGTTTAATGAATAGCCAGCCGTAATATAATACTGTTCACTGAAGAACCTCATCATTTTATTTAAGACTTTCTGAGCTCGTGGATCATTGCTTTTTGCCAACATCATTGGAACCCGACAAGCATTCGCACTATAGTCTCCATCATATTTTCCAGCAACCGTATTCGGCCCCACTGGCTTGGTACTCCCTGGTCGAGCCCAGGCAAAGTCAGGTACTAGTCCTGTTCGGTGCTGTTTACTTAATGCATTCAGCCGGTCAAGCATATTATTTTTGATCATCTGCCACCTTGAATCGTGAGTACAATCGTATAAATAATCAAAAACTGTCGGCATTACATCTGAAGTTCGCAATAAATAATAAAACTTAGAATCCTTCGTAACCCAATCACCCACTGTTAACATGTGCGTGGTTGGGTTATATTCATATTTCATGATATCAGTGGCAATCTGTTGCTCTAGCTTATGATAATAAGGTGCTTTTTGTGGCCAAACTTTTGCAGCCCGGTGAAGAGCCGCAGCAATGTAAAGATCACCATCAGTCGCACTATTATGATCATCAACCCATTGACCTTCTTTATTATAAGACTGACGCCAGGACATTAAGTAAGTTAGCTGGTCATGGTGTTTTCCAACATAATCGCGATGTGCAAGGTAATAGTTAAGTAACTTATCAAAGTCATTTTCACTTGCCCAGCCCTTTTCAGCAGCGCGAGATACTACTTGCAGCCCGTAGCCTTGTCCTTCCGATAATGCAACAGGATGTTTTTGGTCGTTGCTGGTATTAACATACGTTTGCTTATTATTTTTGCGGACCAAATATGTCTCCTGCCACCGCCGATAAGCTTCGTATTGAATATGTTCAGGATTCTTTATTCTTACAAACGCGAGCGTTGCAATATAAATAACTGCAACAACGAGCGTAAGAAGCCAAATATATACTGGACGTTTCATAACTAATCCCCTTATTAGTCAGCAAACCGCTTAGTCTTTACCCATTTTGTCCCGTCACGCCGTAATAGTCGATCAAGTGCAACTGAGATTACCGCATGAATCGAAACAATTATAAATAATTGTGAATAGGTAAAGTATGAAGCAAGCGCTAACCAGATTTGCTTATTCGTCGCTTGCCCAAATTGCGTAGCTGCTGCTATTGTAATTTGTAAAATATACAAGATTATCATTAATAACCAATTAAAAAGCAAAAGTTGGGCGATTAGGATGTTACTTTCCCCGAATGTAAAGGGAATCATTACCTGTGGATTGAAAAGATGAACAATCCAAAAGCCTACATTCGCTAAAAAGATCGCATCAGAAAGGACGATTGCTGCATTAAACCAGAAAAAAGTACAGGAATAATAAAAGGTTTCTAACTTTACTCGCCAATTGCTCTTTCTAAAGAGATACTTAAAATTTTTAAGGACAACTTGGTAGTTTCCCTTTGCCCACCGTAGACGCTGATAATAATAATCATGCAGACGTTCTGGTTCCTGTTGAAAAGCTTCCGAATTATAAGCTAACGCGATTAGTTTTCCACTTTGCATAATCTTAAATGAAATATCAGTATCTTCTGTTAAGGCTCCATTTGCCCAGCCCCCGATTGAACGGACATATTTACTTTGAATGATAAAGTTAGTTCCTGGAATCCGGCCAATCTTAAATAAATGCCAAATTGCACAGTGCTGGATCCGTTGGGTAACAACAATTTCTTGATTAATGCACTTCGTTAAAAAGTTTTGTTCGGCATTGCGTGTCTTATTCCGGCCAAATGCTGCAACGTACCGTGTTGGATTTTCGAGAATTTTTCGTACTAAGAAATAGAGGGCGTTTTTTTCTGGCATTGCATCGGCATCGTAAACACCAATATATTCACCATGAGCCATTTTAAGGGCATCGTTTAAGACACCGGCCTTCCCTCCGCTACCATGACGTTCTATTACCTTTGCTTTTCTTTTCTCATATTTTGGAAGCTGTAACACTGTTCGGGCCCGTTGAGCAGTTTGATCATTGCAATTATCCGCAAAGATTAATAATTCAACCTTATCTGCTGGATAGTTTAATTTAAGGATCGATTGGGTCGTCTGAGCAATAACTACTTCTTCGTTATGAGCTGGAACGACAATCGTAATTACTGGATATCGTTTCAATGGGACAATATCCACAATTTTTCTACTATGTTCAAGCCAAAAGTGAACAGCCCCACCTAATGTAATAGATGACATTAATAGCGAACTCCAAATTGAGATCAGAGTCACAATCATTACAAATTCGATCATTGCTTTTTCCTTTCGCTTTTTACATTTAGTGTCGTCCGTTCAACACGAAAATAAATCACCCACTGAAGAACAGCAAATATTAATGCCTGAATAAAAAAGATCATCG
>UMGL01007486.1_pt1 | contig 20544 bp, 20 predicted proteins | sample 1965261 | NCBI WGS metagenome assembly UMGL01 (sample SAMEA4836071, study PRJEB28245) | human gut metagenome | biome: gut microbiome; material: fecal sample | place: Denmark | collected 2008 | reverse complement strand
TTCGGATATAATAAGAATGTAAAGAATTTATTGATATTTATGGAATATTTACCGAGAATATTTTGGAATATTTCGGGTCAGGAGGATGAATTTTATGGCAACACTAGAAATAAAGGATCTTCACGTTTCAGTTAAAGATGAAGAAAGCAAAGAAGAAAAGGAGATCCTTAAAGGGGTTAACCTTAAGATGAAGACTGGAGAAATCCATGCAATTATGGGACCAAATGGAACTGGTAAGTCTACTCTTTCTCAAACCATCATGGGTCATCCTAACTATCATGTTGCAAAAGGCGATATCCTTCTTGATGGGGAGAGTATTGTTGATATGCCGGTCGATGAACGAGCACGAAAAGGCCTTTTTCTTGCAATGCAATACCCAGCTGAAATTCAAGGGGTTACTAATGCTGAATTTCTTCGGGCTGCGATCAATGCTCGTCGTCCTGAAGATGATCAAATTTCGGTAATGGACTTTATTAAGAAACTCGACAAGAACTTGGAATTGCTTGATATGAGTCAATCCATGACTGAACGTTATCTTAATGAGGGATTCTCTGGTGGTGAAAAGAAGCGGAATGAGATTTTGCAGCTTTTAATGATTGAACCTAGTTTTGCGATTCTTGATGAGATTGACTCTGGACTTGATATTGATGCCCTTAAGGTGGTTTCAAAGGGTGTTAATTCAATGCGGGGCGACAACTTTGGTTCATTAATTATTACCCACTATCAACGTCTTTTGAACTACATCGTTCCTGATACAGTTCACGTAATGATGGGTGGCCGAATTGTTAAAACTGGTGGCCCTGATCTTGCCAAGAAACTTGAAGATGAAGGTTACGCTGGCTTACGTGACGAATTAGGTCTTGATATCAAACTTGTAGATGATGAAGACTAGGAGGCAGTTTGATGACAGAATTAAACTCAGCAAAAGAACAAATAATTGCTGCTAGTAAAGCAAATAATGAACCTCAGCAATTGATTGATCGCCGGCTTAGTGCTTGGGAGTTAATGGAAAAGCTTCGTTTGCCACGGATGCAACGGTTCGATTTTCGAACTTGGCCCCTTATTGCGGAGCGGCCATTGAAATGGGTTGAATCAGACGCCGACTTAGTTGAAAAGCCAGTCACCGATGATGAAGTAATTAAGGTAACTCAGTTTGGGCAAACTTTGCTCCACGTTAACTTGCCACAAAAACTTCAAGATCAGGGGGTTATTCTCACAGATATCTTTACTGCTGCGCGCGAATATCCTGAACTTTTCAATAAGTACTTCATGACTGCTATTAACCCCGAAGAAAACCTATTAACTGCTTATCATCTTGCCTACCTTAATGCCGGTTTATTCCTCTATATTCCAAAAAACGTTGAAATTGAAAAGCCAATTGAGGCTGAGATTATTCAGGACAGTACTCAAGATGAGCCTCTAATTTCGCATATTCTAGTAATTGCCGATCGTGGCAGCCGCATTAAGTTTATCCAACACCTTACAACTGTTGGTGATCATGAAAATGCCGCTAATATGATGATTGAATTAATGGCGCAGGAAAATAGTGAGATTGATTTTTCTTCCTTAGATGAATTCGGTCCCCATACCCATACTTACTTTAAGCGGCGTGCCGATATTGGCAAGGATGCGCACGTTGAATGGGCAGTCGGCTTGATGAACGATGGTGCCACAGTTGGTGATATGGATTCCGAATTGCTAGGTGATGGGGGTTATGCTAACTCAAAGATGATTGCCGTAACTACTCGTGACCAAGAAGTTGGCGTCAACAACCGCGTTACTAATCACGGCAAGCATACTACCGGATTGATAAACCAGCGAGGTGTTATTCTTGAAAAGTCTGAATTGATTTTTAATGGAATTGGGCAAATTATTCATGGTGCTCATGGTGCAAAGGCTGATCAACAAAACCGGGTATTGATTATGTCCGATCAAGCACGAGGAGATGCTAACCCAATTCTGTTAATTGACGAAAATGATGTTGAGGCAGGACATGCGGCTAGTGTTGGCCCAGTTGATCAACAACAAATGTATTACTTAATGAGTCGGGGAATTCCGCGCGCACAAGCAGAACGAATGGTTATTCGAGGATTCCTAGGAGCAGTCTTGAGTGCAATCCCAGCAGCGGATGTACGAAATAAGTTAATTACGATTCTTGAAAGGAAGCTCGCCGATGGACAACAATACGAATGATTATTTAGCCGACTTTCCAGCACTTAATCAGCGAGTTAATGATGAACGCTTAGCCTACCTTGATAATGCTGCGACTGTTCAGCGCCCGCGTCAGGTAATTCAGGCACTTATTAACTTTTATGAACAAGATAATGCAAATGTTCATCGAGGGGTTCATACCCTAGCAGAACGTGCAACTAAGGATTATGAAGAAGCGCGAAAAAAAGTGCAAAAGTTTATTAACGCGTCGAGTGCTAATGAGATTATCTTTACAAAGGGATGTACGGATGGGGTGAATCTCGTCGCTGCAACCTATGGCGAACAAAATATTCAACCTGGTGATGAGATTGTTATTTCAATAATGGAACACCATAGTAACCTTATTCCTTGGCAACAATTAGCTAAGGAAAAGGGTGCTACCCTGAAATATATTGAATTAACTCCAGATGGCGAACTTGATCTTGCAGATGCTAAAAAGAAAATTACCGATAAGACAAAGATTGTGGCAGTAGCTCATGCTAGTAATGTATTAGGAACAGTGACGCCCTTGAAAGAATTAGCAACGATTGTGCACCAACATGGGGCAATCGTTGTCGGTGATGGAGCACAAGCAGTTCCCCATATGCCAGTCGATGTACAAGATCTTGATGTTGACTTTTACGCTTTCTCTGGTCATAAGATGATGAGTCCAATGGGAATTGGGGTTTTGTACGGAAAAGAGAACTTATTACGAGCGATGTCTCCTTACCAATACGGTGGAGAAATGATTAATGACGTTCACCGAAATGAGAGTACATGGGCTGATATCCCGTTTAAATTTGAAGCGGGAACCCAAAATATTGCCGGGGCAGTTGGGCTTGGAGCCGCGATTGATTATTTAAATGGTATTGGAATGGATAGGATTGTGCAAAAAGAACAGGAACTTGTTAATTATGTTTTACCCAAGTTAATTGCTATTCCAGATGTCGAAGTTTATGGTCCGCAATCGCCAGCAAAACATACTGGGGTAATTTCCTTTAACATCAAAGGTCTCCATCCCCATGATGTTGCTACGGCCCTTGATATGGATGGGGTAGCAGTCCGTGCCGGTCACCATTGTGCGCAGCCACTCATGGAAGACTTGGGAGTAACAGCAACCGCTCGTGCCAGTTTTTATTTTTACAATACTAAAGAAGATGCTGATCAATTAATTAACGCAATCAAGGAAACAAAGGAGTTCTTTAACATTGGGACTATCTAAGTTAAGTGGTTTATACCGTGAAGTGATTCTCGATCATGCCGATCATCCACATAATAAGGGAGAATTAGCAACTACTACGAATGCAATGACCCTTCATAATCCGACTTGTGGAGATACGATTAATCTTCAAGTCGAAGTAGAAGATAACAAGATCAAAAATATTGCCTATACTGGTGATGGCTGTACTATTAGTCAAGCATCAGCAAGCATGATGACCGATGCTGTTAAAGGAAAAACAACTGAAAAAGCCCTTGCGATGGCAAAGACTTTTTCTGATATGGCAATTGGCAAAGAACATTCAGAAGCTGACTTGGATCAACTAGGGGATGCCCGGATTCTTACTAGTATTATGGAATTTCCAGCCCGAATAAAGTGTGCCACGCTCTCATGGTGGGCATTACAACGAGCACTGTTGAAGGATAGCGAGGAGGAAGAAAATAATGAGTAATGATGCAGCTAGCATTATAAATAATAATGACCAGTACGAATACGGCTTTCACGATAACGTTGAGCCGGAATACTCAACTGGGAGAGGGTTAACAGAAGAAACTGTCCGCAAAATTTCAGCTGCTAAGCATGAACCTAAATGGATGCTAGATTACCGGCTTAAAGCCTACAAGATTTATAAAGAATTACCGATGCCAAAATTTGGGCCAGATTTATCAGAATTAGACCTGAAGAACATGCTTTACTACCAAAAGATGACGGATAAAAAGTTTCGCGACTGGGATGATGTGCCCGAAGATTTAAAACGGACTTTTGATCGCTTAGGAGTTCCGGAAGCAGAGCGAAAATACCTTGCTGGTTCTTCAGCTCAGTATGAATCTGAAGTTGTTTATCACAACATGAAAAATGAGTTTGAAAAGCTGGGGATTATTTTTACTGATACAGATACAGCCTTAAAAGAATATCCAGAATTATTTAAGAAATGGTTTGGTAAATTAGTTCAACCAACTGATAATAAATTTGCGGCCCTAAATGCAGCAGTATGGTCGGGCGGTTCATTTATTTATGTACCAAAGGGCGTTAAGACAAAGACGCCAATTCAATCTTACTTCCGGCTTAATGCGGAAAACTCAGGACAATTTGAGCGAACCTTGATTATTGTTGATGAAGGGGCAAGTGTTGATTATGTTGAAGGATGTACTGCTCCCAATTACTCTTCTGATAGTCTCCATGCTGCCGTTGTTGAAGTTAACGTCTGCAAGGATGCTTATTGTCGTTACACAACTATTCAGAACTGGTCTGATAATGTTTATAGTCTAGAAACAAAACGGGCAGCAGCAGCAGAAAACGCAACCATGGAATGGGTCGATGGGAACCTTGGCTCAAAAGTCACGATGAAGTACCCAAGCGTCTACCTTAATGGTGAGGGGGCACGGGGAACCATGCTTTCCATCGCAGTTGCCAGCAACGGAATCCACCAAGATTCGGGAGCCCGAATGATCCACAATGCTAAAAACACATCTAGTTCAATTGTTTCGAAATCGATTGCTAAGACGGGGGGCTCAACTGATTACCGCGGAACGGTCCGCTTTGGTAAGCACTCTGATGGCTCTAAAGCCCACGTTGAATGTGATACGATCATTATGGATGACCAATCATCCTCAGATACGATCCCATATAATGAAATTGACAATGCTCATGTCGCAATGGAACATGAGGCAAAAGTATCTAAGATCTCTGAAGAACAGCTTTACTACCTTATGAGCAGGGGAATTTCAGAAGCAAAGGCAACTGAAATGATTATTATGGGCTTTGTGGAACCATTTACGAAACAATTACCGATGGAATATGCAGTTGAATTGAACCGTTTGATCAGTTTTGAGATGGAAGGTTCAATTGGTTAATTGAATTAACAAATAAGTTTGGAGGAACGCTTATGGCTGACGAAAAAGATACTCCCTTTTCCCCAATTGAAAATAAAGTGATGGATGCGTTGGAAGAAGTTATTGACCCAGAATTGGGAATTGACCTCGTTAACCTTGGCCTTATTTATGATGTTAAAGTTGATGATAATGGTGAATGTACGGTTACAATGACTTTAACGACAATGGGCTGTCCATTAGGAGACATCTTAAATCGCGACATTACCAAGGCAGTTACTTCTGTTGAAGGTGTAACTAAATGTAATATTAACCTTGTGTGGGAACCGGTCTGGGATTTGTCAAGAATGAGTAGGTTTGCTAAAATTGCATTAGGAATTCACGGTTAGATATAGGAGGTCAGACATGGATATTAAACGCTTTGTTTATCAACGAAAAAGACTCGGCTACTCACAAGTTGCCTTAAGCAAGGGGATTTGTACCCAGTCGACCTTAAGCAAGTTTGAAAGCAATGGTCAAGTACCATCACTCACGATTTTGGCGCAGCTTTGTGAGCGGCTAGGATTAACGATTGATGATTTAAGTAAGGACAATACGTCTTCAATTCGTTATATCCGGAGTCTGCTAGACCAAATTGAATTAGCTTTAATGATTGAACACTTTCCACAGGCAGTTAGTAACCTTAAGAAGATTCGGCTTGAAGATTTAAAATCGCCACAAGACCGGATGCAATATTATTATTTAAAAGGGATGATTTACACTTTAACTAATAATAACGCGTCGACAAGTCTTTTTAACTTTACTAAGATTTTAGATGAACTGGATGAGCAACATCGGACGATCTTTTCACCATTAGCATATTTAGGATCAGGGATCTTATATGCACGACAAAATTCAATGGAACATGCTGATTTCTTTTTCTCAAAGGTTATTGCATTCTTAAGATCAAAGGCTGATGAAGACTTAGCGGGTGTTGATCGGAACTATTATCTACGGATTGTAACGATGATGTACTACGCTGCCGAGTATCATTCATTAAACAAGCGGTTGGAAGTTAGTAACCAAGTGTTGGAGGCTACGACAAAGATCTGTGCTAGCAACCACGTTACTTATTTCTTACCACGAATCAAATTACTAGAAGCAAATAATACAATTGAGTTAGGAGAAAACTCGAAAAAAATACGTCAGCTTTTAACTGAAGCAGAAGTATTTGCGCGCTTCAATAAAAATAATGTTGTTGAAGTTCAAGTAGCTGCTCTGTTAAATAACTTTGATAAGACAATTAGTAATAAATGAAAATAATGAGGCTGAGAGAAAACTTTGTTTTCTCTCAGCCTCAATGGTTTTCGCGAACAATAGTAAGATAACGTGGAAACCAAATAGGCTAGCTCCGCGTCGTAATCATAAGACTCGAGGCTAAATACGAACGATAATCAGCCCGTGCCGTGCTAATCACCGTTCTATCCTTAGTCCACCGCCTTGTCGAGAAGATTATTTTCCACTCCCATTATCTATAGGTCTACTAATTGATGTTTAACTGCATAGTGGAGAAGTTCTGCGTGTGAAGCAAGGTTTAATTTTTGCATAATCTTTGTCTTATGGGCTTCAACAGTTTTAGGGGATATAAACATCTTAATAGCAATTTCTTTGTTAGTATATCCGAGAACAATTAACGGCAAGATTTCTTGCTCACGTTTCGAAAGAGCAATGTAATTTCCTAAATCGAAGTGCGGAGAACCGCCTTTGATAACTAATAAATCTTTCTTCGTTACCATAATATTATTGTCTAAGTATTTTTCACCATTAATAGCGTGTCTTAGGGCATGAACTAGTTCTTTTGGAGAGGAGCTTTTAAAGATATAGCTATTTGCGCCATTATAAATTGCCTGATTGATGTATTGAGGTTCATTACGAGAAGAAAAAATAATAATTTTGGTGTTAGGGAAATGTTCATGAATTCTTTTGATTGTGATCAGACCATTTTCACCAGGTGGCATCGCTAAATCCATAATAATGATATCAATGTCACCTTGTTCAACCCGTAATGAGGCATCTATTCCGGTTGTTTCTTCAGCAATTACTTTAAAATTATCTAGTTGTTCAACCAGATTTTTAACTGCCATTCGAATGATGGGATAATTATCCGCCACAAGTACTCTATACATCAATAAACCTGCTTTCATTCTTAAAGTTATCTCTTCTTCAGTATCTTCTTTTTGCTAATAATTATCAAGATCCAAAAGTTATTTTTCACACTTGCTGAAATAGTTTCAATAAACGGCTGAAATAATTGTGAAAATTTATTGCAGAATAAAACTAATGCTGTAAAATAAAAGAGGATCATTGATGACATGACAACATCAATGGTCCACAGTAGAAGTATGTTGGCGAAAGTGATTGCAGAATTACCTTCGCCTTTTATTATACCAATTTTTTGTCCTAATGTAATAAAGATTATCTTTTTATCTATAAATTATTTTATGAAAAGAGTGAAAAAGGCAAGAAGAGCAATCAAAAAGCCAATTTTAACAATTTTATTAAGTTGATTGAAGAAAAAATAATAATCATCTAATAATTAATGCATTTACGGATTGTTTGATCTAGAATGTAATTATTAGCTATTCTTGAATCAGAGGAAGGTGAAGCATTGATGGCAGAAAAAACATTTACAACAACCAAACTCGCTGAGTTCGATGGTCGAAATGGGCATCCCGCATACGTTGCCGTTAAAGGCGTTGTTTACGATGTCTCTAACGTTCCGCAATGGAAGGATGGTAAACACCATGGAAACCTTGCTGGTCGTGATTTAACTTCAGTAATGCCTCGTTCTATCCATCTGGAATCAGTCCTTGAAGGTATCCCTGTTGTTGGCAAACTAGTTGACTAGGAATAACTATGTAAAAAGCTAGGAATTGGTAGTTTTAAACTATCCCTTCCTAGCTTTTTATATTGTAACTTTGAAATAAGCTTGCAAGTATTTCGCCAGCCCGTTATGCTCGTTATCAATTGGGGTCACATCATTAGCAATACTTTTAAGCTCAGAAATGGCATTATGCATTGCAACGCCACGTCCAGCTGCATCAAGCATTTCTAAATCATTATGCTCGTCACCAAAAGCAATAATATTTTGCCGATTAATTTGGTACTGCTTAGCGATATAAAACATTCCTGACTCCTTATGAGTGCCACGATGGATCAGTTCTAAGATGTTGTAAGGGCCACCCCATACTCGTGGTTCAACAAAATCGCCGTATTTTTCATTAACTGCTTTAATGATTTCTTCTTGGTGTTCTGGTTCATATTGGATCGTCATTGCGATTGGATTGCCTGTTAAGTTAGCCGCGGTTAGGATTTGATCATCGCGCAACTTGTTCGGTAAGAATTCGGGTAAATCATTACTAGCTTGATTAGCCCATACATGATGTTTATTTTCAACGGTAATTGTTTTAATTCCTAGTTCTTTCCGGTGGGCTAGAAGATCGAGGGCTAGCTCCCGTGTTAATTCAACATCATATTCTTTATCCCAGTGTTCATGAGGTATATGCGTTAGGGCCCCATTAAAGTTTACCATCGGAGTTTTAATCCCAATTTCATCGTAAATATGTTTGGCAATTCGGTAAGGACGGCCAGTGATGATGCTGACAATATGTCCATCCCGGGCAAGGGCACGTAAAGTTATAATTGTCTCGTTTGTTAATTTCGATTGATTATTTAATGTTGTGCCATCAAGATCAAGCGCAATCAAGTGTTGATCCATTATTATCTCACTTCTCTTTCCATAAAAAATTCAATTATAATATTGTAAACAAAAACTTAACGCTTTGCCAAGTATTTTGACTTAAAAAGACTAAAAAATACGTTACAATAAAGATATTACAGTAAAGAGGAGCGAAAAATAACGTGCAATTACCAAATGAATTTGTCACGAAATACAAAAAACTAATGGGAACAGAGGCCGATGAGTTTTTATCAGCACTTACTCAGTCAAGTTATAGTGGTTTTCGCGAGAATCCATTAAAGAGCGGACAGCCAGTTGCAACAATTGAAAAAGCCACGGGGAAAGTACCGTATGTGCCGACAGGATATTATGGTCAAGTGAATGGAAAATCATTAGACCATGTTACTGGATGGGTATATAGTCAAGAGCCGTCAGCAATGTTTGTAGGAGAAGTGGTTAATCCACAAGCTGGAGAACGAGTGCTAGACTTGTGTGCAGCCCCGGGAGGTAAAACAACACACCTTATCGCTAAAATGAACAACCAGGGACTATTAGTTGCTAATGAGATTTTCCCTAAACGGGCGAAAATTTTGGCTGAAAACCTGGAACGATGGGGAGCAAAAAATGCAGTTGTTACTAGTGAGAGTCCCGCAGATTTAGAGAAACAATTTCCTCAATATTTTGACCGGATTCTTGTTGACGCGCCTTGTTCGGGAGAAGGAATGTTTAGAAAAGAGCCTGCCGGAATTGAATATTGGTCACCAGAATACCCTGCTGAGTGTGCTAACCGTCAGCAGAAGATCCTAGCATCCGCAATGAAAATGCTAAAGCCAGGAGGAACATTAGTCTATTCGACCTGTACTTTTGCACCAGAAGAGGATGAACAAACTATTTCATGGTTGCTTGGTGATTATCCGGCTTTAAAACTCGTCCCGATTGAAAAGGCAGTGGGGATGGATGATGGTCGTCCAGAATGGGCTGATGGCAATGAAGAGTTGAAAAAGACAGTCCGATTATTCCCACACCATCTCAAGGGGGAAGGACATTTCATTGCTAAGTTAGTAAATGGTAAGCCAGAGTCAACTGATAAAAAGCGCAAAAAGAAGAATAAGCGGAAAAAGCAATCGATTGTTAAACCGGACAAAGAACAGGTCAAACTCTTTAACCAGTTTGCTACAAGCGTTTTTCCAGACTATCAACCACACCAATTGATTTTATTTGGTGACCAGCTCTATGATTTGCCATTAGAAGAGGACAAAATCGAGGGACTAAATGTACTTCGGCCTGGACTTCACCTCGGTACTTTTAAGAAAAATCGATTTGAACCAGCGTTGGCATGGGCCCTTTCTAGCTTACCACAGGAGGCAAAACGGGTCATTGACCTAAACAGAGAACAGTGGCACCAATATGTCCATGGGGATGTAATTAATATTAATGCTGACCTTCCGAATGGTTGGTATTTACTAGTATGCGACAAACATACTGCTGGTTTTGGAAAGTTGGTCGGTAAAACAATCAAAAACTTTTATCCCAAGGGGTTACGTTTTTAAATTAGGAGGATTATCGAGATGAAAGAAAAAGCAGCCTTTCACGTTAACGGCTACCTCGGGTTACTCGGGGCGATTATTATCGGTTTAATTAGTTTGTGGCTGATGTTTGTTGGCTTTACGCGTAATTTTCCGGTAGTCCTGACAATTGGAATTATTTTATTCTTGATTGTGATTCTTTTTAGTACATCATTGACAATTATTCAGCCAAATGAAGCCAAAGTTTTAACTTTTTTTGGTAATTATATTGGGACTATTCGTGATGCGGGCTTATTTATGACGGTACCATTTACAAATAAGGAGACTGTTTCCCTTCGTGTCTGCAATTTTAATAGTCAAATTTTAAAGGTCAATGATTCGAAAGGTAATCCAGTCGAAATTGCGGCCGTTATTGTCTACAAAGTTGTCGATACCGCAAAAGCACTCTTTTCGGTTGATGATTATGAGCAATTTGTTCAAATTCAAAGTGAGTCTGCGGTTCGTCATGTTGCTAGTGAATATCCCTATGATAGTTTTGAAGATCAAGATGCAATTACCCTTCGCGGAAATCCCACCGAAGTATCAGAGCGTTTAACTGCTGAACTGCAAGAACGGTTAAATGTCGCGGGGGTCAAAATTATTGAAACACGGTTAACGCACTTAGCCTACGCAACTGAAATAGCGAGCGCCATGCTGCAAAAACAACAGTCATCAGCAATCCTATCAGCGCGCAAGATAATCGTTGAGGGGGCTGTTTCAATTACTGAAGAAGCGATTGAACGCCTAAGCAAGGAAGCCAACCTTGACTTAACAGATGAGCAACGTTTGCAAATTATCAATAATATCATGGTAGCAATTATTAGTGAACGGGGAATGCAACCAGTAATAAATACAGGGACACAAGGATAAATGATATATTTAATAATTTTAATGGCTGAGCGCGTTGGTTTAATTATTATTCTAGCGTTTTTGCTGGTTAGTGTACCCCTATTTCGCCGCCTGTTATTTAATCAAACCATTAGTGCCAAAATTCAGCTAACGATTCTATTTTCTATTTTTGCTATTATGGCTAATATGACGGGAATAGAAATTGGCGCAAATAACCAGTTGCATAATAAAATTATTCTTACGGCCATTTCAACAAATGACTCGATTGTCAATGCCCGAATTTTGGCTGTTTCAGTTGCTGGAATTATTGGTGGGCCATGGGTTGGTAGTTTAGTAGGATTAGTAGCGGGGGTCCATCGGATTATTCAAGGTGCACCCCTGCAAGGTTGGTTTTATGTGCCCAGCTCAGTTTTAATTGGTGCGCTTTCTGGTTTTTTGTATCATGATCGAAAAAGTTATTTTAAGGTAATGACGCCGTGGCATGGTTTTATTGTGGGGATTTTGATGGAAAGTATTCAGATGCTTTTTATCTTGCTATTCAGTCCCACGGGATGGGTCTTAGTTAAATATATTGCCCTGCCAATGATCTTGGTTAATTCGCTGGGGACATCGATTTTCTTATCAATCATTTCAATGTACCTTCACCAAGAGGAAGAACTGCGCGCTATGCAAACTCATTCTGTCTTGCAATTAACAAATGAAACCTTGCCTTATTTTCGTCAAGGATTAAATAAAAGCTCAGCGCAACAAGTAGTCAAAATTATTAAAAAATATACTAATTTTGATGCAGTGAGTATCACCGACAGACAACGAATACTGGCGCATATTGGGGCTGGTGATGATCACCATATTCCAGAAAATAGGTCAGAAACTTCTTTATCCAGTAATGTGATCAAAACGGGCCAAATAAAGATCGCAAATAATAGTAAAATGATTGGTTGTATCGATCCCAATTGTCCTTTAGAAGCAGCGATTGTTGCTCCTCTGCGAATTGGGAATGAAGTTATCGGCACGTTAAAAATGTATTATACTGATCGATGGCATTTAACACCGGTTGAAATTCAGCTAGCAATCGGTCTATGTGAGATTTTTGCTAACCAAATTGCATTAGGTGAAGCAGAAGTGCAGGTGCAATTAGTTCGAGATGCTAAGATAAAAGCCTTACAAGCACAAATAAATCCGCATTTCTTTTTTTATGCTATTAATACAATTAGTGCAATTTTACGCCGGGATCAAGAGAAAGCGCGAGAACTTCTCCTCCAACTTAGTAATTACTTCCGGGCTAACTTAATTGGGGCCCGAGAGACCGAAATTACTTTGGGGCAAGAGCGTACTCAAGTCGATGCATAACTCGAGCTGGAACAAACTAGGTTTCCACAGAAATATAACATTACCTTTGATCAACAAGTGAAAATGATGTTTACTTGCCGCCATTTACAATTCAAGTATTAGTTGAAAATGCGCTTAAACATGCTTTCAGAGCACGTAGAGACCATAATAATGTTCAAATAACAATAAAAAGGTTGGAAGCACGGTTAGAAATTCAAGTAGCTGATAATGGGGAAGGGATTGCGCCTGAACTTCTTCCTAAACTTGGAAAAGAACCATTGACATCTTCAATGGGGAGTGGAAATGCGCTATATAACTTGAATCAGCGTTTAATTGGTCTATATGATGAGCATAGCGCCCTTCAAATTATAAGCAGTAATAAAGGAACAAAGATAAAAATTTCATTACCATATCACACTAAGGAAGGTGCAGACAATGAAAGTCTTAATCGTTGATGATGAACCGCTTGCTCGTGAAGAACTTCATTATCTAATCCAGGGAAATAGTAAAGTTACAGAAATAATTGAAGCAGATGGGATTTTTATGGCAGAGGAACAAGTAAAAAGTGAACACCCAGATATGGTTTTCCTAGATATAAAGTTATCTGATGGAAATGGGATGGCGTTAGCTGAAAAAATAAAGTCATTTGATAATAGTCCTCATATTGTCTTTGCCACTGCTTACGATTCCTATGCGTTAGATGCCTTTGAAGCAGATGCAGTTGACTATATTTTGAAGCCATTTTCTGCTAAAAGGGTCAACGAAGCAATTATGCGTGTCGCCAAATTAATTTCGCCAGAAGATGATGCTACCAAAGCTAAGAGGGAATTAAGGCAGAATCCTCGAATTTCGATTCAAAACGACGAGCGAACGATCATTTTACAGAAAAAACAAATACTTTACGTACAGGCACAATAAGGCTTTGTTTATATCTGGATTCTTAACAAGCATAAAATCATTAGTCGACAGACGCTCACTAATATTTATGACCAATTAAAATCTTCAGAATTTTTACAGATCCATCGTAGTTTTATTATTAATTTGAATGGCGTAACAGAGCTTCAGCCTAGTTTCAATCATACTTATGAGCTGACATTAATCGATGGTAGTAAATTACCAGTAAGTCGATCATATGTTAACACAACAAAAAAGCATTAGGTTTATAAAAAGGATTGGTGAATTGTTTATCTTTTCATCAATCCTTTTTTGTGTAAGGCATTTTAAACTAACAGGAGGGCATTTTAACGTAAATTTAGGTTATTTAACGGTGAAAGCGAATACAAATTAAGAAAAATTAGTAAAATAGATTGTGATAAATGGTATTAACGTTAATGCCTAAACATATTTATCATGTTTAGGAGGATTATTATGAAGAAAGAAGAAAAGAAGAAGGAAGCGCCCATTTTAGTTCAAATGGGAATCTTTGCTGCAATTTTATTCGTATCACAATTAATCTCTAATCTTTTTCCTAAGAGTTTCGTTGTTCCTACACCATTAATTGGAATGATTTTATTATATATTTTATTAGCTTGCCATATTGTTAAGTTGGAACAAGTTGAAAAGTTCGGAGATTTCATGATTAGTTTAATCGCCTTTCTGTTTGTCCCATCAGGAATTCAACTTGCTGGGAGCCTTGGCTTAATGAAAAAAGAAGGGCTACAAGATGTAATTGTTATTATTATTTCGACAATTATTTTATTAGCAGTAATTGCTTATGTTGGAGCATTCTTTATTGGGTTACATCATAAATTGTTCAAGACTAACAAGGGGGAAACTGATAATGACTAATGTATTTATTACAAATCTGGCGTTACCTTTTACCGGGGTATTTATTTCATTACTGGTCTATTTAATTGGGATGTGGATTTTCAAAATTAGTAATGGTTTCTTCCTCTTCACCCCATTGTTAGTAGGGATGGTATTAGGAATTGTAATTTTGGCAATCTGGGCCAAGGTTGCTAATTCAACGACCGCAATAGTTTATAAAAAATTTTACCAGTCAGGCGGAAATTTGATTTTTTGGTTCCTAAACCCAGCAACAATGGCATTTGCGATTCCGCTTTATCGCCGGAATGATGTTTTTAAGAAATATTGGGTCGATGTAATTCTCACATTATTTGTGGGTGGATTCATTTCATTATTTTTGATTCAAGGAACAGCTAAATTATTTGCTCTTTCCCGTGTTTCAACCGCCACTATGCTTCCTCAAGCAGCTACTACCGCTGTTGCGATGCCAATTGCAAAGGAAATCGGTGGTGATCCCGCGGTAACAGCGATGGCATGTATCTTAAATGTAGTTATTATTTATGCCCTTGCCGAATTCCTGATTAAGGTCTTTAGACTAAAGAAAATTTCTAAGGTCGGAACTGGTCTTGGATCCGCTGGTCACACTGTTGGATCTGCTAAGGCGGTTCAACTAGGGTCAATTCAGGGAGCAATGGCTGCAGTGGTAGTTGTTATCGTTTCGTTAGCAATGGACATTTTGGTTCCTATTTATGCTCATCTTTTTATGTAAATTTTAATTAGGGAGAGAAAAAGAAGTATGGCGACAGAAGAACATCAAAAGGTTGTTTTAATTGGTGATGGAGTTGTGGGGTCCGCTTATGCTTTTAGCGTGATCCAGCAAGATTTAGCTGAGGAATTAGTTATTATAAATAAGAGTAATGAGCGAAGCGTTGGGGATGCACTGGATTTGGAAGACGCAACGCCATTTACTGCCCCAGTAAAGGTTAAGGCTGGTAGCTATCAAGATTGTAAAGACGCTGATATTGTTACTATTTGTGCAGGTGCTGCGCAAAAGCCAGGTAAAACACGGCTTAAATTAGTTGAACGTAACTTAAAGATTATGAAGGAAATCGTTCAAGAAGTAGTTAATACCGGGTTTAAAGGAATCTTCTTAATTGCTGCCAACCCAGTCGATATCTTGACATATGCTATTCAAAAAATTTCTGGTTTTCCAGCACATAAAGTAATTAGATCAGGAACCTCTCTTGATTCGGCACGCTTAAGAGTAGCACTTGGTAAAAGGTTAGCAATTGATCCCCGAGATGTTCATGTTGATATGTTAGCAGAGCACGGTGATTCAGAATTTGCTGCTTATTCTTGTGGGACAATCGGTGGAACACCTTTAATGGATTATGTTTTAGCTAATGGGCTAATAAAGCAAGAATTGTTAAAACTAGAAGAACAAGTACGTAATAAGGCTTATGAGATTATTAACCGGAAAGGCGCAACATATTATGGAGTAGCGACTGCTTTGGCAAGAATAACAAAAGCAATTTTGTATGACCAAAGTACAGTATTACCCGTAAGTGCATATTTAGATGGTGAATATGGAGAAAAGGATATTTACCTCGGGACACCGGCTGTAATTGATAAAGACGGTATTCAAAGGGTAATAGAATTACCATTAGATTCGCGTGAACAAGAGGCTTTAATTAATTCAGCATCAGTTTTGCGTGAAACGACAGCAAATGGAATGACTAAAGCGGGTCTATTGAACTATCTTTGGAAATAAATAAAAATGACTAAGATTGAGGAGCAATATTTTCCTCAGTCTTAGTCATTTTTGCATTATAGTGACCGATGATGGTTATTTATTTGTTTCGATTAAGTGTTTAGCCAATGCAAAATTACCGAGAGTAGCAGAGCCATTTCCTGGAACAGAAGGGTTGACAATATATTCATCGAGCGATCCAACTGGAAGATAATCATTCCATAACATTGCAAATTGCTTCCGAACCCGTTCAAGAAAGGCTGGGCGCGAAACACTTCCACCGAAGATAATTTTTTGTGGCCGCAAAATGGCAGTTACCTGAACTGCCGCTTGTGCAACGTAATATGCCATGATATCCCAAACAGGGTGATTATCAGGAACATCTTCGCCGCTAATACCGAGCCGCGCCTTGAAAGTTGGTCCAGCTACCAATCCTTCCAAGCAATCGTGGTGGTAAGGGCAGATACCAGTAAAGTTTAGATCAGCTGGGTGGCGTTGTAAGCGAACGTGGCCCATTTCAGGGGTACTAATTCCACCAATAAAGCGGCCATTTTGAATTGCTCCAGCACCCACGCCAGTTCCAAGGGTATAGTAAACCAAGGCCGGATTATCATACTTATCTTTTAAATTGACATATTCACCGTAAACCGAACCATTGACGTCCGTTGTCCAGTAGACGGGAATATTGAGGGCGTCAGTCATTGTGCCGACAAAATTGCAATTTTGCCACTTAACTTTAGGAGTATCAGTAATATAACCGTACTTTTCACTAGCCGGATTAGTATCAATTGGTCCAAAACTGGCAATTGAAAGTGCAGCTAGTTCAGGGTACTGCTTAAAAAATTCAATTGAAGCCCCTAAAGTTTCTTCGGGGGTGGTTGTAGGGATGATTTTTTTATCAATTTCATTAAAATTTTCGTCACCGACAGCACAGACAAACTTAGTACCGCCAGCTTCAATACTTCCTAATAACATAATCAAAAACCTCATTTAATTAAAGTGAACGTTTATCAATCTGATAACCATGTTTGAGTATAAACCTTAGAAAACGGTATCACAAGCACAATTACTCTCTTTTTACTTATAAAACGTTTCACTAATTCAAATTAATTTCTGAACTTTCGCGCCAAGTGGCTTTGGCAGGCAAATTAATATGAATAGGGATTTCATTTGGATTATTCAGACGGTGGACTAGTCTTTGAACTGCTATTGTCCCCATTGAAAAACTCGCTGGATTGATCGATGAAAGAGACGGAACTAAATATTCAGCAATATCCGAATCATTATAGCTAATAATTTGAAGGTCTTGGGGAACTTTAAGCTGGTGTTGCTTCAGGGCTCGATATGCGCCGATAGTTAGTTGGTCACTAGCTATTAAGGCGGCCTGAAAATTATCTTTCAAAAGAGTATTCATGCTGTCAAAGCCATCTTTAGGAGTCCACCCATTAAGGACAATCAATGGAGAAATATTATGAAGTCTTGTCCACATCAAATAGGCCTTAGCTCGAATATCTTGATATGAGTCTGTCGTTTCGCCATTATTATTCATGGGATGAATATTTCCACCGATAAAGGCGATTTTATTAAGTCCATTTTCTAGTAACTGATCAAGAACGATCTGAGTGGCTTCAAAATACGAATTACGGATAATATCGTAAGCGGGGAGATATCGATAGTCGTCAATTAAAACGATATGGGGATTGTTTTTAGCTAAATTAGCGTAGAATTCTTGCGTAAAAACTCCGGCAACAATTACGCCATCATATTTTTGAGCGTCAGTAAATTGAAAGGCTTTATTGGGAAAACGAACAAAAGCTTTGATTTGAATGTTTTGCTTGGAAGCTTCCTGAATAATTCCATCATGGACTTGAATGAAATAAGGGTCATGAGCTTCTGTCTCGAGCGAATGAGTTGTAAGCACTAGAATTGAACGAGGAGTTGGCGGCGGAGTAACGGTCCTGTTTAGGTGGGGATGGTAATTATACTTTGCTGCTACTTTTTTAATTCGTGCTCTTGTTTGTTCACCTACTGAAAAAGATGAATCATTGCTTAAGACACGTGAAACGCTGGCAGGAGATACACCAGCCTCACGTGCTATTTTTCTGATACCAGTCATAGGAAAACCTCCTTTTAATCAATTTCTAGCATAACATATTTTTAGTAAACGTTTAGTACTCAATATTGACGGATGATTGCTGTTATATCAATAATGAAAGCGCTTGACGAGAAATAACTAAACGTTTATTATAGAATCGATTTCAAGAAAGGGGCCACAACGAATGATTACATTTGATGAACAACAACGTGTTTTTCACTTAAAAAATAAAGAAATTTCCTATTTATTTTCAATAGAAGAGGGAAATATCCTCAGTCACCTTTATTTTGGACCGGCAATTCGTAACTACCATGGTGAACGCCGATATCCACGAGTTGATCGTGGATTTTCAGGGAACCTTCCTGGATCGATGGACCGAACTTACTCTAAAGATGATTTGTTGCAGGAGTATTCAGGAAACAATACCGGAGACTATCGCGTGCCTGCAATTATTATCAAAGCAGAAAATGGTTCACGACTGACTGATTTCCGTTACAAGTCTTATAAGATTTTACCGGGGAAGCCTAAACTAACTGGGTTACCTGCATCTTATGTTAAAAGTGATAAAGAAGCAGAAACATTGGAAGTTACTTTGGTTGATGAAACAATCGGTGCACAACTTATTCTTTCATACACTATCTATAACGAACGGCCGGTTATTACACGGAATGCGCGGCTAGTGAACACAAGCAATCAAGAATTACGAATTGAAAAGATCGCCTCAATGCAACTGGATTTAACTAAACATGATTATGACATTATCTCCGTTCCAGGACAATATGCTCTTGAACGACAACCTGAACGGCAAGAATTACGTCGGGGAATAACAGAATTTTCTAGCCGTCGAAATTCTAGTTCTCATCATATGAATCCATTTGTGGCCTTAGTTGACAAGAACACCGATGAATTTCAGGGAAATGCTTTGGGAGTGCTCCTTGTCTACTCAGGTAATCACCAGTTTACCTTGGAAAAAGATCAGATCGACCAGATTCGTTTAATAACTGGAATTAATGATTATAACTTTGAATGGGTTCTTGAACCGGGAAAGAATTTTCAGACACCTGAAGCAATCATGGGTTTTAGTCAACGTGGCTTAAATGGGATGTCACAAGTATTCCACAAGTTATTACGGGACCGGGTTGCTCGCGGTAAGTATCAATATGCAGACCGCCCAATTGTTATTAATAACTGGGAAGCGACCTTCTTTGACTTTGATGATAAGAAGTTAGACCAAATTATTGATGAAGCAAAGCCATTGGGAATTGAAATGTTTGTTCTTGATGACGGCTGGTTTGGCCACCGAAATGATGATAATTCATCGCTTGGTGATTGGTTTGTTAACCAGGACAAGCTTACTGGGGGATTAAAGCGGGTAGCAGACCGGACCCACGAGCATGGCATGAAATTTGGTCTCTGGTTTGAGCCAGAAATGATTTCAGTTGATTCTAAGTTATATAAGGAACATCCAGACTATGCCTTACATGAACCAAACCGTGGCATGACACTTTCTCGTAATCAACTAGTACTAGACTTTAGCCGTAAAGAAGTCGTTGATAATATTTACAATCAAATGTGCTTAATTTTAGATAAGGTGCCACTTGACTATATTAAATGGGACTTTAACCGTAATCTTACTGAAGTCTTCTCTAGCGCAGCGGATGCAGAACATCAAGGAGAAGTTAGCCACCGTTATATTTTAGGTTTATATGACTTAATGGAGCGGTTGGTTACCCGTTATCCTAATATCTTGTTTGAAGGTTGTTCAGGTGGTGGTGGCCGTTTTGATGCTGGTATTCTTTACTATATGCCGCAAAGTTGGCCATCAGATGATACAGACGCGGTTGAACGGTTAAAGATTCAATACGGAACATCTTTAACTTATCCAATCTCATCTATGACGGCGCATGTATCGGTTTCACCTAATCAGCAAACTGGCCGTTCTACCAGTTTTAAGATGCGGGGCGATGTTGCCATGAGTGGGGTCTTTGGATATGAACTTGACTTAGCAGATTTGACTGAAGAGGATCGGCAAATGGTAAAGGAACAGATCAAATTTTATAAGGCTCACCGCCACTTAATTCAATATGGTGACTTTATTCGCTTAGAAAGTCCTTTTGATAGCAATACAGTCGCCTGGGAATTTGTCAATCCGGATAAGTCAGAAGCACTGCTATTTATGTTTAAGCAGTTGCATACTAACCGTTTTGAAATTAATAATACCAAGATGGCAGGGCTTGATCCAACAATTGATTAT
>UMGL01006402.1_pt1 | contig 20565 bp, 17 predicted proteins | sample 1965261 | NCBI WGS metagenome assembly UMGL01 (sample SAMEA4836071, study PRJEB28245) | human gut metagenome | biome: gut microbiome; material: fecal sample | place: Denmark | collected 2008 | reverse complement strand
AATCTCACGGCTTAGAGCAAGTAGAGCTTTTTCTTTCAGATAGCGTTGTGGGCATGAAGACAGCACTGGCAAAGAGCTATCCTCAAGCTTATTTCCAGCGTTGCTTGGTTCATGTCATGTGTAATATCTGCGCTAAAGTACGCGTGGAGGATCGCGAGGCAATTATGAACGAATTCAAGCAGATTCACCAGCAAGCCAATAAAGCAGCTGCTGTTGATGTATTGCATGCCTTCTATGCCAAATGGAACAAGAGTTATAATCATGTCATAAGAAAAACCTGAAAGACATCAAGCTGGACCTGCTGGTCTTCTATAATTATCCTAAGCAGATCAGAGCTTCAATTTACTCTACCAACATGATTGAAGCTTTTAACAACGTCATTAAGCGCAAGGCTAAGCCTAAAGCAGAGTTTCCGACTGAACAGTCGCTTGATACTTTTATTGGCATCCAAGCATTGAGCTACAATGATCGATATTTCAATCGAATTCCACAAAGGCTTTGGTCAGGTTCAGGACACCTTAGAATCTTACTTTGATTAAATAAAGAATAAAAAATCAATCTATGAGAAAGATCTATTTACACAAAAGATTTGACAGTTTCGATCTGAAGGATAAGATTAAAGATAAAGAATAATTTGTTAGTTTTAAAGCACTTAGTTTTTAATATTAAGTGCTTTTTTCTTGATGGTCGTCAATTTCTGCTAACAACATTTCTCCTAAACTAAAACATGAAAAGCAAAGGAGGAATATAAATGGTAAAAATTCAACAATTTTTTGTTAAATATCAAAAAATAATTTTGTCACTTAATACTGTGCTGATTTTGCTTGCGGAAGCAGCTAAATGGTTATTTCATATCAATGCTGCTTATCAAGTTCTGATGCTAGTAGTAGGAGTTATTGGTTTAATTCCAATATTGTTAACAGCTATTTCATCATTGAAAGTAAAATTAGTTTCCATTGATGTTTTGGTATCATTGGCAGTAATTGGCGCTATTATTATTGGCGAATTTAATGAAGCAGCAATTGTTACCTGGCTTTTTGCATTGGGTGATGTTCTGGAAGAACTTACTCTTAAAAAGACGCGTAAAGCTGTATCTGATTTAACTAAAATGGCGCCACGAACCGCGTTAGTCTTGCAAGATGACGGGACAACGGAAGAAGAGGATGTAGATTTTATTGATCCTGGTGAAAAGATTTTGATTAAAACCGGAGATCAAGTCCCAGTTGATGGAAAAATTGTCTCGGGTTCAGGTTATCTAAATGAAGCTAATGTTAATGGTGAGTCGAAACCAGCCGATAAAAAACAAGGTGATCAAGTCTATGCCGGTACAATTCTAGAAGATGGCACCTTGACAGTAGAGACCACAGCAGCCGGAGATGATACTACCTTTGGCAAGATTATCGAAATGGTAGAGGAAGCTCAGGATTCCAAATCTCATACTGAGAAGTTGATCAATCGTTTTTCTAAATACTACACTCCTGCGGTATTAGTGATTGCGATTATTGTAGGCTTAATTACAAGAGACTTCAAATTGGCAATTACAGTAATGGTTCTAGGTTGTCCAGGTGCTTTGGTTATTGGAGTTCCCGTTTCAACTGTTGCCGGTATTGGTAATGGAGCTAAAAATGGCGTGATGTTTAAGGGCTCTCAAGTAATGGATGCGGCTCGTAAAATCGATGAAATCGCCTTTGATAAAACTGGTACTTTAACAGTTGGTCACCCAGAGGTAAATAAAATTGAAGTTCTGAGTGGTAATAAGGACGAAGTTGTTAACCTGGCTGCTAACATTGAGTCTCAAAGCAATCACCCGTTAGCTAAAGCAATGGCTAAGCTTAGTGGGCAAAAGATTGATCAAATCGAGACTAAGACAGTTAAGGGCAAAGGTATGATAGCTGACTTAGATCGAGAACGGTATTATTTAGGTAATTTAGCTTTAATTGAAGAAAATACTTTTGCTAATCCCAAATTAACTCAAGTAGTTAATAAACTAAGTAACTTAGGAAACTCTGTTGTAGTCTTGGCTAATAGTGATCAAAGTAAATTGGCTATTTTTGGCATTAAAGATCGTCTTCGCTCAGAAGCAGAAATCGCATTGATGCAATTAAAGCAACTAGGCATCAAGAAGTTAGTTATGCTTTCAGGTGATAATCAAGAAACAGCTCAACAAATTGCGGCTGATTTGCCAATTGATGAAGTTCATGGACAAATGCTTCCAGCTGATAAGGCACAATTTGTTAAGCAGGAACAAGAAAATGGTCATCACGTTACCTTTATCGGTGATGGGGTTAATGACAGTCCTGCATTGGCTAATGCCGATGTGGCTATTGCAATCGGTAGCGGTACAGATGTTGCAGTCGATGTTTCAGATATTGTCTTAGTCAAAAATGACTTGCGTAAAATTGCCTATGCTTTATCAATTTCTAAGCGGACCGTTTTAAATATGAATGAAAATATTGTAATTGCATTGTTAACCGTGTTGTTACTATTCATTGGGTTATTTGCAGGTTATGTCGAAATGGCTAGCGGTATGTTTATTCATGAATTTAGCATCTTAGTCGTAATTTTAAATGGTATGCGCTTAATTAGAAATCGTCGAAAAGTTGATAACCATCAATTTCCTGATAAAGAAAAAGATTTAGCATTAAACATGTAAGGAATAAGAAAGGAAGATTTTTATGCAAAAAGTAATGATGAAGTTAGGTGGGATGACTTGCCCATCTTGTTTAACCAAGATTGAAAAAGCTGTTGAAGATGTCGATGGTACAGATCAAATTAAGGTATTATTTAATGCCGGTAAGTTAAAGTTCATGATGAATGCTGATAAGGCTGATGTTGATGATGTTAAAACAGCAATCGAAAAGATGGGCTATGAAGTTAAGGGTGTAAAGGCAAAGGAGTTAAACTAATGAAGGCTGAAGAAGCATATAAGGCAGAGTTAAAGCGAAGTGACATTGATCATCATAAGCCTACAGCTGGTGCAATGGTTGGTCACATTATTGCCAATTTACTGATTCACACTTTAAAAATTAATCAAGCTAAGTTCTTCGCTAAGGGTCAAGCTAGTTTGTTTTTAGAGCAGCATGCTGATGAGTGGATCAGATATGAACAGAATGAGTTTAACAGGCTAAATCAGATTTTAGTTAATAATGGCGAAAGCATACCTACTATTACTGATCAATTTAAAGAATATACTATGCTTGAGGAAGACGGAGCAAGCAAGTACAAAGATGGCCAAGACCAACTTTTTGCTTTAGTAAAAGACTTTGATACACAAATCTTATTTATTACTAAGGCAATTGCTTTAGCTCAAAAAGAAGCTTGGCCAGAATTGAGTGCCAATTTAATTGAACTTCTAACATGGATTAAGGAACAAATTCGTCAATCACAAAACTTCTTGGGCCATGAATTACGTGAAGGATTATATACTGAAGAAGATGATGATGACGATGATTTTTAAGTAAAGGAAGTTTTTTGAATGGCAGAGTTGTGTGTACACTTAGTTCCATTATTTAATGCATTACCGACAAATGATCAAATGCAAATAGAAGAGCTAGTTCACCATCAGAATTATCAAAAAAGTGAATTAGTAATGGATCCTACATCAAGTAATAATTTAGTAATTGTTGCTCATGGTGGTGCTCGCCTTTATACTTTAGACGAAAATGGTCGCGAGAATGTTACCCAGATTTTAAAAACGGGTGATTATGCTGGTGAAAACTGGTTATTTGGTGAAGCAAATATCAATACTTATGTTGAAGCTACAGAAAATAGTGAGATTTGTTTGCTTAATCGAAATGAATTTTTAGCGCTAATGAAAAAGAAACCAGAATTAAGTATTCAACTCTTAGAGCAAAATATTATTAAAGTACGTGCTATGCATAGGCAAATTCAATTACTTAGTTTGCCTAAGGTGGAAGATAGACTATTGAGTTATTTGCAGACTTATGCAAAACAAGTGAATAAGAACTCATTTACTTTGCCACTAAAAATGAAAGATTTAGCCTTGTATTTAGGTACTACTCCCGAAACTTTATCGCGTAAATTCGTACTCTTAGAAAAGCAAGGAACCTTAAAACGAAAACTACGTCACATTGATTTATTCTAATTATTATTAAAGATCTACGAGCCAATGGTTCGTGGATTTTTTCATTAAGAATTATCGCATGGTAGTTTTTGAATTAGCGAAAAAACAACCCCTGTGATAAAATTTTATTTAAATGAGGGAGACACTATGTCACTAATTTATATTCGTCAAGCTACCAAAAATGACCTTGAACAAATTATGCCGATCATTGATGAGGCTAAGAAATTTCTAAAGGAAGAGGGAAACCCGCAATGGCAAAGTGGTTATCCCGATGTTGAAACAATTACTACAGATATTGATGACGGTGTAGCCTGGGTCTTAATCGTTGATCAAAAAATCGCTGGCTACACTGCAATTACTGATGGACCTGATCCAAATTACAAAAAGATTGATGGCAAATGGGAGAATGATCTAGATCCTTATGTAGCCATTCACCGTGTAGCGATTTCTGATGAGTATCGCGGGATGCATATTTATGACGATTCAGTGAATATCTTAACCAACTTTTCAGTTTTCCCAGCACAAATTGAAAAGTTGACTGATTTCGCGGCTGTCTCACCAGCACAACCTAAGAATACAATTGTTCCTAATGTTGATTTGAATATGTATAGTAGAGGTCTAGGGACACGTCATTTACTTGGCGGAATGGATTCTAGCTCACGCTTTGTTAAGGTAACGTTTACTTTGGCACATGCACCTAAGAGTGATGACGAAACTGAAAGTGTAACGAATTTCTTCAATATCTTGCATTCAGTCGAACAAGCAAAGAGATTGGACGAAATTGAACCTGGTAAATTTGAATATACAATGTATTCAGACTGTATGAATTTAGATAAAGGAATTCTGTACTTTACTACTTATGATAACAATCAAATTGACGCGGTTGACATGAATAGCTAAGTGTATAATTTTTTGCGGTAAGTTGAATAAATAATTAAAAAAGCTCAAGTCCTTTGAATTTGGACTTGAGCTAAAACAAAAAGACCAGTAGTCTGATGTTAAGAACAAAAAACACATTAGAAGCTGGTCTTTATGGAATCTATTATAACTGATATCGTAAAAATTATTAAGTTTGAAAATAATGTTATTGCTCGTGAAAAGGAATTAATGTGCTACTTCTTTGATTTGATTAGAGAATTAATGAAATTAGCACTAGAAGAAGTTGATGCTGGCTTAGTTGAAAAAACTAAAAATTGGGGAAGAGCTAGCTTTCGGAAGGCACACGGCATTAAATATCTAAATGTCATGGGCTGGATGCAAGGTGCTGGTGACGGTACTTTCTATGGTCCTCATACTGAAAATGGTCAGCCTGTATTAGTGATTGCTGAAGGAGCAGGCCTTTGGACTAACTGTGTTGCTTGGAAGAGTCCACAACTTGCTCAGCAATATAAGCATAAGAAGTTTAAAGACTTGTATTATCAAGGTGATGAATAGATAGTTATTTATAAAATGAAGCATTCCAGAAATGGCTGCTTTTTTATTTTTGCTAAAATTTGTAAGCGAGATTATAATAATTGTAATTACGATAATTATAATTACAGTAATCGTAATTACTGTAATCTAAGTTACTGAAAGGCATAAACGATGAATGAATTTATCGGACGTGAATTTGAATTAAAAAATTTAAACAACATGTATAACAGCGACAAATTTGAAATGGCTGTTATTTATGGACGAAGACGTGTAGGAAAAACCTCGCTGATTAAACAATTCATATCAAATAAACCTGCAATTTACGTTCAGGGGGTAGAGGCTACAGCTGAAACTAATTTGCGTTTCTTGTCTAATGCAATTTTAGATTTTGAAGAACCGGGACGAGTTAATAAACATAAAACCTTTTATGATTTTGCGGAAGCATTTGAAGAAGTTCAAGATATTGCCAATAATCAAAACGAAAAAATGATTTTTGTAATGGATGAATATCCATACTTTGCAGAAGCATCAGCCGAAATTAGTTCAATCTTACAGTACACAATTGATCATATTTACAAAGAAAAAAATAATATTATGTTAATCTTGTGTGGATCATCAATGTCCTTTATGGAGCATCAGGTTCTTGGTTATAAGAGTCCTTTATATGGTAGAAAAACTGGCCAATTTAAGATTAGACCTTTTGATATCTTTAATACTAAGAAGATGTTACCTCAAGTTAACAATGAAGATTTACTAGCTTATTACGGAATAACTGATGGAATTCCACAATACTTAAGTTTTATCGATCAAACAAAATCCGTAGAAGAAAATATTCAAGAGATGTTTTTAAATCAAAATGCCCCGTTACAAAATGAGCCTAGCGTTCTTCTACAGGAAGAATTGAGAAAGCCAGCCACTTATTTTTCTATTTTAAATGCCTTGGCACATGGTAAGAGTAAAAGTACACAGATTAGTCAAGCAATCGGTATGAGTAATGGTAGTAGTATAAGTGCTTATCTTAACAATTTAATTGATCTTGAAATTATTGAACGTAAGCAACCTATCTTTGAAAATAGCCCTAGAAAAGCTATTTATGCTTTTAAAGATAATATGTTTAAATTTTGGTTCAAGTTTATTGCTGAAGCTCAAGATCAAATTGCTCTTGAAAGAACCAAAGGAATTCTAATAGGTATTATGGATGAATTGCCTCGCTTCTTGGGTCCTGTGTTTGAACAAACTTCACGTGATTGGTTATGGCAACAAGATTATCTGCCATTTTATCCTAAGAAAATTTCTAATTGGTGGGGAAACAATCCAATTAAACATCGTCAAGAAGAAATTGATGTTGTAGCAAGCAATCATGATGACTCCGAGGCTATAGTCGGTGAGTGTAAGTGGAGAAATGCAGACAAATTAAATCATGAGATGATTGATACATTGATTACTAGAGCCGCATTACTTCCTAAGGTAAGAAAAACGTATTTATACTTCTTCGTTAAAGAGTCTACGGATAATTTTGAAAAGTATGCTAGAGAGCATAATGTTAGAGTTGTGAAATATGAGGAGTTTTTTAGAGGTTCGAATTAAATGAAAGCATTATCTGTTCGTGGCGATTATGTAATGGAAATGATTAATGGTCACAAAAAAGTAGAATATCGCACATGGAAAACGAATTATCGCGGTCCTATATTAATGTGTTCAACAACAAAGAAAGTTGCGGGCGCGGCACCAGGGTATGCGTTATGTATAATGAACTTGGAGCAGATTACTTGGAGCGATATTGACCAGTGTTACTATTGGTATATTAACTTGAAGAGTGTAATTGAGCCAATCCACGTCAAGGGGCAATTGAAGTTATTTAGTGTTGAGGATAATTTGATTAAACCTATCAGTCATCAAAAATTTGATCAAAAGATTAAGTCGCTGATTTATCAACCAAAGAGAAAAATGAAATATTTATAATTATGTGAAGTACTTAGTCGATTAAAGCAAGGTGCTTTTTGAATAAACTACTTTGATCAAGTGAGTATGAAAATGCTATAAAACATAGTGTTAAAATTATAAAGTATAGAAAAATAAAAAAGAAAGTAAACAACAATGCAAGCAAGTATATTTAATGCAACAGAACGATTTTTTGCCCCAGTTCAAATGATTTTGAAAATCCCAGTATATCAACGTAATTATGATTGGAATAAAAATAATGTAAAAAGGTTATTAGATGATTTATATACTGTAATTAAAACTAATAAGCAGCATTTTTTAGGTGCGGTAGTTTACCTTGAATCAACTAATAGTGATATAGGACTACCAGAATATTTAATTATTGATGGTCAACAAAGATTAACCACGATTACATTATTATTACAGGCTTTAAAAGATGTTACCGTTGATGGTGATGCCTCCACTACTGGAACTATTGAAAGGTTTTTAACAAATTCTCAGTCTCCCTCTCAAGAATATAAAATCAAGTTAAAGCCTATTAAGTCAGATAATATTCAATACACAGCTTTGTTGAATCATGATAATGATAAATTAGATGAAAATAGTCATATTGTTGAAAACTATAAATTAGCAAAGCAAGCCTTTGATAATTGGCTCGAGCAGGGAATAACAAGTAGAGAAATTTTGCAAGCTATTCGACAACTCCAAGTAGTTGGAATCAGTCTTAAAGAAGGTGAGGATGATCCTCAAATTATTTTTGAAAGTATCAATTCGACTGGCGTTGCTTTAACTAATTCAGATTTAATTCGTAATTTTTTATTAATGAGTGATCATGATCAAGAAAGATTATTTGAAGATTACTGGTTACCTATTGAAAATAAATTAAGAAGAGATAATAGTAATCATGCTATGGATGCATTCTTTAGACAATTTATTATTATGAAGAAAAATTCAGTAGTCGCTGAACGTAAAGTTTACCAAACTTTTGTTGATACATTTAAAAATGAAAATCTAAGTCATGAACGAGCACTTAAGGAAATAAAAGATTATGCAGAATTATATGCTTCTTTTATGTACCCAGCAGAATCTAATTATAACGATGATATTAAAACAGATTTAGCTAGTTTAAATAGAATAAATCAAAGCACATCTTATCCATTCTTTCTTCATGTTTTCCATGACTATGAAAATAATGAAATTGATGAAGAAACTTTAACTAAAGTGATTCATTTGATTACAATTTATCTTATAAGAAGGACAATTTGTGATGTGCCTTCTAATTCTTTATTAGGATTTTTTGCTAGTTATTATGCTCGAACATTTAAATTAGTTAAAAATAAGAAAAAATATTACAAAGCTATCAATAAGTATTTATTTGTTCAACAAAATCAAAATGAAGTACCAGATGATAATCAACTCAAAAATGCATTAATTCACTCCAAGCTTTATTTGAATAAAGGACTTTGTGACTTAATAATGCTTGATATTGAGAATGGAAACTCAAAGGAAAAGTTAAATTCAGAAGATTTAACTATTGAACATATCATGCCACAGACAATGAGTAAATCGTGGCGTAAGAATATTTCTGATGAAGAACATGATGAATTTGTTCATACATTAGGGAACTTATCTATAACCGGATATAATTCTGAAATGTCTAATAAGAGTTTTGCTGAAAAGAAACATATTTTAGAAGAAAATTCTAAAGCAATAATTCTTAATAAGGATGTAGTAGATAAAGATGAATGGACAATCACAGATATTAAGGCTAGAGCAGAGAGATTGGCAGATATACTACTGAATCGTTATGAATTGAATCCTATTGAAGATTCAAGAATTGAGTTTGAAGCTGTAGATAAAATTGGATTAGACAATTTAGATGCGACTACAGGAAGGAAATTAGTTTCATTTACTCTTGAAGGATCGAAGTATCCTGTTAAGTACTTTAAAGACGTTCCTCTTCAAGTCATTCAAATTTTAGACCAAGATAATCCTGATTTGCTGAAAAGCCTAGTTGGATTAACTTGGAAAGGAACATTAAACAATGCTAATCAAAATAATAGCTTCATAATTTGTCAAAAGAAAGATATTGATGACAAATTAAAGTGGAGTTATTCCAAAGTTAGAGATGGTATTTATGTAATGACCGGTGGAAGTGCTCATCGTAATATGCATGTGCTTAAGCAAATAATTGAAGCATATAAGGTACCAAAAGATGAATTTTATCTTTCTGTTAAAGTGAAAGAAAATTAAATGAAATTACCAATCACAATAACACAAGTTGCACAACAGCCTAAAATATTGCCTTTAAATAAGATCATCAAGAGTAGTGATTTTACGATTAAGCAATTGAATCCAAATATTGTCATCTCAAAGGAAGATGAAAATATAAGACCGACTGAGGTAGGAACCATAGTGGATTATCTTTCTCGCTATGTGCTGCTTGCTGATGCATATGCTTTTGATGTTGCAAAAGCTAAAGCCAAGCAAGATTTAATTCATGGAATTATTCCGGTTAAGGAATATAAGAAGCTTTTAGATCAAGAAGAAAGATTAAGATATTTAGTTAAAGATCTATCAGATGTGGATTCGTTATCAGATGAGGCTATTTACCTGGCAACCGATATTTGTGCATGGGAAGATGCATTTCGTAGTGGTCGATATGTTAAACCTAAAGTACATCCTGATAAGTTAACAACTGAACATATTAAAATGATGATTCAACGTGTTGAGGAATTCTTTGAAGAGTTTGGTTGGCCTATTAGGGATGCATTTTTTGCTAAGACTGAGAATGGCTTTGTCTCTGGAGATGGCGACTATCTTTTAAAGCATACGTTGTTAGATTTAAAAGTTTCAGTGCAAACTACTATGCAAATTTCTTGGGTTCGCCAGTTGCTTTTGTATTATACGTTAGGATTTTATAATCATTTTAATAAAGAAGATATTGAGCGATTAATGATTTTCAATGCAAGAACAAATACTGTGTTTTTTATTGATATTGCTAATATTGATCAGTCCGTCTTTGAATTTGTTTACGATGCAACTGAAAAACAAAGTAAGATTAATGAAAGAGAATTACGAAAGTATATAGATTAAATGTACTTTAAAGTGCATTTTTATTTTTCGAATATTTGTTCTTTGGTTATAGAGATTTTCTGCTGAAGAATGTAAAATATTACTTGAACGCTTTCATTGATATCAAACAAAAATTAGAAGGATTGAAAATTAATGTCAGAAGAAAAAGTTTTAACTAAAAAAGAATTAGAGAGTGCTTTATTTAGTGCAGCAGATGCATTACGCTCTAAAATGGATGCTAATGAATATAAAAATTATTTATTAGGTATTATCTTTTATAAATACCTTTCTGATAAGATGCTTTATCATGTCGGAGAAGTATTAGAAGGCAGACGCGATTTATCATTAGAAGAGAATCAAAAAATATATGAAGAAAATTTTGAAGACGAGGATCTTCAAGAAGAAGTAAGAGAAACTTTTTCTTATACTATTTCTCCAGAACATACTTTTACATATATTTTGAATGAAATTAATGGAACCGCTAGAACTAAAGATGGCAAAATCAAAACATTTCAAATATCAGATTTAGCAGATGCGTTTAATGATATTGAAAGTACTAAAGATAGTGACTTCGAAGGTTTATTTGCTGACGTTCAACTATATTCACCTCGATTAGGTACAAATGCCCAAAAACAAGCTGATACTATTGCAAATGTTATAAAAGCAATAGGTGATTTAGAATTAGTTAAGCAAGTTGATAATAAGGATACTTTAGGTGACGCTTATGAGTATTTAATCAGTCAATTTGCCTCTGAATCTGGTAAAAAAGCGGGCGAATTCTACACTCCGCAAGAAGTATCTGAACTTTTAACTAAGTTAACTTTAGTAGATAAAAATTATCCTGAAGAAATGACAGTATATGATCCTGCAATGGGGTCTGGTTCTTTACTTTTAAACTTTAAAAAGTATATTAAATTGGCCAATGGTCAAGCGGATAAAATCTTCTATTATGGTCAAGAAATTAATATGTCTACCTATAATCTTGCAAGAATGAACATGATTTTACATGGTGTAGATTCTTCAAATCAAGAATTAAGACGTGGAGATACTCTAGATGAAGATTGGCCACCTGTTTCTAAAACTATGTTTGATGCTGTGGTAATGAATCCTCCATATTCACTAAAATGGTCAGCTAATAAGGGATTCTTACAAGATCCAAGATTTAGTCCATATGGAGTATTACCTCCCAAATCAAAAGCTGATTATGCATTTCTATTGCATGGTTTCTATCATTTAAAGAATACAGGTACTATGGCTATTGTTTTACCTCATGGTGTTCTATTCCGAGGAGCAGCAGAAGGTAAGATTCGTAAAAAACTTCTTGAGAATGGATCAATTGATGCGGTGATAGGATTACCAGCTAACTTATTCTATAGTACAAGTATTCCTACCGTTATTGTGGTGCTAAAGAAGGATAAAACTGATAGAAACGTAATGTTCATTGATGCTTCTAAAGGCTTTGAAAAGAAAAAGAACCAAAATAAGTTAAGAGAAAAAGATATTCAAAAGATTCTTGATACTTATGAGAAGCGTAAAGATGTTGAACGTTATGCTCATTTAGCTAAATTCGATGAAATTGAAGAAAATGATTTTAATCTTAATATACCAAGGTACGTGGATACCTTCGTTCCCGAGCCACCAGTGGATCTGAAGAAAGTTGCTACTGACCTGCATGAAACAAATGTTGAATTGGAGAAAAATCAACGTGAGTTAGTTGGTATGTTAAAGGAATTAACTTCAGATGATACTGAAATTATGGATGGTTTAGATGCCATTATAAAGGAACTGGAGGCCGAGCTTCATGAATAAAAAAGAAGTGAAAAAGGCTCCAGCACTGCGTTTTAAGGGCTTCACTAACGATTGGGAGCAACGAAAATTAAAAGACTGTCTTGAAATTAATTCAGGAAGAGATTATAAACATCTTCATTCCGGAAATATACCTGTTTTTGGAACCGGTGGATACATGTTATCTGTAGACGAAGCTTTAAGCTATAAAAATGCAATTGGAATAGGAAGAAAGGGAACAATTGATAAACCGCAATTATTGATTGCACCATTTTGGACTGTTGATACCCTATTCTTTTTGACACCTGAAAATGACACTGATTTATATTTTCTTTTTTATTTTTTTCAGAAAGTAAATTGGAAAAAATATGATGAATCTACTGGATTACCAAGTTTGTCTAAAAAAACGATAAGCACAATAAAAATAAAGACACCTTCAAAAAATGAACAAATAAAAATTGGGACTTTAATCCAAAAGGTTAATAATCTAATTTCCCTTCAGCAACGAAAATTGAAATTACTAAAAGAAATAAGAAAAGGAATAGTTGAAAATATTAGAGACAATAATTTTGAATATAAAGAACAAAAAAATGATTTTAAAGATGTAAAAATTAAAGATATGTTTAAAATAACTCGAGGCAAAGTATTGCCGAAGGAAAAAATATCTTCTAATAAAATCTCACCTAATATTTATCCTGTATTTTCGTCACAAACTTTGAACAATGGTTTACTCGGATTTTATAAAGATTATTTATTTCAAAATGCTATAACTTGGACAACAGATGGAGCTAATGCTGGAACTGTAAATTTTAGAAATGAAAAATTTTATAGTACTAATGTTAATGGCGTTTTATTACAAAAGAAAATTAAGCCTGATTTATTAACTGCTGACTTATTAAATCTGGTTGCCTTTAAATATGTTTCTAAAGTTGGAAATCCGAAATTAATGAATAATACAATGGCTAATATTAGGATAAAAATCCCTTCAAATACAAATGCAAGAATTTTCTATTCAAAGATTTTAAATAAATGTGATACTAAAATAGATTTTATTAACAAAAAAATTGACTATTTAACTACTTTCAAGCGTTTTTTACTGCAAAATATGTTTATTTAGTCTTGCATAATAATGAAACCTCCTTAAACAATGTCAAAGTGACTAAAGTTTAAGGAGGTTTTTTATATGTCACAAAAGTATAGTACTAAGTTGTTTTATAAATATTATTTAGATTGGATTCATTTGTATAAGGATAATGCTGTTCGTCCTGTTACGCTTAATAAATACTATTTAGTTCAGCGTAAATTGCAAGAATTAGCACCTAATCTGCATATGAATGAATTAACTCGACAGAGTTATCAACGAATTCTAAACTTATATGCAAAAGATCATGAGAAGAATACGACATTAGATTTCCATCATCATCTAAAAGCAAGTTTGTTTGATGCAGTAGATGACGGCCTCTTAAAAACTGATCCCACAAGAAGAGCTATTATTAAAGGATGTGAACCTAGTTCAAAGAAAATAAAATTTTTAAATCTTTATGAATTGCAAATTTTATTAAGATCATTAGATTTAAAAGCAGAATTAAATTGGGATTGGTTCTTTTTCTTAATTGCAAAGACAGGTTTAAGATTTGCAGAAGCATTGGCACTTACTCCAGAAGATTTTGATTTTGAAAAACAAAGTATAATTATTAATAAATCGTGGAATTACAAAGAAAAAGTTGGATATTTTCAGCCTACAAAAAATGAATCATCTAATAGGACAGTGATGGTCGACTGGCAATTAATGCAGCAATTTCAGTCTATGATTCAACAAAAGGAATCTGATCAACCTATTTTCTTTGGTAAGGATCAACGAGTTTACAATTCTACTTTGAATCAAAAATTAGAATCATATTGTAAGAAACTAGATATCCCTATCATATCTATTCATGGTCTTAGACATACTCATGCTTCACTTTTGTTATATGAAGGAGTGTCAGTAGCAAGTGTAGCTAAACGTTTGGGACATAATAATACAACGACAACCCAGGAGACTTATATTCATATTATTCGTGAACTTGAAAATAAGGATAACGATAAAATACTGCATCATTTATCGCAATTATAGTAAAAAGGCATCGTCTGATGCCTTTTTCGCTAAATAAACATATTTTGAAGAAGGAATTTTTTACATAATTTCAATTCTTTTACCTTCTTTTTTTGCCTTAAAATATCCGAGTCTAAATCATTCATAACTTTTGCATATTTCTCTTGTATAGCTATTTCTTCTTGTCCGATCTTTATTTTTAACACGTTATTCTTTGACAAATTATATCTTGATATTCCTTGTGCTAGAGGTAACACTTTTTCTCTAAAATATTCAGAACGAAAAAGATACCCTAAATATAGAGGAATAAACATTTTAGTGTTAATTCTAAATCCAAAACAAAAACTATTTAAATATAGGTTTTTACAGCTGACCGGCCAAAGACTTGTCAGCCCCACTTCTTCTGGAGTTTCTGAAGAAATAGTAAAGAAAATATCATTTTTTTGAACAAGATTTTGTTTTTTATCTATTTCAATTCTGTCGATTTGTTTTGGATTACCTATCTCATTTTGATTAACATTTAAATACGATACATAAAATGCGTGACCATGTCCAAAGTCTTTTTTACTTTTTCCAGTTAATCCTGAATATGTTTGTCCAATCTGATCTAAAGATATTTGACTCAAATTATTTAAATGTTTTTTGTTGAATAATTTGAATGATAATCCAGATTTTAAAGTCCGCAATAATTTCAATTTTCGTTGCTGAAGGGCTATACATTTATTTAACTTTTCCAATAATGCAAAAATTCTTTGTTGTTCTTTTAAATTCTCTGGATATATGATATTCAAAGTTTTTAAATCATTTGCATGAATATGTACTATCGATTTTCCTTGAGCCCTTGACGCTAAAAGTTTATGATTTTTCCCATATGTAAGTGAATATGCTAAAAAACCAGGAAATATATATTCATTAGGCTTTATGATTATTAATCCACCAGCTAATATTATTCCAGAATTAGATATCCAACTAGCTCTAGCAATATCTGTCGACGTTTCACCAGAATCAGGCAATACCACCTCATTGCCTGCACTAAATATGGAATGCAAAAGTAATTTTGAATGAAGTCTAGTATTTGAAATTTTTTCAGAGTAATGAGTATATAATTCCCCATACAAAAGTATGGGTACACCATTATTAATTAAGTCTTTTTTAGTATAACCTTTCCCTTTATAAAAAAAGCCTAGCTTTTTTAACTTACGCTGCTCCCAAACGAAAAAGGTGAATAAAAGTAATGCAATTCCAAATTTAAATGAGATAATTTAATTATAAGTAATATAAAAATAAGGAGTATCAAATTCGTGGAACAAGAGAATGTACTCGAGCAAAATTTAATTGACCAACTTACTCATGGAGAATCACAATGGACTCTTCGTGATGATATTAAAAATGAAGATGATCTTTGGAATAACTTCTTTAAAATTTTATCTCGTTCAAATAAAAATGTTTTAAAGGATGTTCCATTAACTAATAATGAAAAGGCAATTATTAAATCTAAGATAATTCATCCAACTTTCTATAAATCTGCAGAATGGCTTGCAGGAGTTAATGGAGAAGTTAGATTACAAATTCAAAGGGATAATACTCAATTAGGTACTGCTGACTTTGTAGTGATTAACAATAATAATATTGCTGGTGGTAATTCAGTCTATGAAGTAGTGCATCAAATTCAATTTCATAAACGCAGAGAAATAGATCGTAATCGTCGTGGGGATGTAACTCTTTTAATCAATGGTTTACCGATGATTCATATTGAATTGAAGAATAGGACACACTCGCCTAAAGAGGCCTTCAATCAGATTCAAAAGTATATTGATGAGCAGATGTTTAGTGGAATATTCTCAACTCTTCAATTCTTTGTCGTAACTAACGGAAGTTATACCCAATACATTGCTGCTGGACAACAATTAAAAGAGAAGTTTTTAACTACTTGGGTAGATAAAGAAAATAAGCCTGTGCAAAATTATCTTGAATTTGCTAAAGACGTACTGTCTATTCCTGCAGCTCATAATATGGTGGCTAACTATATTGCTTTAGATAGCACACAACACAGTATTATTGTGTTACGTCCATATCAAATTCATGCAATTCAAGCCATTTTTGATGCATCATACGGGAAAGATGATAAGGATCAACCACATTCTGGTTTTGTTTGGCATACAACAGGTTCTGGTAAGACTTTAACTTCTTATAAGGTTGCACATAATTTACTGAAAATTCCATCAATTCAAAAAACGATATTTCTAATTGATCGTAATGATTTAGATACCCAAACTACTCAAGCATTTGAAACTTATGCTCAAAATGACTCCATTGATGTTGAAGGTACTGAAAATAGTTATTCTCTTGCTCGTAAATTAGTAAGTTCAGATAAAAGGGTTATTGTTACTACTAGACAGAAAATGCAGGCTTTGTTCAAGCGAATTGCTCAGGATCAAGAACAAAAACGTCTATACCGTAAGTTAAAAGATGTAAAATTAGCCTTTATCGTTGATGAGTGTCACCGTGCAGTTTCTCCTGATCAAAAGAATGAAATAGATGCATTTTTTACTAAAAATCCACCTTTATGGTATGGCTTTACTGGTACTCCTATTTTTGCAGAAAATGCTCGTGAGGCTAAGGGAAAGAATGCTCGAACTACTGAACAACAATATGGAAAATGCTTGCATAAATATACCATTAAGGATGCTATCAGAGATAAAGCTGTACTTGGTTTTCAAGTAGAGGAGGAAAGTAATGTGTCAGAGGATGCTGACGAATCAGATACTGATGCTAGAAATAAGGAATATGCATCCCTCTCTCACATGAAGGCAGTAGTAAAAAGAATTCTAAATAATTCATATCGCAAATTAGGTATTTATAACAAAGATAATCGTGGTTACACCTACGATGCCATTTTTACTACGAGTTCTATTAAACAAGCTCAAAAATATTATCGAATCTTTAGGGATGTAATTAATGATAAAGATCCAGATATTAAAATTCCTAATCGAATCAAGAAAGTATTGCCAGATTTTCCTAAAATAGCAATTACATACTCGATTGGCGAAAATGGTGATGGCGATGAGGCTAACCAAAATGAGATGAAGCAATCTTTAGAAGATTACAATAAGATGTTTAATACTCATTATTCTATGGCTGAGTTAGGTGCATATAACACAAACGTGAATGATCGTTTAGCTCGTAAAAAAGATGAGTTTAAACCACGTTCTCAACAATTAGATATTGTCATAGTAGTTGATCGTCTGTTGACTGGTTTTGACGCACCATGTTTATCAACTTTATTCTTAGATCGTGCACCGATGCCTTATAAAGATTTAATCCAAGCATTTTCGAGAACTAACCGTATCTTCGATAGAGATAAAAGATATGGACAAATAGTTACTTATCAATATCCTAAGAAATATAAAGAAAGTATCAATGGTGCCTTAATGCTTTATACCGAAGGTAGTGAAAAGCAAGCTCTTGCCCCAACTTGGGATGAATCAATTCTTGAGTTCAATAATGCTGAAAAGAAGATCATTAAGTATCAAGGAGATGATGGTATTCCGATCACTGAAGCTCCACTCGAAGATCAGAAACGATTCCTAAAAGAATATCAAGATTTTGATAAAAATTTAGGTGCTATCAAGACTTACAATGAATTCAATAATATTGATCTTGAAAAAGATTATGGCTTAGATCCGATGTTTATTGAAGATACTCGTGCAACATATGAAGTTGTTAAGGAAAAAGTTAAAGAAGCTACAGGTAAGGATAAACCAACAACAGAAGATGATGATCAGTTTGATCCAGATTATGAGCTTGAAAATACTGGTAGACAAGAGATTAATTATGCTTATATTGTGCAATTGATACAGGCTTATATTCCATCAGATGATAAAGAAAACAGTAAGAGAACTAAGGCTGAAGTAAAAGAAATCGATGACTATATCGAAAATTTAGGTAAAAATAATAAGTCATTAGCTGATATTGTAAATAATCTATGGTTCCAAATTAAATTTGATCCTGAGAAGTTTAGAAATAAGCAAGTTAACGAACTCTTACAAAATATGATCGATGATGCTAGAGAAGGTCTAATTAAAAAGTTCGCTGATGAAAATGGACTTAATATTGATGATCTCAAATTTGTTATTCGTCACTATGACCCAAACGAAGTTGATCATCAACAAACGGGAATTAATGCTTTACTATCATTTAAAGTGTTTAGTGGATTTCGTAAAACTCATCCTGATATGAACATGTTGCAATGGAAGAAAAAGGTTCGCTTAGGATTGAATAAGTTCTATAAGGAGCAGATTTCACCATTGGAGAATAGAGATTAATATATATAGGGAAGTATGTACAATGAATAAAAGAAATTTTCTTAAGATTATTAGTATAATAGGAATAGCTGTAGGAGTCGGTAGCGTTAGTTTTAATAACTTAAATCATAATGTTAATGCAGCAAGTTAGGGAGTCAAGGCTCTATTTACTACACCTAAGGCAACAAGAGGTACTTGGTATTATAAAGAAGATGGAAAAATTAGATATTGTAAGATAACAGCACATACAGTAGATGGTAGAAAGCTTTATAAAGTATTGCCTAAGAAAGAATATGTAAAATGGAAAAATCGAGTAGAACGTAAGAATTTAAAAGAACATCGTAAATTTATTGACAAGATAAACAACATTCAATTTCAGGCTTATAAACTTAAATGGCACGGTATTACTTCTTTTAATACTAATGATTGGGTAACAGGAGCAGGAATGGTACATATTATGTTCCAGTTACTAAAACCCGACATGGCAAGAAAATAAAAGCCATAAGATTTGGCTATGGCACTGGAAATTAATTTGATCGGTATGGATACAAGACTAAAAAACTAGCTAAATAATTTTGGTTAAATCAGAAAACACACCATTACTTGTGAGAATTATTGTAAGAAATAAAAGATAGTTAATCACATTTAACCAAAAAATGATATCAATGCAGCATGCAAAGATATCATTTTTCTTTTATCTCAAATTCTCATCTTTAAAATCAACTACATTACCGATAACAAAAACTGCTCAGCTGCGGATCTTCTTAATACTCTTCTAATATCTACAGCAATAGAAAAAAGGCCGCTTTTCTTTGTATATCACTAGTACTATGAAACTGTCAAATTTTATGTGTAAATAGATCTTTCCCTTAGATTGATTTTTTAATTTATCTTCTTATCAAAGTAAGATTCCAAGGTATCTTGAACCTGGCCAAAGCCTTTGTGGATTCGATTGAAATATCGATCATTGTAGCTCAATGCTTGGATGCCTATAAATATGTCCAATGATTGCTCTGTTGGAAATTCAGCTTTACGCTTACTTTAAAATTCATCATTAAATTAAAAAGTCAATTATGTGAATGACAGGGATGCAATCAATATTACCAACGTCGTCCCAATTGTTAGTAATGATTATCTTTTGATAACCAGTAGATAAGTGCAAGAAATTATCAGATTCACGAGTACTATTTTCGGGAATATGATCTGTCACTTGAATGTATTTTACATCCGTATCCTTTTGAGCTACAAAGACAATTTCTTTATCATTATATTTACCGACAAAGACTTCATAACCACGACTAAGTAATTCAAGATAAACTAGGTTTTCAATCTTAGAACCGCGATTAATATTTTTTTGTTGTAATTGTGATCTAATGAAGCCTAGATCGACAACATAATATTTACCTTGACCTCGTAAATATTCTTTTCCGCGAATATCAAAACGAGGAACTTTATAAAACAGAAAAGCATTATGCAATAGTTCAAGATAATTTTCAATCGTATTGTTGCTTACTTTAAGACCTGAAGACCGCAGAGTATTGGCAATTTTGTTAATGCTGATCAATTGACCAGTATTGCTTAAAAGGTATAATGCAATTCTTTCCAAAACTTCAGTGTTCTTAATAGTAGCTCGACCAGCGACGTCTCTTAACAAAATACTATTGTAAATTCCTGATAAAACGTCACGTTTTAATTGAGAATTTGTTTGTAAAACTGCAGAAGGAAAACCACCGTATTCGAGATATTCGCTTAAATGCCGTGCGGGATCGGTATTCTTTAGTTTCTTGAAATGCAAGAATTCTTTGAAGGTTGATGGTAGCATTTTTATTTCAACATATCGACCAGTTAAGTAAGTGGCCATCTCTCCAGAG
>UMGL01011271.1_pt1 | contig 22421 bp, 20 predicted proteins | sample 1965261 | NCBI WGS metagenome assembly UMGL01 (sample SAMEA4836071, study PRJEB28245) | human gut metagenome | biome: gut microbiome; material: fecal sample | place: Denmark | collected 2008 | reverse complement strand
GCACCAATCGCAATCAGTTTTTCAGAACTCAACAACGGCCCTGCCTTCAGCGTTGTCGGTGCCGACAATGGCTTATGTGCTGCAAGGCTCGCCTTTGCTGCCGTACGCACCTTTTCAGCAATCATTTCGCTATACGCCAGCATTCCTTCGCGAATACCCAGTTGCGGTTTGGTGACAAAATCTATTGCCCCCAGCTCCAGCGCGCGCAGCGTGACTTCTGATCCTTTGCCGGTCAAGGAAGAAACCATCACAACGGGCATTGGACGCAAACGCATTAATTTTTCGAGGAAATCCAGTCCGTCCATCCGCGGCATTTCAACATCCAGCGTCAGCACATCGGGATTGAATTTCTTAATCAAGTCACGCGCGACCAGCGGATCAGGCGCGGTCGCCACCATTTCCATGTCGCTATGGCTGTTGATGATTTCTGTCATGATCTGGCGCATCAGTGCCGAATCATCGACAGATAACACCCTGATTTTGCTCATCGTTAATCCTTACTTAGCGCATACACCGTCTGACCACGCAGCGTGAAGCGGCGCTCAAGGTGGCTAAAGTTTTCAGAGTGACCCGCAAACAGCAATCCGTCGGGTTTAAGGAGCGGAACAAAGCGGCGCAAAATCTCCTGCTGGGTATTTTGATCGAAGTAGATCATGACGTTACGACAGAAGATCGCATCAAACGGCCCCGGCACGGTGTACTGTTTCGCCAGTAGATTCAGCGGGGCAAAATCAACATAGTTCGCCAGCTCCTGACGCACGCGTACCAGCCCTTCATGCGGTCCCGTCCCTCGCATGAAATACCGTTGCAGTTGCTGCGGCGTCAGGTTTTTCAACTCTTCATGGCGATAAATACCGCTTCTGGCTTTTTCCAGCACTTCGGTGTCGATATCACTGGCAAACACTTTCCAGCGTCCGGGCGCGGTGCCCAATGTGTCAGCCAGCGTCATCGCAATGCTGTACGGCTCTTCGCCGGTCGAAGCCGCCGCGCTCCATACGCGATACTCGCCAGAACGGCGACGTGCGTGATCCGCGAGCAGAGGGAAATGGTGTGCCTCACGGAAAAATGCCGTCAGATTCGTGGTCAGCGAATTGATAAACGCCTGCCACTCACCGCTGTGCTGATTAGATTCCAGCAAGTTCAGATAATGACCGAAATCCGTCAGTCCCAGCGAACGCAAACGACGAACCAGTCGGTTGTAAACCATGTCGCGTTTATGGTCAGCCAGAACGATCCCGGCTCGTTGATAGATCAATTGACTTATCCGCCGAAAATGCGCGTCGGAAAGCGCCAGGCGCTCGGTCATCTGTAACAATAAAGACGTTTGCCCACAGGGCAGAGATGAAGTCATAGCGCCTTCTCAATCACTTCAGGATACCACTGGCGCAATTTGTAACTGCGCCGACTCATGTCGTGCTACTTCATGTTCTTCAAGGGTAAATACCGCCACACGCGACGAAAGATGGTCGGCCTGATTCGCCAGTTGTTCCGTTGCCACCGCCGCTTCTTCTACCAGCGAGGCGTTCTGCTGAGTCACCTGATCCGTCTGGCTGACAGCCTGTGCAACCTGCTCAATCCCCCGCTGTTGTTCTTCCGACGCAGAGGCAATTTCTCCCATAATGTCGTTCACGCGGGTCACCGAACTGACAATATCGATCATGGTCGCGGCGGCGTTATTCACCAGTTTCGAACCCTGCTGGACACGATTGACTGACTCTTCGATCAGCCCTTTGATCTCTTTTGCTGCCTGCGCGCTACGGCTGGCAAGATTGCGCACTTCACCTGCCACTACCGCAAAACCACGCCCCTGCTCTCCGGCGCGAGCCGCTTCCACTGCCGCATTCAGGGCCAGAATATTGGTCTGGAAAGCAATTCCGTCGATAACGCTGATAATGTCGCCAATTTTTTTGCGAGCTGGTGGCGATCTCCTGCATGGTGTGAGTCATGGTACTGACCTGAACACCGCCCGCCTGCGCCGTTGTCGCGGCATTTTTTGCCAGTTCCGACGCCTGTCGTGCGTTATCGGCGTTTTGCCCTACCGTGGCGGTTAATTGCTCCATACTGGCGGCCGTTTGTGCCAGCGATGCCGCCTGCTGTTCGGTACGACTTGAGAGATCGTTATTGCCTGCGACAATCTCCGCGATACCAATGTGCATCTCCTGGCTTCCCTTACGCACATCACTTACCGTCCCACGCAAAGCCTGCTGCATGGTCTTCAGACTGGCAAAAATGGCGGTGATCTCATTACGACCATATACCGCAATCGGACGCGCCAGATTACCCGCAGCAATGCTGTCAAAATGGCTACCGATAATGGCCAGTGGTTGAACAATCATCTTGCGCGTCCACCACAGCGCACTGCTGATGTAGATCGCCGCAACAATAATCATGCTGATAAACACCAGTGCCGAAATCTGATAGTTACGCTGGCTTTGCGCACTGGCGGCTTCCAGCACATGGTTGATGTCCAGCTGCCAGGCCTCAAAGTTAACGTCAAACGCATTCTGTGATCCCTGCACCGGCGCAGTGAGGAAATCCGAAAGTTGATTACTTTCAAGCCAGGTCGCCTGATGTTCGAGATCGTTGTGCCAGCGGGCAAAACTTTTCTCCGTCTCTTTTTGCAATGCCCTGACGTGCTCGTTGCCCGCAGTCATCGCCATAAAACTTTTAAACAGCGTGGTGGATTGCGTCAGACTGGCGCGCGCCGTCGTCATCAACGTTTTAATGTCATCCGCCGGATAGCTAAGTGCCGTCAGAGTGCCCGCTTTGTTCAGCGCGGTACTGGCCTGTAACATTACCGCCCGAGTTTGCGCTAATGCCGCACGTTGCTGATTGCTCTGCTCGACCTGATTCAGTCGTTGCAAATCGTCGCGAAATGCCCAAAAAGACATGCCGTTACTGCCAATCTGCAAGATCCCGCAGAGAATCAAAATTAAAAACAGCGTGGTCGAAATTCGAATACGATTAAACATCAACGCTCCCCATCAGGCGGCAATGACCGCGTTAGTAAATACTCGTCAAAATGTTTCCCAGTTTGGATCTTGTTCAGCAATTCGCAGTCGTGGCTGTGCCGGTGGTTGCTCACTGGCAGGACGGGATGGTGTTTGCGGTTTATTGGTGAGTGGGCTGGCTGCCAGACGGAACGCGGAAACCGCTTGCGTTAAACGACTCGCCTGTTCTTCCAGCGCAGCGGCGGCGGCAGCTGATTCCTGCACCAGCGATGCGTTCTGTTGCGTGACGCGATCCATTTCCGAAACCGCCAATGCGACTTGATCGATGCCACGGCTCTGTTCATCCGATGCCGATGCAATCTCGCCCATAATGTCAGTCACGCGAGTGACAGCATTGACGATATTGTTCATTGTTTCCCCGGCGCTTTCGACCAGCACCGAACCGGTATCAACGCGTGCGACGGAGTCTTCAATGAGGGCTTTGATCTCTTTTGCCGCCTGGGCGCTGCGACTGGCAAGATTACGCACTTCACCCGCCACCACGGCAAAACCACGGCCCTGTTCACCCGCACGCGCGGCTTCAACCGCGGCATTCAGCGCGAGGATATTAGTCTGGAAGGCAATACCGTCGATAACGCTGATAATGTCGGCAATTTTCTTCGAACTATCGGCGATCTCATGCATCGTTTTCACTACGCCATCCACCACTTTGCCGCCGTGCTGGGCGGTGTCGGAGGCACTTCGCGCCAGTTGCGAGGCCTGGCGGGCGTTATCGGCGTTTTGCTTCACTGTCGCGGTGAGCTGCTCCATGCTGGCGGCAGTTTCTTCCAGCGCGGATGCCTGCTGTTCAGTACGGGAGGAAAGATCGGTGTTGCCCGCCGCAATTTCACGGGTACCGGCATAGATGGCATCTGAACCTTCGCGGACATGAGTGACGGTGTCAGTCAAAGAGCGTTGCATATGTGAAACGCTCTGCGCCAGGTCGCCCATTTCACTGCGCCCGTCAATGGTCAGGGTATTCGCCAGGTTACCACCGGCGATTTCGCGAATGTGAGCAATAATTTTTGCCAGCGGAGTAAGCAACATACGGCGAATGCCGTACCACGCCACCAGCAGAATCAATACCACCACCAGCGCGATAACCGCCAGTTGCCACTGGGCAAATCGGTAATCATCTGCGTTGTCAGTGACGATATCGCGATACAGTTTTTCACTGCTGAGGGCGTACTGAGCAAACGCTTCGCCCATTGCATTTTGCATTCCCTGGGTTGGCTGAGCGAAATAAGCTCCAGTATTGCCATAATCTAGATAATCAATCAGTTCAGTTAACGCTGTGTAATAGTTTTTATATTTTTCATCAATATTACGACTGGTAGCGACCATTTCAGGTAACGGTGCCATGCTTTTGAATTTTTTATAATGCGTCGCTGCCTGCGCCAATGTTTTCCTGGCGCTATCGAGCAATTCAACTTTGGCGTTACTTTGTTGATTGGAGGAATCCATCATCATCCGTACCGCTGAACGACTCAGGTTAATGCGCGTTTGCAGCATTAAATCCCAGGTTGACGTCAGCTCGCCCTGCTGTTCCCGTAATTGATTGGAAACCACAAAGCTCTTCTGGCTATGGTGAAGGGAAGAAAAAAACAGACTGCCGGAAATAAGCTGTAACAGTGCGAATACCCCCAGCACCATTACCAACAGCGTGACTACGCGGATACGGTTAATCATAAGGCACCTTCCTGAAAACAAGTTGATCTCGTTATCGGCAAGGAGGGGGGAAACTTTATTGCTGATGCCACCCGCCGCGAAATTGAAATAAAAAACCCGATGCGCAGATCATCGGGTTCATTTCAATTGAGGAAATCGGGAGAATTACGCCACTTCTGACGCCGCGCTATCTAACAGCGCCATCTCTTCGCTGTTCAGCAGTTTTTCGATGTTCACCAGAATCAACATCCGGTCGCCCAGTGCGCCCAGTCCAGTGAGATATTCTGTTGAAAGCGTCACGGCAAATTCTGGTGCCGGACGAATTTGCTCCGCCGTCAATGAAAGCACGTCTGAGACGCCGTCAACCACGATGCCAACCACCCGTTGTCCGAGATTCAGGACGATAACTACCGTGTTGTCGTTATAGTCCACATCCACCTGGCTGAACTTAATTCGTAAGTCAACAATCGGCACAATAACGCCGCGCAGATTCGTGACGCCTTTGATAAACGCTGGCGTGTTTGCAATCCGTGTTACCTGATCGTAGCCACGGATCTCCTGCACTTTCAGAATATCAATACCGTACTCTTCATCACCAAGGGTAAATACCAGAAATTCCTGGCCTGACGGCTCGCTGGCCAGCTTTGTTACATTCGTCATACCGGTCATATTGTTACCTTTTTACTCATTCAGGCGGCGGTGTTCGCCATACGTTGTTCGCGGTTTATCGCCTGCAAGGCGGAGACATCAACAATCAGTGCCACGCTGCCGTCGCCAAGAATGGTCGCAGCAGAAATGCCGGGGACTTTGCGATAGTTACTTTCAAGGTTTTTAACCACAACCTGGTGTTGACCAATTAATTGATCCACCAGCAAGGCGTAGCGGCGACCGCCACTTTGTAAGATCACCACAATTCCCTGGGTAGCTTCGGTTTTCGCGCCCGCGACGTTGAACACTTTCCACAGTTCGACGATGGGCAGATATTCACCCCGCACTTCCAGCACCCGCTCGCCGCCGGCCAGTGGATGCAGATCGGCTTCACGGGGTTGCAGTGATTCCATGACAGCATTCAGCGGCAGAATGAAAACTTCATCCGCAACGCGTACGGACATGCCGTCGAGGATGGCCAACGTCAGCGGCAGTAAAATGCGGATCGTAGTGCCAGTACCCTGCTTCGACTGGATTTCGACATGACCGCCCATCTCCTGGATATTACGTTTAACGACGTCCATGCCGACGCCGCGCCCGGAGACGTCGGTGACCTGCTCCGCCGTGGAGAAGCCAGGTGCAAATATCAGCATTGCAACTTCGTCGTCGCTCATGTTTTCGCTGACGGTCAAACCTTGCGAGGCCGCTTTTGCCAGAATTCGCTCACGGTTTAGCCCCGCCCCATCGTCGGTCACTTCAATGCAAATGTTGCCGCCCTGATGTTCGGCAGACAGAATTAAATTTCCGACGCTGTTTTTACCTGCGGCGAGCCGTTTTTCTGGCAGTTCAATACCGTGATCGAGGCTATTGCGTACCAGGTGGGTCAGCGGGTCGATAATGCGTTCTATCAGGCTCTTGTCGAGCTCAGTGGAACTGCCCACCAGCGTCAGTTCTACCTGCTTGCCGAGTTTTCCCGCCAGATCACGCACCAGCCGGGGATAGCGACTAAAAACATATTCCATCGGCATCATGCGAATCGACATCACTGATTCCTGCAAATCACGGGCGTTACGTTGTAACTGCCCCATGCTGGTTATCAAATCACCATGATTAACCGGGTCCAGTTCGCTGGAACGCTGGGCAAGCATGGACTGGGTGATAACCAGCTCGCCGACGAGGTTAATTAATTGATCAACCTTTTCTACCGCTACACGGATGCTGGTGGATTCACTGCTGCGCGTCGTTTTTTCCCGCTCCACGCGGCCGGTTGGCGCTTGTTCGGCTGCCAGTTTAAGCACTGGTGGGGTGGATATTTTTGGCGAGACTTCTACTGTTTCAAAGGTAATCTGATCGGCTTCAATCACAAAACAGAGTACCGCTGTGATGTCATCTTCGGCGATGTCGCCCGGTAATATTGCCGAGAGCGAATCCGCCCCTTTCACCACGTCAGTTAACGTTGTCAGATGTCCCAGTTCTTCTTCCAGCAGGTCGACTTCCCCGGCCTTCAGGCGCGAAAGGATAATTCGTCGCGGCGACTGACTGCGACTCTGCTCATCTTGCGGTTCACTTTTGGCAACCACACTTAATCGGGTCACTGCGGATGGCGTTTCGCCTTTCGCTTCTAATGCCAGTTGACGCAAGGCCTGGCAGATATAATCGAAGCTGGCGGCATCCGGCTCTTGCGACTGTTTATAAGCGTCGAGCTGTTCTTGCATGATGTCCTTCGTTTCCAAAAACAGATTGATAATGTCGGTGTTGAGTTGCATCTCACCTCGTCTGGCTTCATCGAGCAGGTTTTCCATCAGATGCGTGGTTTCCTGCAAAACGCTGAAGCCAAAAGTTCCTGCCCCTCCTTTGATCGAGTGGGCAGCCCGAAAGATGGCATTCAATTGTTCGGCATCTGGCGCTTCCGGCTGCAAAACCAGCAAATGCTGCTCCATGTCAGCCAACAGTTCGTCCGCTTCATCAAAAAATGTCTGATAAAAATCGCTTATATCCATGCTCACGCTGTCACCTCGGTTCGGCTGATGGCATTGTGGGAACACTGACCTGTGGTGCAACCTCAGGTTTTTCCAGGGCGCTTACTGGCTCATTCTGGCTTTCGGCGTTTTCATGCAAAATGGCCTGTTCGGCTTGTTTGTTCAGTACCAGCAGGCTGATGCGACGGTTGACGGCATCATCAGGTCCGCGATCGCTTAAGCGCATCGTTGCCGCCATGCCGACGACACGTAACACTTTGCCGCTATCCAACCCTCCGACCATCAGTTCGCGGCGGGATGCATTGGCCCGATCGGCAGAAAGCTCCCAGTTGCTATATCCTTTCTCACCGCTGGCGTAGGGGAAATCATCGGTATGACCTGAAAGGCTAATACGGTTGGGAATACCGTTCAGTACAGGCGCAATGGCACGCAGAATGTCGCGCATATAGGGTTCGACATCGGCACTGCCGGTTCTAAACATTGGGCGATTCTGGCTATCGATGATCTGAATACGTAGACCTTCCTGGACCAGATCGATTTTGAGATGGGGACGTAACGCCCGCAGTTTCGGATCGGACTCTATCAACTGGTCGAGATCACCCCGCAATTTCCGCAATCGACTTTGCTCCATGCGTTTTTTCAGCTCTTCGATGTTCGGCTGCTTATTCACTTCCCCCTGGCTTTGGGTGTAATCATCACCACCGCCGGGAATTGGGCTTTCACTATTAGAAATGCGATCGCCGCCCGTAACCGCAGTCGCCAGTGGAGTCCGGAAGTACTCCGCAATCTGAATCAGCTCTTTTGGGCTGGAGATGGAGATCAGCCACATCACCAGAAAAAAGGCCATCATCGCAGTCATAAAGTCGGCATAAGCAATCTTCCACGATCCATGTGCTGCCCCGTGGCTTTTGGCTTTGCGTCGTTTGACGACAATAATCGGATGCGCTTGATTCTTCATGCTTCCTCGGTTGTCGTCTGTTGTTGCGGATTTTTCACCGCACGCACATGCTCTTCCAGTTCAATAAACGACGGACGTTCGCTGGAATAGAGCGTTTTGCGACCAAACTCAACGGCGATAGGCGGTGCGTAACCGTTCAGATTAGAAAGCAGAGTGACTTTGACGCACTGCATCATTTTGCTGGTTTCGGCGCTTTTCTGACGTAAAACACTCGCTAATGGGGAAATAAATCCGTAAGCCAATAAAATGCCGAGGAAAGTCCCCACCATCGCATGTGCGATAAGCGCACCCAGCTCGGCGGCAGGACGATCGGCTGAACCTAACGCGTGAACGACCCCCATTACAGCCGCGACAATACCAAACGCCGGAAGTGAGTCCCCGACCAGCGCCAGACTGTTCGCCGGGACTTCTGCCTCGCTTTCGTGCGTCTCAATCTCTTCATCCATCAGGGCTTCGATTTCGAAGGTGTTCATATGACCGCTGATAATCAGACGCAGATAATCGACGATAAAATCAAGCATGACGCTATCCGCGAGGATGCGTGGGTAGCTGGCGAAGATCTCGCTCTCACGGGGATTTTCAATATCACGTTCCAGCGAAAACATCCCCATCTGCCGCGATTTCGCCATCAACCGATAAAGCAGAGCCAGCAGATCCATATACATTGCTTTGGTGTATTTGGAGCGACGAAACAGCAACGGCAGCGCCTTCAGCGTGCCTTTAATCGCTTTGCCATTATTGCCGACGATAAACGACCCAATCCCTGCACCGGCAATAATCACCAGTTCAGCGGGTTGATAGAGTGCTCCAAGGCTTCCACCGGTCATCAAATAACCGCCGAAAACTGTACCGAGAACAACCAGGTAACCTAATAAGATAAGCACGACATCATCCTTCCACTGTTGACCATGACAGGATGTTCAGTCGTCAGGCGTTAACGCGCGATTGGGGCAAAAAAAAGCAGCGGTACGTCGTTACCGCTGCTGGAATGTTGCGCCTCACCGTATCAGTTAAACAGCCTGTACTCTCTGTTCATCCAGCAGTTGTGGGATAATATCGGCAGGATTCTGGGAAAGTTTACGTCTTTTTACTGCCCGGGATGGCGGTTGACATAAGCTGCAGGCAAAGCTGCCAACAGGCTGGTGAGCGTGGGTAATAAAATTGCCGCCGCAGCAGTTGCAGCTGGAAAGTTGCAGTAATCCACTTTCAACAAACCGCACCAATGTCCAGGCACGGGTTAATGCCAGCAGTGGTCCTTCTTCTGCTTGTGGGCACTGTTCAAGGTATAAACGGTAGGCTTTGATCACCGCATCGACGCCATTACACAAACCGGTTTTCAGTAAAAACTGCCATGCATTACAGAACATCGAAGCATGAACGTTTTGTTCCCAGGTCATAAACCAGTCGGTTGAGAATGGCAGCATGCCTTTCGGCGGTGGGCTTCCGCGCAGTTCTTTATAAAGTTTTATCAGGCGTCCGCGACTTAACTGTGTTTCGCTTTCCAGCATCTGCAAACGAGCGCCCAGGGTGATCAATTCCATTGCCAGCTGAATATCCCGCGCTTCCTGAACAATGCTTTTTTCACTCATGATCAGGCCCTTTTCTTGCGCAGCGCTTCTTCAGGCTGATTAACATCATTCAGCAAGCGTGTTGAGAGCATGATGCCGGTATGAATTTGCTGGAGATCGTCAACGCGGGAATCTTGCGTCAACTGAGTAATCGTCTGGTGGCTGTCAAAACGGAAGTGACAAACCAGTTGATTGGTTTCTGCCAGCTTAACCATTTGCGGAAGAGTCAGTGCCGCTAACGTTGTCGCCATTTCTTCATTTATGCCGAGACGAAACATAGCGGACGCTTTGTCCTGAACAATCAAACGCTGTGCAAGTAGTAAATATGACAAGTTGATGTCATAAATGTGTTTCAGCAACTCGGAGGTATGCATTATTCCCACCCAGAATAACCAACTTTATTTTTATGCGGTTTCACCGCACCCCGTGATGTCGCCGGGAAGCCCCGGTAAAAAATAATTAGCATTAGAATAGTTGCGATAAGCTGCAATAAGCAGAACCACCTTTTTGGTTTAATATGTCCTTACAAATAGAAATGGGTCTTTACACTTATCTAAGATTTTTCCTAAATCGACGCAACTGTACTCGTCACTACACGCACATACAACGGAGGGGGGCTGCGATTTTCAATAATGTGTGATGCAGATCACACAAAACACTCAATTACTTAACATAAATGTATAAGTCATACTTTTGTTTTGGGTGTATTTCAATCTGTTAAAAAGTTTTTCGCTACGCTAGCAAGCAAAAATGAAACAGGAATAATCGAAATGGGATGTTGCGCACAGTCAAAATAACTCACCGTAAATAATCATCTGCTATAAATAATCACTTTCATGCAATACCAGATAAGCTATTTTTAAACAGACACTTACCGCACAACAAACTAATTAAATACAAAGAAAGGCAACAATCAACTTAATGCTAATGAAATGTTTTACATATATTAACCACTTGTTTAATGCGGAGAATCAGTACACTATTTTCTTATAATTACATTTGAAATTATATGATCACCGGGAGTGATTGATTAATTGTATTTACTAATAATCAGACTAATATTTACCTGTTTGACCGAGTTGGGATTGCGTCGTTTCTCCATTAGGAGTAAAGCTTTAATGTCACCTGAAGTTCACAGAATAAGGAACAGGTTATGAGCTATAGCAATATTCTTGTCGCTGTTGCGGTTACACCGGAAAGTCAGCAACTGCTGGCAAAAGCGGTATCTATCGCCAGGCCAGTAAAGGGACACATCAGTTTAATTACTCTCGCTTCCGACCCGGAAATGTACAATCAATTAGCTGCGCCGATGCTTGAAGATTTACGCAGCGTGATGCAGGAAGAAACGCAAAGCTTTCTTGATAAGTTAATTCAGGATGCGGGGTATCCCGTTGACAAGACGTTTATTGCCTACGGTGAGTTAAGCGAACATATTCTGGAAGTATGTCACAAGCATCATTTCGATTTGGTGATTTGCGGTAATCACAATCACAGTTTCTTTTCGCGAGCATCCTGCTCGGCGAAAAGAGTTATTGCCTCAAGTGAGGTCGATGTGCTGTTAGTTCCACTTACGGGAGATTAACCGCTCCTACGCAAGCTTTGGAAAGGTAGCAACTTTATCGCGCTGCTGGCTTTCCGCGCTTCGCGGAACTATCTGCTTTAGGTCGCTAATGAAGCACTCCTGCCAGTGGTTAATATCGTTTTTCACGATAACGTCCAGCATTTCTGCATGACGGGAAATACGTTCCGCCAGCGACATAGTCAATGCACGATCCAGCGCAGCTGCAACTTCGTCACGATCGTAGGGGTTAACAATTAACGCCGACGTTAACTCGTTTGCCGCTCCCGCAAATTGCGAAAGAACAAGAACGCCCGGATTGGCTGGGTCCTGAGCAGCAACATACTCTTTTGCTACCAGGTTCATCCCGTCACGCAGTGGCGTCACTAAGCCCACGTCAGAGTAGCGGAATATTTTCATCAGTAATTTACGGTCAAAATGCTGATTCAAATAATAAAGCGGCGTCCAGCCTAATTGCCCGTATTTACCATTAATTCGTCCAGCTTCATTTTCGAGCTGATGACGAATATCCTGATAGGCTTGCACATCACCACGCGACGTTGGTGCAATCTGGGTATAACGAATTTTACCATGATGCTGCGGATATTTTTCCAGCAACGCTTCATAGGCGAGAAAACGCTCTGGCAAACCTTTGGAATAATCCAGCCGTTCGACAGAAAAGATATTTTGTACGTTTTTCAGTTCCGCTTTAAGTTGCGCCAGTTTTGGCGGCAGTGGCCCGGCAGCCTGTTTGGCTATTTCTTTCGGTTCAATGCCGATCGGGTAGACTTCTGTTCGAAATGCTTTGCCCCAGGCTGTATGGCTTTTTGCGCTACGTGTCGTGACGCGGGTCAGGTTAGAAAGACAATCCAGGAACGCCAGACGATCGTTTTCTGTCTGGAAACCCAGCAAATCATAATCACAAAGCTGTTCAAGCAAGGTGTCATATGTCGGCAGCGCGTTGAAGATTTCCGGTGTCGGGAAAGGAATATGCAGAAAGAAACCAATGCGATTATTCACTCCCCGTTTGCGTAATTCATGCGCAAATGGCAACAGGTGATAATCGTGGATCCAGATAATGTCATCGTCTTGCAACAGCGGCAGTAATTTATCTGCCAGCAACGCATTTACGCGTAGATAGCCGTCCCAGGCAGGACGCTGAAATTGCACCAGATCGAGCCGATAATGAAAAGCGGGCCAGAGAACGGCATTGGAGAATTGGTTGTAGTATTCGTCAAGGTCCTGTTCGCTGAGGTTAAAAGAGGCCCACGTAATGTTACCTTTTTTCACCTTTTTTAGCGGCTGATCCTCATTCCCTGTTTCACCACTCCAGCCAAACCACAGTCCGCCTGCGGCTTTCAGTGCCCCCAGTATGCCAACGGCAAGGCCACCGGCACTGGCGGCGTGCTCGTCTGGTGGTGCAATCCGGTTAGATACTACGACTAAACGACTCATAGTCATCACTCCTGTTATTTTCTCTTTTTTGTTGTAATGCGGTGGTTATCATTTCAAGCCAGCTCCAGACATCCGGCACACCCGCCAGTCGCCATGATGCCTGAGTTGCACCTGTGCCAATTTTTACTGACATTCCGCCCAGTCGGTTAACGACTGCGAAGCCAGATTCATCGGTTAAATCATCGCCCAGAAATACGGGCGTTCGCCCGATAAAGGGAGCTTCCTGCATAAAAGCTGCAATTGCCTCACCTTTACTGGTACCTCTCGGTTTGATCTCGACAACACACTTTCCCTGCTGTAACGCCATTTGTGGCCAGATCTGAGTAATACGTTGCGCTAATGTCATTAATGCGTCTTCATGCTGCGGAGCCTGACGATAATGCAGCGCAAAAGCCATCCCTTTCGCCTCCAGCTCCGCGCCGGGATACTGAGCGATGACTGTATGCAGTTGCACGCTAATATCACGCGCAATCGCATCCGGCAGATGAACGATATGTGTTTTACCATTGATGTCACGGCGCTCCGCCCCATGCACGCCCGCTAACGGGAAGCGATAAGGTTTTGCCAGTGCGTCAAGCTCCACCATTGAGCGCCCTGATATCAATGCCAATGCACCATCACTTGCGGTTGCCAGTAGCTGTAGTCCTTGCAGAATATTGTCAGGCACGACGACCTGATCGGGATGCGGTTTGATTTCCGCCAGCGTTCCATCAAGATCAAAAAACCAGGCATATTTCGCGGATAGTTCAGGGGTTTCGGTTAACGGTTCTGTCACCCGGTTCTCCTCCTTCTCTTTTCTTATTGTGTTGCGCAGAACGCGCTTTACAGACATGTAAGTATAGACAGTGTGACGGGGGTCGCCATTTGCAACGAAGAACAGCCAACCGTTATGGCGGTTGGCTATGGTGGGAAAAAACGCTAAATTGTTGCAGAAAAAAGCATCAGACAGTGCGTTTCGCTTTTTGCTTGTAACGGTCGAAGATCACCGCTGCCAGCAGGATTAAGCCGCGAACCACGTACTGCGCGAAAGGAGAAATATTAAGCAGGTTCATGGCGTTTTCCACGGTGCCTAAAATTAAGATACCCGCCACCACATATGAGATTTTTCCGATGCCACCTTTCAGAGAAACGCCACCTAAAACGCAGGCGGAGATAACAATCAGCTCATAACCAATCGACGTCATTGGCTGCCCACTGGTCATACGTGAAGCCAGAATAATTCCGGCTATCGCTGATACCAGGCCTGAGAGAACAAAGATAATAATTTTGGTGCGAACAACCGGTACACCCGCCAGACGCGCGGCCTCTTCGTTCCCGCCAATCGCCAGGGTGTTACGACCAAAGGTGGTTTTATTCAGCAGCAAACCAAAGATAATCAGACACGCGACGGTGAGCCAGATTGGCGCAGGCAGACCGAACCAGTTGGCGTAACCAAGGGCAAAGAAGCTTTCATCTTCGATACCGACCGCTTTACCGTCTGAAATGATGTACGCCAGACCTCGAACAATCTGCATCGTTGCCAATGTCGTGATCAGAGCATTTATTTTCAGTTTGGCGATAACAAAGCCATTGACCAGGCCACAGAGAACGCCCAGCAACAACCCCGCTGCCACGCCAATCCACAGGCTTTCAGTCAGGTTAATAACCACCGCCGTGGTGACACCCGCACAGGCAATTACGGAGGCGACAGAAAGGTCAAAGTCACCGGAAGCGAGGCAGAACAACATGCCACAAGCCACCATCCCCGACATGGAAATTGCCAGGCCCAACCCTTTCATATTAATGAAGGTGGCAAAATTTGGGACAAAAATGGCACAGGCGATAAAGAGCACCGCAAACACCACCAGCATGCCGTACTGATCCCAGATACGCCCGAAGCTGAATGACGACTTAGGTGCGCCAGACCCCGATGTAGAAACAGAAGACATCATACTCTCCTTACTCAGGCAACAGCCTGGCTGACTTTAGGCATCGCAAGGCTCAGTGCCTGACGCTCATCTGCCTGCTCGTGTAACAATTCACCGGCGATTTCACCTTCCCGCATCACCACAATCCGGTCGGCAACGCCGAGGACTTCAGGTAAGTCGCTGGAGGCAAACAGCACCGCCACGCCCTGCGCCGCCAGCGCATAAATTACGTTATATATTTCGTGCTTAGCGCCAACATCAATGCCGCGCGTAGGTTCATCCAGCAAAATGACCTTCATCTCTTCCGATAACCAGCGGCCCAGAATGGCTTTTTGCTGATTTCCGCCTGAGAGATTCATGATCAGTTGCTCCGCGCCCGGCGTTTTGATGTTGAGCGAACGAATGTGGTGATCGGCATTGTTTTCTTCCCAACCGTTGTTGATTACACAACCGCCGAGCACATGTTTACGTCTGGCACTGATGTTGATATTGTCGCGAACGGAGTGCACGGGAATAATGCCTTCCGCTTTGCGATCTTCCGGGCAGAGCATCATGCCTGCGGCAATGGCGTGGCTCGGTTTACGAATATCGATCGGCTGTTGGTCGATATAAACCTGACCGGCGGTGATTTGCGTCCCGCCAAACATGCCTTTCATTAATTCGCTACGCCCCGCCCCTACCAGACCAAACAGCCCAACAATTTCACCACTGCGAACCGCCAGACTTATTGGCGTACGCACGCCTGGTGCTTTCACAGCATCAAGACGTAGGCGCTCCTCGCCATAACTACGCGGTTGCCAGCCGTAGATATCGCCAATGTCGCGCCCGACCATCGCCTGCACCAGCGCGTCGTGGTCAACCTGCTGCATATCGGTAAAGGTTTTGACATAACGTCCATCTTTAAAGACAGTAATGGCATCGCTGAGGGCAAATATTTCTTCCATACGGTGAGAAACGTATAAGATTACCCGCCCCTCTTTTCGCAGTTCACGAATAACGCGGAAAAGATTGTCGATTTCACGGGCAGAGAGGGAGCTGGTTGGCTCATCAAAGGCGATAATTTTGGCGTTACGCGCCAGCGCTTTGGCGATTTCAACCATCTGCCACTGACCAATGGAGAGATATTTCAGCGGCGTGTCCGGGTCAATATCCATACCAAGATGTTTAAGTTGTAAACCCGCCTCATAATTCAGCAATGAGCGATTCACAATGCCGCCTTTATGCGGCAGCTGGCCGAGATAGATGTTTTCCGCGACGGTCATTTCCGGCACGAGATGCAGTTCCTGGTAAATAATCGCCACGCCCGCGTTAAGTGCTGCGGTCGTGTCGGAAAAGGACATTTCCTGCCCATTAATCACTACAGAACCCGTGGTTGGCGCATAGTTGCCGCTGAGGATTTTTAAGAGAGTTGATTTTCCTGCGCCATTTTCACCCATCAACGCATGAACCTGACCGGCATAGCAGTCAAAACTAATATCCGTCAGCGCCTTAACGCCGGGAAACGTTTTACCGATGCCGCGAAATGAGAGATACGGGGTAGACTGTTGCATAACGTCTCCGTGAATCACTGGTCGTTCACACCCCCTCTGCATCATGCAGAGGGGAATTTTTCCGGCAAATTACTTACCGCCTAAACCTTTTTTCTCCAGTTCTTCTTTAAAGTTGTCACGCGTGATCAGTACCACGTCGGTAACTTCGGTAAATTTTGGCGGTTCAACGTCTTTTGCTACCCAGTTGTAAAGCATTTCGCTGGATTTATAGCCATGTACGTCCGGGCTTGGCAGCAGGGAACCGTAGAAGCCGGTTGCCTGTGCTTTAGACAGTTCGCTCACCGCATCCACACCGTTAATGCCAATGCCGATGATATCGGCCGCTTTAAAGCCCTGACCTTCCGTCGCGCGTACGCCGCCCAGCACGGTGCTGTCGTTCATACCGACGATCAGCCAATGTTTAACTTCCGGATGTTGAACCAGCATTGAGTTGGCAGCGTCAAATGCCCCCGGGATGTCGTTAGATTTGGTAGGTACCTGATAAATTTGTTTTTCCGGGAATCCGGCCGCTTTCAGCGCATCCATAGATCCCGTAGTACGGCGGCGGGCGGTATCCAGTTCGTTGGCGGTAATCGCCATCACCGCGCTTTCTTTGACATCCCAGCCACGTTTCTGCATCTCTTTATACAGTTCCTGGCCCTGACGTTCGCCAATTTTAGTCGCCGCCATCATCACCAGCGGAACGGTATCCATTGGCTTACCTTTGGCGTTAACAAACTGGTCATCCACGGCAATGACTTTCATATCGTAGCCACGCGCTTTCGCGACGATGGCAGAGCCGAGTTTGGGGTCCGGAGTACAAATAACGAAACCTTTTGCGCCACTGGCAGCCAGGCTGTCGATCGCGTTCAATGTTTTTTCGCCATCCGGCACGGCAATCTTAATAACCTCAAACCCTAAATCCTTCCCGGCTTTATCGGCAAACTTCCATTCGGTCTGGAACCACGGCTCTTCCGGTTGCTTCACCAGAAAACCGAGCTTCAGGTTCTCCGCCATAGCGGATTGTGACATAACGGCTGCCAGACCAATGGCTGCCAGGGCTTTAGTAAATTTGTGCATGGTTCTCTCCAGCTTTAGTGTCGTTTTGTGTAGGGCAAAAACGAATGACATTCGTTAAATTAATCGGAAAACAAAGCATTACCTTTTAACTAAAAGATAAGTGACTGTGTTGACATAGTTTTAGCGAGAAATTAATTCTCCATAGGAGAGCAATATCACATCGCAGAATTACAGTGAGAACGTGCATAAATTTAGCGGGAAAAGACATAAGGGAAAGCCAATTTGTCAGACAAATTGTCGAATGCACAGCAGATTAATCCATAAGATTAGCCTGGAAATCCTTGTTGTCTTTGGTACCCATGCGGGATGTCTTCTTTTTAACCAGTCAATAGGCCGCATTACCTGGCGTTGAGTTTTTGAAATGGTGTAATAACCGCAACTCAAAGATGTGGAAAATGCACGTCATTCATTTCGTCATTAATTATCACTGTGCTCATTAATTAACAGAACACGTATAATGAGAGCCATCTCGCAAAAATGAAAAAACGTTTTATAAAATCATCACTTCATCATGAATTCAAATTCATTGATTAATATCAACAAGATACAAAAAGCACTATCATTAAAATTCATTGCAGTTACATTGATTTCATCAATGAAATGTAAAAATATATAAACTTGATGATTTAAGCATTTTCTTATACCCGTTCAGACGTTATTCTTATTTCAGATCATCGTCAGAATTGACTCCACGATCACATTTCGGACCGGCAGAAAGGAATTATTCTGCAAACAGTAATTATGGTGTTTTGATTTATCTTGCACCTCTCCACTTCTGGATATAAGGATATTAGGTATGGCAACCGCTGGAATGCTTCTCAAACTCAACTCTCAAATGAACCGCGAGTTTTACGCATCCAATCTCTACCTTCACCTGAGTAACTGGTGTTCTGAACAGAGTCTGAACGGCACCGCCACTTTCCTTCGCGCCCAGGCACAGAGTAATGTGACCCAAATGATGCGCATGTTTAACTTTATGAAGAGTGTCGGCGCTACCCCCATCGTTAAAGCCATTGATGTTCCCGGTGAAAAACTGAACTCTCTGGAAGAACTGTTCCAAAAAACGATGGAAGAATACGAGCAACGTTCTAGTACGTTGGCACAGTTAGCCGATGAAGCGAAAGAACTGAATGATGATTCAACCGTCAATTTCCTGCGCGATCTGGAAAAAGAACAGCAGCATGATGGTCTGTTGCTGCAAACCATTCTTGATGAAGTGCGCAGTGCGAAACTTGCGGGTATGTGCCCTGTGCAGACCGACCAACATGTTCTGAATGTCGTGTCACACCAGCTGCATTGATCATCATCGGCGCTAATGCATTGCGCCGATGAAGGTTTTGAGAAACCGCTGCCTCATCTGTTTGAAGCAGCGGTTTTTTTAATGGGATTCACCCTGTGGGGTAAACTTGAGTTCAATAAGCGCGATGGCTTTTTGGATTGCCCGCATGGTGACCGGGTCTGCGGCGGCGGGATGGTTAGTAAAGTCGATATTCTTCAGCTGACTGGACATTTTTTCACGAACTTCAACGGGCGCGATTACATCGAGAACATCCAGAATTTGTTTGATAACCAACTGGCAAGCAACCACATCAGAAACCAGTTCCTGATCGGCATTCAGCGGCTGGGACATCGTAAACTCCTGATAGCATTTTGAAAGCCGTTATAGTAGCGGCTTCACATCTTCAGCGATAGTCACATCCACCGTCATCAGGACACAAAAAAACCTGCCGGAGCAGGTTTTTTGTTATCGGAACATATTGCCTGGCGGTACGTCTTTGAACGTCTTGCAATAGTTATTGAACATACTTTTCAGGATTTTGCGCAGTTTCATCGCGGCACTCCGACCATTTGTTATACAGGTGTTATTGTCTTTGCGCTTATAATATGACAACCATCACAAAAATCAATCTTTATGTGATGCAAATCACATAAATACCCCTTTAATGTTATAAAAATGATAATCAAAAAACAGCCCCCCTATTTCTGACACCTACAGATGGCAAGAAATAGCGCCTGCCAGGCGTCTTTTCCGGCCATTGTCGCAGCACTGTAACGCGTAAAATAGTGCTTTCTCTTACTCTTCTGGCTGGACCATGAGACTTCTGATTCTGACTCTTTCATTAATAACGCTGGCGGGGTGTACGGTTACTCGCCAAGCCCATGTGAGCGAAGTTGACGCGGCAACAGGTATTGTACGGTTAGTTTATGACCAGGCTTTTTTGCAGCATGCCCATACCGATCGTTATGTCAGTCGCGGGATCGCCGATCGCGCATGCCAGCAGGAAGGCTATACCCACGCGGTCCCCTTTGGTCAGCCAGTAGGCAACTGTAGCCTTTTTGCGGGTTCCTTATGTTTGAATACGGAATTCACTTTGTCATATCAGTGCCATCATTCCGCCTTCCCTGTCTTTCTCTAAATATTTTAATCAGCGAGGGGATCTTCGCTGATTAAAGAAATAGCGGTAATGCGTTTTATTCCCATTCGTATTTTTAATAATTGAAGTTTATATTTTACCTTTTGCAAATAATAAAATAACAAATTATAGTGACGCCACAGCAACAAATATAACCTTTGTGGAGCACTATCATGCTGAAACCAGAAATGATTGAAAAACTTAATGAGCAGATGAACCTGGAACTGTACTCTTCACTGCTTTATCAGCAAATGAGCGCCTGGTGCAGCTATCATACCTTCGAAGGTGCTGCCGCGTTCCTGCGCCGTCACGCCCAGGAAGAGATGACGCATATGCAGCGTCTGTTTGATTACCTGACTGATACCGGCAATTTACCGCGTATTAATACCCTTGAATCTCCGTTTGCTGAATATTCCTCACTTGATGAATTATTCCAGGAAACCTATAAACACGAACAATTAATCACGCAGAAAATTAACGAACTGGCTCATGCTGCAATGACCAATCAGGACTACCCAACATTTAATTTCCTGCAATGGTATGTTTCTGAGCAGCATGAAGAAGAGAAACTGTTCAAATCGATTATTGATAAATTAAGCCTGGCAGGCAAAAGCGGCGAAGGTCTGTATTTTATCGACAAAGAACTCTCTACCCTCGACACACAAAACTAATGCTCTCAGGCGGCAGGTTTTCTGCCGCCGTTTCAAATCAGTGACGGCAAATCTTACTCTGATCGGTCGAAAAACCGTCTTCTGAAGGTATAAATTTGCCTTTTGCTGCCAGAAACGCTACCAGCTCTCCCGCAGTCATCCCTTCTGCCGAGCAGGTGTGAAAACGTGCCTGTTCACCAAAACGCGCTTTAATTGCTGCTTCCAGACTGGCATGCGTATATTGCTCGCCTGATTCAATCATCATATTTAACACTTCATGACCGTGAATAGAGTCCATCGTTCCTCCTCAAAAAAAAGCCTAGCGTAGCGATTACCGCTTATGAAGACTTTGCGCCAGCGCAGGACTGAATGCTTTTTATTGTACATTTATATTTACACCATATGTAACGTCGGTTTGACGAAGCAGCCGTTATGCCTTAACCTGCGCCGCAGATATCACTCATAAAGATCGTCAGGACAGAAGAAAGCGTGAAAAACAGAACCCTGGGAAGTGTTTTTATCGTGGCGGGAACCACAATTGGCGCAGGCATGCTGGCAATGCCGCTGGCTGCGGCCGGTGTTGGTTTTAGCGTTACGTTAATCTTGTTGATTGGGCTTTGGGCGTTGATGTGCTACACGGCGCTATTACTGCTGGAGGTGTACCAGCATGTTCCGGCAGATACCGGTCTGGGCACGCTGGCAAAACGCTATCTGGGACGCTACGGTCAATGGCTGACGGGCTTCAGTATGATGTTCTTAATGTATGCTCTGACTGCGGCATACATCAGCGGTGCCGGTGAATTGTTGGCCTCCAGCATCAGCGACTGGACAGGTATTTCAATGTCGGCAACCGCTGGCGTGCTGTTGTTCACTTTTGTTGCCGGTGGCGTGGTTTGTGTTGGAACATCGCTGGTCGATTTATTTAACCGTTTTCTGTTCAGCGCCAAAATTATTTTTCTGGTGGTGATGCTGGTATTGCTGCTACCGCATATTCACAAAGTGAATCTTTTAACCCTGCCGTTGCAACAGGGGCTGGCTCTGTCAGCAATCCCGGTGATTTTTACCTCATTTGGTTTTCACGGTAGCGTGCCGAGTATTGTCAGCTATATGGATGGCAACGTTCGTAAGCTACGCTGGGTGTTTATAACCGGTAGTGCGATCCCCCTGGTGGCATATATTTTCTGGCAGGTGGCAACGCTTGGCAGCATTGATTCAACAACCTTTATGGGATTGCTGGCTAATCATGCTGGATTAAACGGGCTGTTACAGGCGTTACGCGAAATGGTGGCCTCTCCGCATGTTGAGCTGGCAGTGCATTTATTTGCTGATTTAGCCCTCGCCACGTCATTTCTCGGCGTTGCGTTAGGCTTATTTGATTATCTGGCTGATTTATTTCAGCGTTCAAATACCGTTGGTGGACGGTTGCAAACTGGTGCAATTACCTTTCTGCCGCCGTTGGCGTTTGCACTGTTTTATCCACGAGGATTTGTGATGGCGCTGGGTTACGCCGGTGTGGCGCTGGCGGTACTGGCATTGATTATCCCTTCGCTGTTGACCTGGCAAAGCAGAAAGCACAATCCTCAGGCGGGTTACCGGGTGAAAGGTGGTCGTCCGGCGCTGGTGGTGGTGTTTCTCTGTGGTATTGCTGTGATTGGCGTGCAATTTTTGATTGCGGCAGGGTTGTTACCAGAAGTGGGGTGATCAGATAGCCTCAAATTCCTTATTGGGTGCCAGAATTAACGCTGACACCCAATTTGACCTCTTAATGCAGGCAGCACTGCTTAAATTTCTTACCACTACCGCACGGGCAAGGATCGTTACGCCCCGGTTTCTCTTCTGCTTTGATCGGTTGCTGAACAGCTTTTTCCTGCGGATGCGCCATCCAGTACGCATGTAGATCAAGCGCCGCCAGTCGAATGGCATCTACGCTCTCTTCAAACGCTTCTGGCGACATCTTCTCTACCCGCTCGAAGTTTTCCTCAGTACCGTGCAGCGCAATCGCCTCCAGCGCTGGTTT
>UMGL01004483.1_pt1 | contig 22705 bp, 37 predicted proteins | sample 1965261 | NCBI WGS metagenome assembly UMGL01 (sample SAMEA4836071, study PRJEB28245) | human gut metagenome | biome: gut microbiome; material: fecal sample | place: Denmark | collected 2008 | reverse complement strand
AAAAATAAACGCACCATGAAATAATTATTCCATGATGCGTTGAAATCAAAGTTCTGCATTGGCAATGATAATATCTCCTTTTCTCGGAAATTCCATTAATCAATTACCTCTCGACCAACAGGCTTTACTGTTTGTAATGCAGGGTCATTTTCTATATCTTTTTCATAATCGTATTCTTTCCAATCATTGGTAGCAAAAATATTTTTTCGCTCAACAACAGGAGTAAATACAATCGTCTTTCCAACATTCTTTACGGTATATTCTTTTCCAGTTACTTTAATTTCTGATGGTACCGTTAAAGTCCTAGAATTACCAACTTGTCTTAATTTAACAGTCATATTATCACTCCTTTGTGTATACCAAGCATACACTCTTTATGAGAAAAGAAAAATTTTTCTTTTCATTTAAAATCATATCCCTCCTAATTTAATCAAGGCTTCATTTGAATAATGGTTAGTTTTCTCGCTAATCATCATTCAAATGAAGCCTTTAACTTCTATCTGATTTTTCTTTCTAAAAGACGCGTTTTAACAATCACGCTTTTCAATAAATCTCGTTAATCTTCATCGTTGAAAAAGTCCTCTATTTCTTTCTTCGTTCTTAACTTCTTCACTGGTAACTTTTTTACCGCATTTTGAAGTTGAAAGTCTGCCATTTGTTCCGAAGTTAGAGAAAAATCTAAAGGAATTTTCCCTGTGGCAACAAATTGATTATAATAGTTCTTCAATATGTTCATTTAGCTTATGTCCTAAACTTTCTATCTCCATAGCCGCCACGCATTTCTCTTTGAATTCTGATTTATTCAACGGCTCTGAATGCTTATTCTCTCGATATACGAACCATAAAGCGCGGATAAAAGTATCACGGATAATCTTTTGCATCTCTTTAGGGGAATAGTTTCGTCGCTTAATTATATCATCATCAAAGTACAAATATACCGCATCAGAATTAAAAAAAGGCTCACATGATAAAGCGTGCAACATGTCGTAGTCGTCCCGTATAGTCCGATCAATGACATCTATTGGGTCATCTGTTGACGCCCAATCACTAATGAAGCCATTTATTTCGTCGCTCTTAGTGTCATAAGACCAGATATTTAATCCAAATCCTGTGATTGTAGTTTCGTAAATTCTATCTATCATGATTATCTTTCCTCCTCGTTTAGTACGCAATCCATGAACTCAATCAGCCCGTCCAGCTCTTCTTCCTATTGTTCCAATCATCCCGTTTCCCCTTTCATTTGAAAGTGTATTTCAGTGTGTAAGATTTAATATCATCTCATGTAAGCCGCTCTCAGCTATTTTAGAAATGGATTTGATAAATAATACCTTAAATAGTTAGAACGGCTTAGAACATTTATTGCTGCCAAAATGTCTAATTTGTGAAAAGTGCATCTCCTCATGGATTGCCTATGCATAGGCGTTGACGTGGGGTGTATAATTGTAATTTCACAATCTTTTGTGCAATTGGCTGTCACTCTCATGTCCCTAATTAAGGGCGATAAGACGATTGTAAACACTTTATAAAAGACGTGTTTTATCAAAAAAGATTATCAAAGTTTTTCTCTGATAATCCTATGAATTCGCTATTCTCTTCAATTCTTCGTAAAATTTCTCGTGTGGCCCTGCTAAAACCACAATAACAATTTCATTGTCATCATTAATAGTGTATGCTACCCGATAATCAACACGATCATACTTAAACCCATAAGCATAATAATTCTTCAGATCACCATGCTTTTCATTTCCTACATAAGGGTCGTTTGCAATCGTATCGAAAATTGCGTCGATAAATTTCTGTTTGAGTTGTCTATTCTTGAGTTTTCTCAAATATTTAGCAACTCGTCTTGATGGATTAATACTATAAGCCAATTTCTCTCTCGAACTCCTCTTTACTCATAACCCCAAGATTATCTTTTTCTGCTTCGTTAATCAGCTTATCCATCGCTACTGGGACATTCTTTTTCATTTGCTTAAATTCGTTAATAAGTTCTTGACCTTCATATCCTCGACTAACCAAATCTTTCAGAATATCCTCGTCAAAGTCGAAAAAATCATCTTCATTAACGAATTCATAAAAAATTCCTTTGTCAGTTAACCTCGGACGTAGCTTTACTCCCTCACCCACATTGAATGATTTAGGTACAGTTACCGTTAGAGCATTTCCTTGTTTTCTCGTTTTTGTAATATCCATACTATCACCTCGATTGAATTATCTCACTTCACTATGGTAATTACAAGTAATTACTATATAAGCATAAAAAATATCTGTTTCACCAAACTGCGTTATTAGTTAATTCAATAATTCTCGGCTGACAACCTTCATCTTGCATTCTCCACGAATTCTTATCATCTTGAGACACTTTATCGTATAGATTTTGACCTTCTTTGATAGTATCTTGAACATATTTCAAAGCCTTTTCATAAGTGCTAAATAGCATCGTATCAAAGATAAGCTCTTCCATATCTCTATCAGTTACCACGTACACAGTTTCTTTATTCATTTTAATTTCCTCCAAATCATACGTTTTCTAAATATCTGTTTTACCTAACCGACAATTTCAACTGTTTTATCTTGTGGATTGATTGCTCGAACTTCTAAGTACAAGTAGTCAATAGCCTGGTTTTGTACTTGTTCTACTAAGTCATCGCTATCAACATCAATTCCTTTATCAGCAAGTTCATCTTCATAATCATCGGAAATTTCTCGAATAATTTCTCGAATTTTTGCATTCATTGTTTTTCTATCCAAGGTTTCAAATTCAAGCGTCATACTGTCTGTTGAACGCCACTCGTCACAATCGTATAGGCTGTACATTGTTAAAATTTCCATTTTATTCAACCCCTTCTAATTCATTCCATTCAATATCGTCATCATAGTTATCAACTGTCATTGCAATATACTCGTCAACCTCTTTATCTTCACCGCCATTCTCCCAATAATTCTCAAACTTTTCTTCTGACCAACCTTCATTGTCCATGTAATATTCCTGTGCTATTTCCCAAACATCTTCTAACCAACCATATCCAATGACTAATTTCTTTTCCTCATTACCACGCTTCATATCAAGCCATAATTCACCTGCGGCATCTTCCCAAAAACCAATCAGGGTGGTGGATAATTTCTTTTTGTCTAGTGCTAACATAATCTCGTCCTCCTGAAATTATTTTTCTTTCCTAAAACGGAATGGTTTCTTTCTTATATTTCCAACCTCTTTTGTCAAATTCGTCCATCATTAGTTGGGTATCATCTGCTTGGTAGTTATATAGAAATAGTTTCCAATTACTAATACCTAAACCATTCAATACTTTAATTAGCTTTTTCTTGTTAAACCAACATTGATATACGTTGCTTCCTTCTTCCCAGGTCACTAATTCCATAAACATTTTATTCACACTCCTAAAATTTCTTTTCTAACTTAAAATTAAGCCGGTATTTTCTTGTAACGCCAACCATGTTCGTCAAAATAACTCATAATTTCCCAAGTATCATCAGTTGTATATTCATTTTGTAAAAATTCTTTCCAGTCACTAATTCCCAAATGATTTATTGCCTTAATTAATCGCTTTTTATTGAAGTAAACATTAAACATAGTCGGATAATCACAGAGGTAATCATCTTTGTTGTCGTAACCCTCATAAGCTAATAGCATTTTATTCCACACTCCTAAAATTTCTTTTCTCTAATACAAGTAATCACGGTATTCAACCGAAAAATCATTAATTAAATCTAAGTCAATATCTCCGTTTTCTTTAGTTGCGCCTTCAATAATTTCTTTTTTATTTTCTCGATAGGCTTGTTTTAATACTTTAATCCAACGCTTCGGGTGAAGTGCTTCGTCTAATAGTCTTTCGCTGTACTGGTCAATATTATTTTCATAATAATAATCCAATTCAGAGTCAAATCCTTTACCTTGTTCTACTGGATCATTAAACAAGTCGAAATAAAAGTCCCATAGTACACATGAAATAAATTCCCCCTTAACAGTCTTTTTTGCACGATACTTATCTGCATAATGTGTAAGCACTGAATCAAACATAACCCCTGCACTAATGAATTTTCTCCGTTGGTCTGGCCTTGCATCATGCCAAGCCCTACTCTTAACTAATTCATCAACATTAAATGGTAGTAAATTTGCATCAATCATCATTTTTCTCCACACTCCTAAATTTATTTCTTAATCAATCTATTTGCTTAAACTTCTTTCTAGTGAAAAGTGCGAAGCGGTGTAATTAATCCAATTCCACCATTTTCTCGTGTGAAGGTGAAAGGTCGTAAGGTACCACTAAACGAGAACTTCAATTTCTCTCTGTTATCACATTTCTGCAATAACCCAATCAAGAAATTAACATTAAAGTCAATTTCAAAGTTCATACCATAATCATTGTCGACTAAGTATTTTTCTCCAATCACAAGATTTTCATGTTCAATGCTAAAAATACTTTCATCAATTCCAATAACTACCTTGTTGTTATCTTGAATTTCCATATGAACGTCAAAATTTTCTTTTTTGGTGACTCCTTTCTTTAGTTCCTTTAGTAGCGGTAATAGCTCCTTCTTCTGAGTTTCAAATTCAAACTTTGGCTGATCTGGGATTAAAAAATCTAGTTCAGGATAAAAGCCTTGTTGTCTAGTAAATGCAACATCTTCTGAATTGTCATCCACAAAGATTTCATCATTACCATCAATAATCTTTACATAACCACTGGGATTATTTTGTTTTGTAAATTCGGGAATAATAGTTAATTCTGTCCCGTGGTTCGTCGTTGACTTTGATAAATTCTTTGCAAACTTACCATCAATCAAAAATTCTTTCCCGACTAACTTATTATTTACCTTTGCTGCTACCTTTAATTGGCTCAATTGGTGAGAATCAGTTGCTTCAATAGTTAAACTTTCTGAATTAATTTCTACGTGAACATATTGAAGAATGGGACGACTACTCTTCTTGGAAGTAGCTACTGCTACAAACTTCAATGCCTTCAAAAATTCTTTTGCGTTCACAATAATTGCTTCGTTTACGTTAATAGTTGCTAAGTTATCTAATAGTGTTTGTGTATTCATGTTAATTACCTCTTAATAGTGAATTTATTTTTAATAGTGTATTTATTATGAAAATTTTTTATATGATACCTAGCTCTTCTGCCGTATCATCAACAACGTCGCTCAATGCAATGTCAATGTTAGGCGCAATACCATCTGCCAGAAGGCTATACGTTCGCTCTGCCATAGTGACAACATTTCTTTCATCAGCGTCTAGGCCATAATCAAGTAAACGATCCTCAATTGCGTCAACAAATTCTTGATAACTCCAATCGTACTCAGCATCTTGATAATATAAGTTGCGCCACTTATTACTTTCTTTTTTGCATTCATGCAATAAGGTCACAATCTTTGTTCTATATTCAGAATTAGTGATAAGCATTTTGATTTCCTCCTAAAATTTCTTTTAACTCCAACCCCAGTCGGTAGTAACCACCTGATCGCCCTCGGTGCGATAAATGCATCTTTCATCGCCGCTTTCAACCAATGCCTCACCCAAGGCTTCTAAATCAATATAGTCAATAGGATTTGGAGCGCCGTTGTAATCTTGCTTGTCAAGATAGTTGTCGATATACCAGCCTTCAGTTAATTCGTAATATGCAAAATCTTCCACACTCTCGTAAACAAACAATTGATTTTTTTGCCACTCACCATTATCAAATTGCTCTAATAATTCTTTAGCTAAGGATGGGTTATATTGCTTTAATTCATCAAAATTGTCGTACCAAACTCCTGCATAATCTTCACATACTTGCATTTTCTATTTCCTCACTTTCACAAATGCCGTTATATCAACGTTTCTAATACCTAAATTTCTTTCTAAAATACACATTTTATCTAAATTGATTAATTCTTAAAAATTCGTACAGTAAGCCAAACATCACCTTTTTTGAAATCAGGCGATGGGTCCATAACTTTATGGCCGTAACTATCTACTTCATGTGCCAAAAATTCAATATCGCCATTTTCTCTAAAGCGTACATCTCTAGCTTTACCGAAATCAGTAAAGTACTCTACATACATTCTTCCTTCCTCGTCATATTTCCTGTTACGGTAATACTGCGAACTTTCCTCGATATACTCCTTACTGATAATTGATACTGTATTCTTCCTAAGAATAAGGCGGCGTTTATTTGTCTTGTGTAAAGAATTATCACTTTCAATAATCATTCCTGCATTAACTTGTTTCTTTAATTGGCTAAGGTTTTTAACGATTAACTTTTCCATCTTAATTCCCTCCGTTTATCTAAAAATTCTTTATGCCGCTACCTTGTTTTCACGTTTTACTGAACATTCATAATCAATTGACAAGTCAAATTCTTGAATAATTCCATTCAGCATATCCAAATCGTCATCCTGTAAATATCCGACTGGTGTGTAAATATCTTCGATGCTGTTGTAATAACCAACAGTGCCAGTTGCTAAATCAATAGCTCCATCAATTCGTGCCCAGCCTGTATTTGTAAAGCCTAGTAAATAATTCTTTTTAGACTTGTCATAAATTAGGCAATCACATTCATCAATTACCGAATCATCACGATATTTGATATATACTTCGTTTTCTCCAACAAGTTGAATTAACTCAATCTCCTCGCCGTCAACGTCAATATACTTTTTATCTAAAAATTCTTCTGTTAATTCCTTCAATTCTGCTTCGTCAACTGAATATGGATACCATTCTTCGATTAATTGAGATAATTCAGCAATAGTTTCATACGAACTAACCTTGTACCACGAAATACCCATGTCCCAACTTTTTTCTAAAATTTCTCCAATTTGACCGTTTACTTTTTGCATGATATTTACCCCCGTAATTTTCTTTTTATTATCGTTATACCTGTAGAACCTATTCTTTGATAAGTGAATTAGATAAACATTCCATGTTTCAACATTTCATATCTTTCTTCCCACGATAGGAATAATTTTCCTTCTAAATCGGTTGTTTCTAAGTCTAATTCTTCACGTTCGTTAATTTTATTCACTTGAAAGTATTGTTTGAACTTGTTGAACTTTTCTCGGTCGTCTATAATAAATAAACTCGTTTTCCTACCTTCTTTGATATAGAACCAATAACGTCCCTTAATTTCTGGATAAATTCCATGTTCTGGAATTTTATACCCCTTTGTAGCAAAGTCAATAGCATAATTTTCTCCGATTTTAAATACTTTGAAGTGTCGTTTTGCTGCCACTGCTAAAGAATCTTTAATAGTCTTACTTGTTGTTTCCATTGCAAAGTCAAATTTAGTCATAATAGTTTTCTCCGTTCAGTGAATTATATTTTTAATAGTGTTTATTTAATATCAAATTCTACGTTATGAATGTGGTCAGTATTATATCCACCACCAGCCACAAGTGCTAAATCGTGCTTCATATATTCAAGCATTGCGTCCGTTTCATCGGCTGTCCAATAGCCACAAGGGTTCATAATAGGGTCATAAATGTCAAATGTGTAGGTGTCTGTAAATTCAAGTCCATTTTTCTTTTGTTCATCAGTCATATATTTATAGTCGGGGTGGTCACTATCAACCATACATTTGATTGTTCCAGTAAATTGTTTTTTCATAGTTTTCTCGTCCTTTCGTTAATTACTTTTTCTCGTTACCAATGGCCAATAAAATTCCTAATTCTGCCGAATCTAAGATTTCATCAAGTGTTTGGTAATTTTTATCGTTGAATTGAATTTTCTCAAATGTGAGTTGGTCTTTAATTTGCATAATATTTACCCCTTTCAGATTAGCCAACTTTTGTCAGTTCAATATTTCCTACAATTGCTTCGTCCACTATCCATTGATATTTTTCTAGCAGAATAGCCCCTCTAATGTGGTCAACACCGCCCCCGTGAGTACCTTTATAATCAACACGGTATAGTTTTGTTTTGTAGATTTTCATAATTATTTCCCCTTTTTAAAGATTTTCTTGTACGTATTCTTTGATAATTTCATCAGCATTATCTTCGATCATTTCTTGATAGTCCCACTTATTCATGCTGACTAAGTTTCCATAACCGTTAAAGTAGATATAATCATCTTGCCAATTGTGAATATCACCAAAGAATACAGCCCGTGCAATTTCTGACTTGTCGGTAAAGAATTCATCAAAGAAGTCATCATCAAATGGATATACTTCTTCACAACCCGTGTTTTCTGGTTCGTCTAAGTAGTCATAAACTTCTTCAATAGTATCCAGATCATTATCTTCTAGTGATTCAGCTAAGGTATTCAAATCATAAAGATCGTCGTATTCATCAATGCTGAACGGCGCTTCATAATCACTGATAAACCATTCATCACGGTAGCCGTCTTTGCTGTTACCACCTAAATCTAATTTATCCAGAATATCAGTGTTTACGTTATCCACGGGCAATGTTGTCCATTGTCCGTTGAGTTCACCACTGTTATATTTTGCTAAATTTGATACAAACACTTTAATTTTCATCGTACTTCACCCCTAATATTTTATCCATATACCTGAGTAAACTGTAAAATTATAGCATTCCTTTTTCCATAATAAATAAGTATGCTAAAAGTACAACATAAAAGACTAATGCAGTTAATAGTCCGATCACAGTAGTTAATAATAGTTCAGCAACTTTTGTAAATAATGATTTTTGCTGATATTGCTTGCGTTGAAAGTCCATTCAATCAACCCCTTTTTAATAGTTTCAGTTAGTTTTTATTACTCACTTTATTGATAGGTCTACAAAGTAAACCTATCTAAAAATTAGTAATAGTGTTTTTGTTTTTGTCATAAGATTGACCGCCCTTTTTGCTTCAGACCCACTAAGGGCATAGCTTTTTGCCTATTCTTCAGCATATCGGTAGTCGCTTCACGGGATAGTACTGTCACTACTACACCGCCCGTTAGTTACTAGCTTTACGGTTTATATTCAGTTTTCAAAGAACTGCATGGATTTGGTTTAAATGAATGGTTATGCTTGCCCTATTCATACTAAACGCCACCTCGACCCTTGCACTAATGGTAGTCATGGCATTATCCTACCCCTACTCTAAGCGAACTATTTTACCCCGTCGATACGGTTTATAGTGTTTAGATCAAGCCTGTTTAGCCCGTTGACTATTTGCGACAATTAACGTTTTTTGAATTGGTAACTTTCCAATGTAATTCCATCATTTTAATCTTATTTATTAAACGCTTGATTAAAGGCGTTCGCTAGTGTTTCAATTTGTGACTTTATTATAACGGGTATGTTATACTTTGTCAATCCTTAATTTTTGAATTTTAGCGGTTGACCTTGTTGTCTAGTTTGCAAAAACAAGTGAACTCACTGTTTCAATTCATCGATTAAGATTGTGCTTTTAATATAACGGGTATGTTATCTAAAGTCAAGTGTAAATTTGATTATTTTTGAAAACCTATGCAAGCTCGGTGACTTGCTATTTTTGTTTTCAGTCAATCAACTTTACGACTTTTAGTATAACGGGTATGTTATCTAAAGTCAAGTGTAAATTTGAAAAAAATAAGACGGCTATTAATTGCCGTCTTATTCTAACTGTTTAATCTTTTCACCTACTTGACTATACAAGTCTTTCAAGTCGTCTACATATTCATCACGATATAATGATATAGCTTGACCAACTTTGGAATCTTTACCAGCGTTGATAAAATTAAAGGCTTTACGTCGGGCGGTTGTATATGCAACCCGTTCAGGATGTCCTTTTTCATATTTTCTACTTGCTTTTATTTGTGATTTTTTTGTTGCCAATATTACACCCCCTTAAATTTATTTCATATAACATGCACGTTATATTATAACATTTTATTCATGGAATTACTAGCCCTTATTTTAGGGGCGTTTTTTGTTTTTTAAATGGTAGAAAAGGGACTTTATTTTGAGAGTTAAAATAGCGTAATCCCTTGCGGTGTATGGAATTAGGGCGTGTCGGTTAGGGTGCATAGTGTAGCGGTTAGGGTGTAAAAAATTTAAACTAAAAAGTTTTAAATATATATGTTGACTATATATTAAATTGTGGTACTATATCAACCGTAAGCTATTACCGCTTATGAACCTGCTACCATCAACACCTATCATTTTTTGAAAGGGGTGTAAGCATGGTTGATAAGACGGTAAGCGTCATTTTGCATTTTTCAACGGCTTTATATTTGATAAGTTTAGCAATGCTAAACTTTCAGAAAGTTTTTAAAAAAATGCAAAATAAAAAGCCTAAACGCAAAAAGCACAAGCGTTAAGACTTTTTAAGGCTTATTTACAAGGGAACGTGACGCCGTTCCCTTTTCTTTATATAGTATTATATCATATTAATATAAAGGGGGTAAAGCTATGCAAGCAATTTTAAATGTAATCATTTTAATGATTGCGCTTACATTAATGATTTTAAGTATTTTTAACTTTAAAACCTTTTTTAAAAGATTAAAGGGTTATAAAAATGAAAAATAAAAAAGGTAATAAAACAAGTGAGGCACAATTAAGGGCGTCAAAAAAATATCAAGCAAAGCATAAAAAAGAAATTTATCGTAATCAAAAAAAATCAAAGGCAAAAAACTTTATTTTAAATGATGCAAGAATTGACGAGCTTAATTATTTTTCTGAATTAATTAATAAAAGAAAAACAGAATTTAAAAAAATGAATAATAATAAGGTAGTGCATTATTAAGGTAATGTACTACCTTATTATTTTTGATAAAAGGGTGTAGACCTTGTGGTATCTGGTGCATAGTATAGCGGTTACATAGGTGTATATGTATATATATGGTTATGTATAGGTGTATGGTTGTATATGTTTATGTATGTTTATGTATGTATATATGTATGTATGGTTGTATGCAAAGCGGTTACATAGCATATATAATAAGGCTTGTCAAGTGCTTATGGTGTGAGTGATATGGTGTAGTGTAGTGTAGTGAGTTGTCTGTTGGTGTATGTTGTAATGGTTAGGTGTCAAGCGGTCTACCTTGTCGGTGTAATGGTATCTGTTTGCGCTTGTCTGTTGTCGGTTGTCGGTTGTCTGTTGTCACTTGTCTGTTGTCGGTGTAATGGTGTTATGGTGTATTGATTGATTGAGTGAGTTGTTCAGTTATAGATAAGGTGGATAAAATTGTGTTTAAAATTGTGAATGTTGTTATGAATGATTATTAAATTATGTACATTATTATTAATTATTGTGTTTAAAATTGTGTATGTTTAGTTATTGGTGTATGTATTTATTAGGGTATATATGTATAAATTGTGTTAGTTGGTGTATGGTGTGTTAGTTGGTTAGTTAGTTAAGTAGCTAACCTAATAAAAGAAAATCAATTTCCAAAATTGTGAAAAGCTAGTCACAATCTATTCACTCACTAACCAAAAACAAGTATCATTTTTCTGGAATAATTTACCATTATTAATTTAAAAAAAATAAAGATAGCCGCCCCGTTATTTTTCAAGAATGAAAATAATTTGAAACCGTTTTCATAAAATAACAGTTATTATTTTATATAAATTTGCTAACATAAAGTAAGTGATACGGGGGGTTATTTTTCTCTAAAAGACTTTATTTTTAAGACCTTTATATAGTCAGTAGCTTAACTCACACACCACAAAACTTTCTCAACCTCTCAATCCCTCATCCCATCTCCCTTCCTCTCAATCCACTCTCCCTTACCCCCTACGTTTACTCTAAACGCACCCTACCCATATAATCGCAACTGACCATACCCAAAAAAGCCAATCCTATTAAGGATTAACTCCCTAATCAAGAATTGACTTTCTCACTCTATTTACCTTTAATATACTCAACGGATTAGATAATCATGGTAGTTTTTCTAGTCTTATTAACCACCTTATAGTCGGTAATCTTCTAGGTTACCGGCTATTTTATTTAATCTGATCTCCCTTATCCCACTACCAATTAAATTGATATGGGTTATTTGCTAAAGTATATTCTTTTGTCTTCTTTGCACCGTCTTGATCATAACTAAAGGAAAACTTATTTGCATCTCCCCTAATAGTCTTAGGTTCGCCAACCAAAGGATCAACAATGGTATCCTTCTTTTTTCCATGACGAATATAGTAAGACTTATCGCCATCATCATTGGTCTTGGTTGATATCTTCTTCAATGACTTGCCACCCTTTTGAGCTTTCTCTTCATCTTTGCTCAATGCTTTAGTGATTGTTCCATTGCCATCAGTCTCAACTACCCATGATACGTATCGAGTGCCCTTTGAATCAAATACAACAGCAATTCGTCTATTATTTGCGCCTTCACTGTTCCCATTTTCATCCATAGTATTAATTAAATATGTCTTACCAGCTAAATCCTTTTGAGTCATAGCATGAACCTTATCGGTATCAATACTCATACTCCCAATTAAACCTACTGTTACAGCCAATAAAGCCTTACTTATCTTATTCACTAATAATTCCTCCTAAAAAAATAGATCGCCATCAGCGTAGCTAATTGCGTTGGTCACGGTCTATTTAAGTATGAATAACTCTACATTTGGGATTCTACCATACCTACTCCTAATTTGGTAACGTTTTATCAATATTGCAACTAAATATTGAAGCTCTGTCCTAATACTGCTTCCCCTTGATATATTAGCTCCTGTCTTTCGGCTCTAATTTGCTCTGTAAGCGTTTTTAGATCTTTACAGTAATTCGTACATTTCAAATCGTATAATGCAGCCAGAAGGAAATTATGGCGGTCTGAACCGATGTAATAAGTCAATTCCGTAGCATACAGATATGCCATAACCAATTTAGGATTATTTGGGTCTAATGATGCTTCCAGTCCATAACTGATATTCCACAACTCTTTCATCGGTATTACTTCACCGTTGTCGTATTCCTGTTTCACCAGTCTTTCAAATCTTAAAATCAATTCGTCCATATATTCACCAGCCAATCGTGATTGCCTTTCTCAAATTATAATACACGAACAGCTGTTCGTATCCAATCCAAAAAACATAAAAATCTTCGCAACCTTTTCATAAATTTCATAGATCTTGAAAATATTGGTCTTAATTATTTTCATAAAATAGGTGTGAATTTATCACTAAATTTGCCCATTTTTAAATTTGTTTTTCACAATATTTTGCCCTCTTTGAATGCGCTATATTTGGTGTAAATTTAAGTTTGTGAATTTTTCTTCACTAACTTTTTGGTTGCCGAAATTAGGGCGTATTTTTGATTGAAAACAGCTATTTTCCCAAATCAAGCAAATATTAATTATATCCCTTTTTACTGGTGAAATAATCAAACTCATTATTTCATGATCCCTCATATTTTTCGCAACCACTCAAATTGTCAAAAAATCGTCAAAATAGACCAATTTTGATGAATTTTTCTCTCCTTCAATCTGTCATTATTTGCATTTAACTCTAATTCCTTTTTTATCGAATCAAACTGGAGATTTTTAGTCTAGATTTTGTCTAGACTTTTTAGTTAAAATTAGTCCTTTTTACTGGTGTTTCCTCAAATCTTTGTGAAATTGTCTAGATTTTGTCTAGACTTTATCTAGACTTTTACCCTATTTCAGTGGAATTTGTATTAATTTGTCTAGATCAGTCTAGACTTTTTTCAATTAAGTCCCTTTATTTAAGGCTTTTAGACAATTTGCCCAAATTCCTTTGTGAAGCACCCGGAACTTATTAAATCATTTGGCCCTTTTGTTAATCATATTTCAGAATTAAGAAATTTGTCTCTCGTCTGCATATTCCATATGGTTTACCGCATTCTCGTATTTCTTCAAAAATCGGTTCAAATTCCATAAATTAAAGAAAAAATATGGGGTATTGTCATTCGAATTAGCAATCCCCATATTGTCCTTACTTTTTATATGTATATCTATCCGATCTCTGTTAGCATTCCTAAGCCCTTGATTTTAGGCTTTTCATTCTCATCAATTCTCTTTTCAACCGGCTTAGATGGCTCTGTTTTCTCTTGAATAAACGTTGTTTTTCTATCAATTACTGCATTCGACGCAGCCATACGTCTTTTCAGCATGGCTTCTTTAAGGTTCCCCTCGCCAAATTCTTCTACAATCATCTCTATTGCTTCTCGAAAAGCCCCTGTATAGCTATCTTGGTTCTCCATCCACTTATATGCTAGGGACCCCTTCTTGACCTTTATAGTGTACATCTTCTCGTCAGATTTAATCATTACTATCACTTCCCTTAAACATATAGTCAGATACCAGTTCAAGTCCTTTTTCATTAAGATATTGGGCGTAATTTTCGTCAATCCAAACGATTGGAACCTCAAAGCCACCGTTGAATTCGGCAATTTTAGCATTGAGTTTGTCTTTCAATGTGGAGTCCGATAAAGCATTAGCAGCGCCACCATAAACATAAACTACTGATACGTTAGATCCTGCCTTACGAAGTGAACGACTAGCCATTGCCACTACTTGGTCAATGAATGATTCAGCAGTCTCCATGACAATTTGTTTAACATAATCATATTTTTCCTTAGAAATTGGGTTTGGCGTGGTTAATAAGTATTCCTGCAAAGCAGTACGATCAGCAAAGTTAATCTTCTTGTCTTGAAGGATAACTACTGCTTCTTGTAAGACGTTACCCCAACCATATTTAAGTGATTCAGAAGCATTTGCATTAGCCTTACCATCTGTAATTAGGACTGAATCACTCGTTCCACCTCCAAGATCAAGGCTTAGGATGTCTTTTAATCCCAGAAAATCATCAATTGACATGCTATCTGAAATCTTTGGATAGTTTTGCTTTAAATAGCTGGAAATTTGCTTTTTAAGACCGTTATCAGCGTTGTTGATATATAACTGTGCTAATTCCCCTTCCAGTCCTACATATACTTGTTTAAAAGAAATTGAGACGATGATTGGGTCAACAAAGTTGTTAAAAGTAACAATATGTTTAGAAGAGAGGTACTTGTCTTTATAAGAGTTTGCTACTCCCTTCTTTTTACCTTCTGATACAGGTAAAGCTGTTGCCATTTCAACTTGTACAGATAATGTATCTGGCAACTTTTTATTTTTCTTGTAGAATTGTTGAACTGCTTTTCCAGCAATAGTTGATAAAGAAAGATAAGGAGCTAGGTCAGATTCAGACTTCCCAGAGAAATCATTAACATCGAATTTAATCATCGGCAAAGAAGTGTTCGCTGCTGCGTTACCAACAAAATAACGACCATCTAGGCCAACAGCAGGACTATTGATGCTTACGAATAAGTGATTCATGAAGTTTTCCATGTAAGTCTTTTCTTCTATCTCGTTTTTAAATTGAACCGGCTCATATTCGTTAATATTGCTTGCCTTCGCAATTACGGAAGGAAACTTGTCATATTGTCCATCAATTGTTGATTTCACCGAACTGTATCCTAAATCATTAGCAAATAACATAATACAATCTCCTTTTATTACGTGCAAAAAATGCTTTTATTGCTATTATTGCTTTTATTGCTTCTTAATATATTTTGATTATATCATAGTATTTTCAAAGAACAATATGTTTTTATTTATTTTGCATTATTTGCACGCATATAAATGCTCAAAGGTCTTTAATTGCTTTTAATATCATTAGTGCAAGTAATCTTTAAATTGCTTTTAATGCTATTAATGCAAATAATCTTTATATTGCTATTAACGTTTTTAACGCTATTAAATCATTTAACGCATATAGTGCAAATATTGCTAATATTGTATTTAATTTTTTTATTGCAAATATTATTATTATTGCTCAAATTGCTAATAATGCTCATATTACATTTAATGCTACACATGCTATTAATGCTAATAATGTTTAAAATGCTGATAATGCATTAAACTCTTAAATTGCAATTAATACGCAAAATAAAAAGTCAAGCCTTTATTAAGACTTGACTATTTCAATAATATGCTTCAACTTATTTCAAACCTTTAGCTTCCAAAAAGACATTATACATTCGTTTAATGTCACTAGCCATTGAATCACCTTTACCATATGCACTAAACACTTCAATAATGGCTTCATCTTGAGATTCAAGATTAGCGGCATTTCGATAGGCATTAATATAAGCAACTGCATCATCACTTATACGAATATTCTTAGTTGCTTTATTCTTACGAGGACGACCACGTCTCTTCTTTTTTGTTTCGTCTTGCGTTTGTTGTCTTTGTTTTCTTGCTCTTTCTTCTTCCTTGTGTTTGTTAAAGTTCTCTATCTCAAATTTGCTTTCTGGAGTTGAAGGCTTTGTTTCAGTAATTGGTTTAGCTTCTTTTTTATTTCTAGAACTCTTATCAAGTGACATTACCATTAATTTTCAGCTCCTTTTTTCAATCTATCTAAAATTTCTTCAGTTAATTGTCTATATACATAATGAACTTTAATATCATAGAAGTCGCCTTTACCATATTTGGCGTCCTTGTCGGCAATACCTATACGTGCATATCTCTTTAAACGTTCCATATGCTTAATAATTGTCTTAAATACTCCATCATTACCAAATGTCTTTTTTGCATCCTTAACAATTTGTGCATCTAAGCCAGCTCTGTTTTCAAGGATAACAGGTAAAACTCCCAAAATATCAAAATCGATATTTGGGTATGTATCAAATGTCTTCTGTAGGTACTTGAAAAATCCAATTGCACCATCTAAAGAATCTTGTTGAGTTTGAAGCACGATAATAACATCATCAGCAGCATAGACTGCAGAATCTGTGAAAATCGATAGGGTAGGTGGAACGTCCACAATTACGTAATCATAATCATCTTTTATCTTAGATAATTGTTCACTAAAATAGGCGATCCTTTTTTCTTTATAATTCTCCTCAGTTGGAAGAAAAGTTTGCTCTAGAAAATCAGGATAATCAGTAAAATCACTATCAGAAGGTAATAGATACAAGTTATCTTTTACATTAATTACTGCGCTTGCGATGTCTTTTTCACTTAAGGCAAGCATCATCGTTTTCCTAATCCTTAATTGTTTAAGGTCTCGTTTTTCAAAAACATTTTTTACTTGTTCTTGAATATCTGAATCAGATAGCTCTTTCTTGTCCTTTTTGGCTTGTTTAACTAGATCACGGACAAAATCTTTTTCGCTTGGATTGTTTTGTCGTGAATAAGTACGTGTTAATAGATGAGTTGCGTTGGATTGCGGATCCAGATCACACACTAAAGTTTTATATCCTTTAGAGGCTAGTTCATAGGCTGTCATAACTGAATTAGTTGTTTTGCCTACTCCACCCTTAAAATTTGCATAAACTAAAACTGTCATTTTTTCACCAATTTTCTATGTTTATTCAGCATTATTTGCACTATTAGCAATAAATGCATTATTCATATACACATAATTATACTCCGCTCTATTGTTATAGTGAAGCCATTTCGGTGATTTATTTATGCATTTTTTGAAGTTTTTGCAATATTTGCATTTTATTGCGTGCAATTAATGCACAGTATTAAAACATGTTATGTTTGCTTAAAATTAGGTATTTACAAAACATTACAAGTAGTGTATTGTTAGACACATAAGGAGAGTAACAGAATGTTGCTTAAATCTCCTATACAACTTAATAAACTGAAAACTATACAAAAAAAGTTTGGCCAAGTCATTGCAGTAACTTAACCAAACTCTGAACAACTTAATTGCAGTTAAGTTGTTTGTAATAGTGAAACCTTTAATGTATTAGAACTTTACTGTATTAGCATAACGTTAGCAAACTACATAGACATTAAAGATAAAATAATAGTTTAATTGATCAGAGCGCAGTCGCTTAAATGCGTTCAAATCTTATAAGTCTATTATACTAGAAAGTGCTAATATATCAAGGGTTTGACACTCTTTTGTATACGCTTTTTTCAGAAAAATCAGGAAAAAGAGGACGCAATTATGTCAACAAATAAAGCCTTTCTAGGTATTAACTTAGACCTACTTGAAAACCCAAAATATAAATCGTTAGACTCCCGTGCAATGATGTTGTATGCACTCTATTATGACCGTTATTCTGCATCAATGAATAACGCTCGTTTGGGTAATACTGCATTTGTTGATGACATTGGAGTCTTTATTCGTTTTACTAACGATTTAGCTGCCAAGGTTTTACATGTTTCCAAACAAAAAGTTACTGACTTTCGTAAAGCCTTATCAGATTTAGACTTAATTAAAGTCGTTCGTGAAGGATTAAAAGGGTACAAAATTTATGTCTATCCAGTTCAGCAAACTCCTGCAAATGTTGAACTCCTTTTACCTTGGAAAAATCATACAATTACAGTACAAAAGACTGTTTCTGATTGGACAATTACATCAAAGCTTGAATTCTGCAAAACCCTCAAGAAAAACTCTCAAAGCATTGATATGACCGTGAGTCGGATTTCTGAATCCACGTGCGTTCAAAATGACGTCACTAGTTTATCTCATTCTAGTTTATCTAAAAATATTAATAATAATGCTCTGCTCGATAACGCGCGTGTGCGCGAAAACGCTAAGTCAATCGATTCAAACAATTATACAGAAAATCCATATCACTCATTACCAGAAAAAATAAAAACATCATTTGCCGATGTATTTGGATTTATTACTAAACCAATGGCAATTGAATTACAAGCACTAATCAACAAATCAAACGTTGATATGGTTAATTATGCGATTACAAAAAGTAAGGGACACAAAATCACTAATTGCATGGCCTATTTAAAAGCAACAATTACCAGTGCATTAAAGCAAGGGGCGAAGTGTGTCCAAGACATGATTGACCAGACCAAGCAATTTAATCAACACAAATATTCCAAGAAACAACGACAATTTAAGGCCTCAGACGACGAATATTTGGCAAAATTGAATTCTACAAACTATGACTTTACAATTCCAATTTTCAAAATAACGCCAGAATTTTAAAAAAATTTCGTGATTCATGGTCTAAAAACTGCACAAAATGAAAAACTTCATGTTAGCATATCAATGTTCCCAAATTTGAATAAGATCACTCTGTCAAATTTGACAAGAGGGTAACAATGAAAACAACAAATTTATATATTTTGTTGTTGCCCCCTTGCCGGATAATTAAAAATATTTTCTGAAAGAGTTGTATGTATTATAAGAATTACATACATATTTAAGAATTACATTTAATATAAAGAATTACAAAAAGAGGGCGCGCGGGAACGGCGACTCCTCTCAGGAGGTTAGACATGGATTATCAAAACGACTTAATTGAAAAGTACCAGGGAATAGTGACCAAAGAGACTGATGTATTTTCCGGTGTTCCAAGAGAAGTGCTCAATAACTCTATCTCAATTGAGGCTAAGGGTCTGTATTGTTTTATTATTTATAACTCTTCTACGAGTGCTAAATATAAAGGTCGGGCGGCGTTGAATTGTACCACAATCGATTCCATACGTAAGTCAGTTAAATGGGGCAACCCAACAGTAGCCGTTGCTAACAGAAAAATGATTCGCCAATATTTGCAGGAACTTGTTGACCATAACTTTATTAAGATTATTGAGCATAATCAAATAATTGATATTGTTTTTCCTGGGTTAGAAACTTTTGATTCAAAAGGATTTGCTAAGCTATATCCTGAAACAGTTAGCAAAATTGTTAATGCAACCAAGGGCAAGACTATGTTAAAGCTCTTGGTGGTTTATGCTCAACTGAGAACTTTAATTTTTGAAAATAGTAAAGATAGCAGGATTTTAGAAAAATCGAATAACTACTTAGCGAAAGTGTTAGGTATGGCACGTAGCTCCGTAGCAAACCATATGCAATGGATGCGAGAACATGAAGTTTTGGCATACTTTAAATGCAAGATGAATCGGGCAATTGGTTACGAAAAGTATTATTATGCCGATATGGTTGATTGTCATGTGCTGACGGATATCATTAAGGGGTATCAAAAACAGGGAGAGGTGAGAGAGGTTGTTGAATAGTTGTTGCACATTTACGAAGTTATTACTGGTTTCTAAGGCTTTATGTTATATTAAATAAACAAGTATATTTATAAAAAGGTGGTTTATTTGGAGGAGAAACTATTTAACACAGAATTAAGCGGATTTGAAGAACGTAAAGATAATTTGATGAAATTACTGGACACCTCCAAGATGAATCAATGGATTTCTAAAGAGGTAAAGAACCATCAAAGAGGTGAGAATTCCTATTCTGGTGATTTTACAGATAAGCTTAGCAGTTATTTGTTTAGTGCTAAAGACCTAGCTTCTAGTCGAAGAATTGACCATTCTTTTTACGAAACAAGAGGTCATTACTGGAGAGGTAAATCAATATATCGGCATACCACTCTGGTTGAGGATCATGATGAAGCAGATATGGCAAAGGATTATGAGCGTCAGCGATTTTCGGATAAAGCTGGATATATGGATAGACTCTTCAACAGCGACAATCTAACCGAGAACGCGATTAGGGTTTTTATTAAAAGTGGCTTATATACGAATGATGATTTGCTTGAAGGGTTGTCTGAAGAGTTTCAAAACAAGGTCTATGAAGTGAGAGAGTTAATCAGTCAGTCATGTAAAAATGATCTAGATAAAAAGATCTTGCGAAGATTTGATGGCAAAAGATCAATGGACGAAATTGGCAAAAAATATGGGGTTAGCCATCAGTCGATTTCAAAAAGAGTAAAAAAAATTTGTAAAAATGTTGTGAAAATGGTTGCGAAATCAAAATAAAATTGCCTCTATATAGTGAAGGGGTAGTTAAGATAACTACAAAAACTTGCGTTTGTGCCATTTCCATGGTGTTGCGAACCACGGAGCTTATGGAGATAAAGGTATTATGAGTGCTAGTTCGATTCTAGTAATCTCCAAAAACAATTATAACGATAAAGAGAAAGCGAGAGAGTGATATTTATGCTTAACAAAAAAGATCTAATTAACATGATTGCAGAACGTGAAGGGACTACCAAGAAGGCTGCTGCTGGAATGTTAGACGCTGTAACGGGTGCAATCAAGGATGTTATGAAGGCAAACAAGTCAGTTCAAATTGTTGGATTTGGTAAGTTTACTTCAGAATATAAGGAAGCTCAAAAGCGAGTATTTGGTGTAACAGGTGAAATCATTGAAGTTCCAGCTCATTATGCACACAAGGCAAAGCTGTCTGCTTCAATTGCTGATTAGGAATCACCCGATAGTCTTGAACTATAAAAACCCACGATGACCTTGCCGGGTTGGTTATGGCAGGTCGAATACACGTGAGGCCTCACGTGATTCTTAGAGCAGATAAACAGGTGTGAAACCTCCTTGGGCTAATAGCCAAAACTAAAAACAAAATCTGTTTATCTGTTGTAAAAGTTACGTGAGCGATGCGTGAGAGGGAGAAGAGAAAGATGATAAATATTGGCGATATTCGCTGCTCCCTCATTGAACACATTAATTTTGTTCAAGAAAAAATGCGTGAACTGGAAAGAGCAGATGATCTAACAATTCACGAAATGGCTGATTTGGAAAGATATTCTAGCACGCTAAAGAATTTGGCTGATACTTACAAGGCTCTAGGATAGAGGTGAATAAGATGGCAAGTTCTAAGATGTGTGTGATTTGTGGAAAGACAAAGAAACCAAGTCAGTGTTTAAAACACAAGAACGAATTATTGAATTCCGACTTAACGATTTGTAAGGAATGTGCTAATCAAACAGACTTTAACGTTGAACGAGAAGTTATTGAAATGTGTCAATTAACCAATCTTCCTTTTGTTAAGAAGTTGGTTGTTGAAGTCATTAGCGAAAATGATAAACCAACATTTGGTATGTATATGAGAAAGTTGGCTCCGTATAAAAGGTTTGAAGTGTTTGATGATTCGCAATTTTCCGAAGAAGAAAATAGTGACCCCTCAGACTTTGAAGTGACAGAAGATATTAAACAAAAGTGGGGAGATAACTATACATTAGAAAAATACGCTTATTTTGAGAGTGCTTTGAAAGGGCTTATGGCTATCAAAGCTGCGACGACTTCATTAGAAGTCGAAAGGTATATTCAAAACGTTAAGTTAAAAGATGTGCTCAATGAGGCATTACAAGATGGTGATTTTAAAGCCATTACACAGCTTAGAAAAGCATATAACGATGATCTAAAAGAGCTAGGTTTCGATTCAGTATTAAATGCTAAAGACGATTCGGGCGAAAGTTTAGGACAACGTATTCAAAAGTGGGAAACTACAAAGCCTGTTCCAGACCGTGATGAATTTACGGACACCTCACAAATTATGAAATACGTTCAGAAATGGTTTATTACTCCACTTCGTCGAAACTTTGGTATGGCTGAAGAGAAAGAGGTGGCAAGTCTTTATGACACAGACACGGAAAACTAAAGAACGACTAAATTACTTCCAAAAAAGGGAAGAGAATTTAATGGAATGGGTGGGGTTTTGGAGAAAGAACCCTCATCTCTTTGTAAGAGATTACCTAGGAATTAGATTGTTTTTATATCAAAAGATCCTCATGTACATGATGGGGAAAGCGAATTTTTTCATGTATATTGCTGCGAGAGGTTTGTAAGGTGTGTTTGTAGGAGGACGCATTTTTGAAAAGAATATTTTCAGACGAGGAGCTTAGTTTTATAAAGAGCCATAAAGCACAATATTTATCTACAACACATTCAATATACTGGCCTAGCTAATTAGAAATAGTTAGTTGTAATTGCGGAATTAAACTGGAAGCCTAAGTCAATAGATATGGTAATCAGAACCGAAGACTAGATTTTTCTAGTCAGGGACAGAAAAACGGTAATGACAGTGTTGTACTAGTAA